>Ga0206888_1010_pt1 | contig 64788 bp, 54 predicted proteins | sample Alteio_BWOrgHeat_90_FD_153258 | JGI IMG/M metagenome (GOLD analysis project Ga0206888, IMG submission 153258) | Enriched cells from forest soil in Barre Woods Harvard Forest LTER site, Petersham, Massachusetts, United States - Alteio_BWOrgHeat_Nextera4 ... | reverse complement strand
GGGCAAATTCGCTTCCTTCCTCGATGAAGACGGCAACGAATTCGGCCTGAAGGGTTAACGACTTGCAAAACTCACGTCCGTCTTATTCTTATACGCCAGCGCAAAATGCCCGCCATCGAGATCCATCCGGTAAATATTCTCCTTGGGCGACCCGGCATGCTTCCCATTACAAAAAACCGTATCCCCCTTCAGCACCGGCTGCCAGCATTCATACCCCTTCGGCGAGATCCGCACACTCTTCCCCAGCCCCAGATCATGCACAAACACCGCGGTCGGCGGCTCCCCATTCCTTGACTTGTCCTCCATGCCCGCCCAATACACCAGCTTATCCTCCCGCTTATTCAGCACAAAGGTCGTGGCCGAAGAGAACGAAAGACTGCTATCCAGCTGCTGGAAGGGAACAGTCTGTAACACCCTTCCATTCAGGTCATAGATATAAACAGCCGCCATATCCTGCACCACGATCTTCTTACCATCCGCACTCCAGGTCGGCGACGAAAACCCCATCAGGCTGTCTGTCGGCGCCGCCAACACCACCGGGTGCTGATTATCCCTGTCGGTATACTTGATCCCCCAACGCTTCCCCGTCCACGCATTGTAGACAAGGTACTGCCCGTCGGGCGACCACACCGGTCCATAACAATTGTGACAGGCCGTATCGTAGATCGTCACCTTGCCTGCTTCAAGGTCAAACACCCCAACCCGTCTTTGACCATCCCTCGCTCCCACATCGGTATACGCTATCTGCCGCCCGTCAGGCGAAAGCCGCGGGTCCGAACCATTCACAAAAATGCGGGTGGGTTCCTTTCCATACGCCACGGCATACAGCCCCTTGCCGTTGACATAACAATAATCAAAACATTTCTTCTTACCGGAAAAAAGGCTGCAAGCGGAAAAACAGAAGGCCAGCGCTAAAAAATAGAGATACTTCATAAGACGGATTTATTTCTTTACAATATGTCGCAAGATCTTCCGATGCATCTCATCGGGACGAAAAGGCTTATGCAAATACCCGTTAAAACCATGCTTCTGCAGATCATCATACATATTTTCATAAACGGCGGCAGTGAACGCTATCGCCGGAACGTCCTTGTTGATATTCCTCACCTGCTCCAGCAACGCCTTCCCATCCATCAGCGGCATCTCCAGATCGACCAGCAACAGGTCATAAGGCTCCTGCTGAAAAAGGTCCCACGCCACCTGCCCGTTCTCCGCGGTATTGATACTGGCGCCCCAGCTATGCAGGAACCGCCGCGCGATCTTCATATTCACCGCATTGTCCTCCACAAGCAGGATCCGAACCCCCGTCAGCTTCTGCAACCCCCGCAACTTCTCTTTCGGCACGATCATCACCTGCTGCTGGAAGGGCAGCATAACGTCAAAATAGAAGACAGATCCCTTACCCGGTTCGCTGCTCACATGTAAGGCGCTCCCCATCTTCTTCACCAGCTCCCGGCAGATACTAAGTCCCAAGCCGGAACCGCCATATTTACGCGTCGTCTCCGCATCAGCCTGTGTGAAGCTCTCGAAGATGATCGGCAGCTTCTCCGCCGCGATCCCGATGCCCGTATCCGTCACCGAAAAACGCATCTCCACCCCGCTCTCGGTCAGTCGGATCACCCGCGATGCCAGCCTCACCGACCCGGACTCGGTAAACTTCACCGCATTCGACAACAGGTTCAACAACACCTGTTTCAGCCGCATCTCATCGCCCACCACCTTCCGGCCCGCAGGCAGCACATCGGCTTCGACATATAATTGGATATTTTTCTGCTGGACCACCGGAATAAACGAATCCGCCGCCTGTTGCAGCGTCGGCCCAAGATCAAAAGACTCCTGTACAAATTCCAGCTTCCCTTCATCGAGTTTACTAAAGTCAAGCACCTCATTCACCAGTTGCAGCATATGCTCCGACGAATCTTTCAACACCTTGAAATGGTCGCTGTCATGCAGGGATTCCTGCTCCTGGATCAGCAGGTGCATCGTCCCGATAATAGCATTCAGCGGGGTCCGCAGCTCATGGCTCATATTGCTCATAAACCGGGCCTTCGCCGCGGCAGCCTTCTCGGCCTTGCCCTTTGCCTGCAACAACTCGATCTCCACCAGCTTCAACGCCGCGATATCCCGCTTGTTCCGTCTCTCCTTAAAGTCCAGCAGCCGCAACACAAAATAGAAGAAGACACAGACCAGCACAAAATTGATAAGGATATTCAACACGAGGTGCCGGTGACAGATCGTCTCATCCACAGGCTCCAACGGCGAATGATAAGGCAGCAATAATACGATCGACAACAGGTTCAGCGTAGTGGCGATGATAAAGATCGTCACCCCCAGGTCGTTCTTCCGCACCCGCAGGAAATAGATCATCGCCATCACAAAGGGGAAAAGGTAGAGATACGACCCCTGCGCCGAACCCTGGTAATAACAAAGGAAGAAAGAATGCGCGTTGACAAAGAAGATGCTGAGCATCTTCGGCGCCTCGAGAAACCCCTTGACGTTGAGCAGCATAAACCCAAACAACACAAAGATCCCCGCCACCTCGATCACGGTGCTCTTCATCATTCCATCCGCTATATCAAAAAGGGAATTGATAAGGTTACAGCCCATCGCCAGCACAATAAAGGTATTGAGCTGCCAGAATTTGGCCCGGGTTAATGGCGCGACAGGGGGAGCCCCTGCAGGGTTTTTCAGTTGGTTCAAGGGATCACTTGGATTTACACGTATAAATGTATATCAAAAAACGGTGATATGCAACCCCTCTAACCAACTGAGGACCAACTATATCGAAGAAGCCCGAATTTCTATCTCCGATTACTGGTCATTTATTCCCTTTCAACCCGGCTCTCTCCACCTCGATGGCTTCGTAGATATAGGCCTTCAGCGTGCGTTCCAGCTTAACGATCTCCCTGACGTCAGTAAAACGGATCTGGCGCCCCACCCGCGTATTCTCCCCCGTTTTGACAAGGATCCCCTTGGGATCATTCAACAGGAACCCTTTCAGGAACAAAAACGCACAATATTTTTTAAATCCTTGGATTACGACTACATTATGCTGCTGAAACACATAACAGGGCTTGCCCCACTTCAGTTCTTCGGTCAGCCCGCAGTCAAGCGCGATCATCCTCAACCGCTCCTGCTCCTTCTGCCAATTTTGGGCTCTGTCGAAATAGCTATCCACTTTGGAATTCGTTTCCCGTTCCTTTACCATGGTATATTATTTTAATTTGCTTATGACTTCCTCCAGTCGGTTATGTGCCCAGTTGATCCCCTGCACTAACCCTACCTTTAACACCTGGTCCCTTTGTTCCACCGATTCATAGATCACGTTCATCCTGAGCCTGCTGGTATCATCGGTCAGCTTTTCAAATTCATAGATCTCGAGCTGGACGCCAAAAGGCGCATTCCCCATTTCGAAGGTCCTCGTGATCTTCCTCTCCGGGCTAAACTCATGGATGACCCCATTGGCGGCAAATACCACGTTTCCTTTGGCGTCGGTTGTTTCAAATTGGTAACCGCCGTACTTTTTACTTTCCAGCTTCAACACCTTCGTACCCATCCATTGCTCGACAAGCTCAGCCTCAGCATACGCTTTGAAAAGCAACTCCAACGGCAGATCAAATTCCCGCGTGATCACCATTATCTGCTTGCCGTCTTCGGCAGTGATCTTTGTTTTTTGTTCCATTGTAGGTTATTTTTTTGTTTTGTATTTCTTCATGATCGATTCCAGTTTATTAAATCGCTCATCCCACATTTGGCGGAACGGCTCGATAAAGTCGGCGACTTCTTTCATACTTTGTGCATTGATGTGATAGTAAATTTCCCGCCCGTTTTGCCTTTGCTCGAGAATGTCGCACTCGGTGAGGATTTGCAGGTGCTTTGAAACGGTCGGCCTGGCGGTGTCGAAGTTGGCGGCGATGGCCCCCGCGGTCATGGCCTGGGAAGCAACCAATAGCAGGATCGCCCTTCTTGTCGGGTCGGCAATGGCTTGAAATACGTCGCGTCTTAAATTCATTATGTAGCTATTTGACTACAAATATACGTGTAGCCATTTAACTACGCAAATTTTTTTTAACCCTCATTTCGCAGGACCTCCAGCGGCGGTCGATTTAAAATACCCCGGCTGTTATACCACCCGATGAGTACCGTCAGCCCGCAAACCCCCGCAAAAATGCTGGCCACGCCGATCCAATGGATCGAAAAAGTGCTCTCCAGGGTGAGCTCCGCCAACACCAGGGTCAGCCCCAGCGCAAGAAAGATCCCGGTCGATGCGGCCAGGGCCCCAAGAAAAAAATATTCCAGCAACTGGATCGTCCGCACCTGCCGCCGGCTCGCACCCAACGTTCGCAAAAGCACACTCTCCTGGATCCGTTGGAACTTACTGATCAGCACGGAGGCGATCAGCACAACTACCCCCGTCAGCATACTAAACCCCGCCATAAACCGGATAACAAACCCGATCTTCCCCAGGATATCGTCGAGTATGCTCAGCACGAGCCGCAGATCGATCACCGATACGGTCGGGAATTGCCGTACCACCGCCTGCTGAAATCGCGCCGATGCCTCGGGTGAACCCACCCGCGTGATCAGGATATGGATCTGCGGCGCCGGCTCCAACACCCCCGAAGGAAAAACAAAGACAAAACCCGGCGGCGGCCGCCGCCATTCCACTGCCCGAAGACTACCGATCACCGCCGTCACCGGTACCCCCTGTACGTCAAAGACCAGGGTATCCCCGATGCCCGCCCGCAACTCCCGCCGCGCATATTCTTCTTCAACACTGATAAATATCGGGTCCGCCGGCCCCTTCACCGGCCGTCCCAGCTTCCCCGCGACCAGCTTTTCCGACTCCACCAGCGAATCCCGGTAGGTCACCCGGTTCTCCCTGGCAAACACCCAGGGCCCAGGCCGCCCCGCGCGTCCGCTGTCGGCCAGCCCATCCCTCCTCCCACGCCCCGCGCGCCCCGCCGTATCGTCCGCCACCATCGCGGCCGTCAGACCACGGATACTCTTTATCCGCGTCGTCACCATCGGTACGGACGCCACCACGGGCAAACCCGATCGCCGCACCAAACTATCCACCCCCGGCAACTGATCGTTCTGAATATCGAACAGGACCATATTGCCCTGGTTACTACTCGCCGAAATCGTCACCCGGTCGATCAGCATCTGCTGCACAAAATAAAGCGTCCCGATAAAGGTCGTCCCCAGCCCGATCGTCACGACAAGGATCAGGGTCTGATTATTGGGCCGGTATAAATTCGCAAACCCCTGTCGCCATAAATAGGACCAGCGCATGGGAAAGAACCGGCGCACCAGCCACATCAACAGGAGCGCCATCCCTGAAAGAAAAAGAAAGGCGACCAGCAGCCCCCCGGTAAACGCCATCGCCTTGCCCCACCGTTGCATCCGCAAAAAAGCAAACCAGGTGATAAAGACCAGGATGGCCAAATAGACCAGCCAGCGCACCGGGTCCCACCGACGCCGCCCCGCAGGCTCCACCGCGCTGCGTAAAACGGTCATTGGTGAAACTCTCCGAATGGAAAGCAGGGGTAATAATGCAAAAAGAAGGGATATGACAAGCCCTACGACAACCCCTTCCCCAACCGCCGGCCACGATACCCGAAAACTCGTTTGCAGCGGCAGGATATCCTTCAACACACCCGGCAACACCTGTTGGATCGCTACCCCCAGGATGGCGCCCATGATCCCGCCCAGCAACCCGATCGCCATCACCTGGATGAGGTAGACCAGGAAGGCCTGCCGGGCCTTGAGCCCGAGACACCGAAGCACGGCGACATCGTTTATCTTTTCCTTGATATAGATATTCACGCTGCTGCCCACCCCTACACAGCCAAGCAACAACGCGATAAAACTGATCAGCGTCAGGAATTGCGTCAGATCGCCAAAATTCCGGCTCATCCTTTTCTTCCGGCTCTCGACAGTGTCGTATTCCACGTCCGCTTTTTCCAGCCGCGGACCGATCGCCGCCAGCAGCCGCTGGATGTCGCCATGCGGATAGGCAAAAAAATACCGGTATTCAGCCCGGCTGCCCCTTTTAGAAAGTCCCGCGTCGGCAAGGTAACGCAGCGGGATGTACACCGGCGGCGCCATGGTCGTGGACAGTTCATTTTGTCCCGGCGCCTGATCGAGGCTGCCGGCTATCGCAAAGCTCAGATCACCGATGCGCACGCTGTCCCCCACATGTGCCCCATACTGCAGCAGCAGGGTCTTGTCCACCAGCGCCATCCGGCCCCTGCGAAAATCCTTCTCCGCCGTCACCGGCGTGGTTAGCAGGTTCCCATAAAAAGGATACTCGCCATCCAGGGCCCGCAGCTGCACCAGCCTGCTCTGCCCGTTCTGAATAAAATAAAGCATGGAAGGAAAACTGATCTGCTCGGAATGCCGGTTCGTAGCCGAATCGGCGATCGCCATCACCTCGGGCGTGATCCAGTGTGGGGGGCGTAACACCAGGTCCGCTCCCACCAACTCCCGGGCCTGGTCATCGATCCCCTCGCGAAGGTTATGCCCAAACGAAAGCGTCGACACTAATGCCGCAATACCCAATACAATAGAAGAAATAAATAGCACCAGCCGGCCCTTGTTACGCCGGCTATCCCGCCACGCCATCCGGAAATACCATAAGACCCCCGGTCCGCGGCCCTCAACAAGTTTATTGTTTCTCATCGGCGATAATACGGCCTCCTGCCAGCCGGATGATACGTTGTGTGCTGGCCGCCAACTCCAGGTTATGCGTAACGAGGATCAACGTCGTACCCGCCTCCCGGTTAAGTTCGAATAACAACTGCCTGATCTTCTCACTGGTCTCGGCATCGAGATTCCCCGTCGGCTCGTCGGCAAACAAAATGCGCGGCTGGTTCACAAAGGCCCTTGCCAGCGACACCCGCTGCTGCTCCCCGCCGGAAAGCTGAACGGGGTAGTGATGCATCCGCTCGGCAAGCCCAACCTTTCCCAGCAATTCCTTGCTCCGGGCAAGAACATTCTTCTCCCCGCGCAGTTCCAGCGGAACCATCACATTCTCCAGCGCGGTCAGCGTCGGCAACAATTGAAAATTCTGGAAAATAAACCCGATATACCGGTTACGGATAGCTGCCCGCTCATCCTCGGTCAGGTCGCCAAGGTTCATCTGGTTCAACTCCACGGACCCCGAAGTACTCCGGTCAAGACCGGCGCTAAGCCCAAGCAGGGTCGTCTTCCCGCTGCCCGAAGGGCCTACGATGGCCATCGTTGCCCCGGCTTCCACGGAGAAGCTCACATTATCAAGAACATGTAAAGTTTTGCCGGCTAATTGATAGGTCTTGCTAAGGTTGCTGACGGTTAAAATGGTTTCCACAAGCTTAATTTACAACTATAATCATTCAAATGTTGTATGGATAGACGTAGAAACTTGATATATTCATATGATGAAAAACGCTCAAATCTCCCTTGTTCTGATCCTGCTCCTGGTGGCCTCCGCCTTCCAACCCCGTCCACAAAAACACATCCTCTTCTTCGGCGACAGCCTCACCGCCGGTTATGGCGTCAACCCGGACCAGGCCTTTCCCGAGCTCATCCAACACCGCCTCGACTCCCTCCACCTTCCCTACCAGGTCACCAACGCAGGCGTCAGCGGCGAAACCACCTCGGGCGGCAAAAGCCGCATCGACTGGGTCCTCCGGCAACCCGTCGACATCTTCATCCTCGAACTCGGCGCCAACGACGGCCTCCGCGGCATCCCCGTAGCCGGCACCACCGCCAACCTCCAGGCCATCATCGACAAGGTACGGGCCAAATACCCTTCCGCAAAGATCATCCTCGCAGGCATGCAAATGCCGCCATCCATGGGCAGCACCTATGCCACCCAATTCCGTAACCTCTTTCCCCAACTAGCCGCAAAAAATAACCTCGCGCTCATCCCCTTCCTACTTCAAAACGTGGGCGGCATCCCCCGCCTCAACCAACGCGACGGCATCCATCCCACGCCGGAAGGCCACCGGATCGTCGCAGGCAATGTCTGGAAGATTCTCAAACCCCTGCTCTGACCCGACCCTATTTCCCTCTGGTGATCATAATATTCCTGAACTCTATCGGCCCATGGTCCCCCTGTAGAAAGATCGGCCCGGGCTCGCCCTCATTGCTATCCAGCGCCCCACCGGTGATCCCGGGGATCTCCTGGCGGCAGATCACCTCCTTGCCGTTAAAGACAACGGTGAGTATTCTGCCCACCAGCGTCACATCATAGGTCTGCCATTCCCCGGCAGGCTTCCCCGCCTTCTCATTCGGCGACAAAAATCCATAAATAGCGGACAATTGATTATTCGGTGGCTCCTCCCCGCCGGTATCCTCTATCTGCAACTCATACCGCCCCCGTAAATACACCCCGCTATTACTACCCGCGGGATACCGAAACTCGATATGCAGCTTAAAGTCGCTAAACTTCTCATCGGTCGCAATATTCGCCCCGGAATGCGGGCTCTTCAAGATCCCGCCCTCGGCCACCCACTGGTTGGTCCCCAGCGCATGCCAGCCGGCGAGGGATGTTCCATTGAATAGTTTCTCCGGCGTCCCCCAAACGGGTTCCTTCGTCCGTTGCAACGCGGGCGCCCGCCGCCCCACCCAGCTATACTGCTTTCCATCAGGCATCACCAGCGACCCCGCCAGGCTGTCCCCCTGCATCGAACCCTCGACGGACAGATCACCGCTCTCCCGCTCCCATTGCGGCGGAATGGAAAAATTAAACTTCATCCCGTCGTAATTGATCTTGGAAATAGGCCGAGCACTCCCGCCGCTAGCCACCCAACGCCCCACCAGCGCCCGGTTCCCGGATTGGATCATCTCCAGCCACGAAGGAACTTCCTTCCCGGGATAGTGAACGGTCACATCCCAACGCCCCAAATAGGGAAGCACGGTATCGACACGGGCGGCCCAGCCGGCAAAAGCCCAAACCAGCAATCCAATAACAAAAAGTATTCTTTTCATATGTAGTATTGTAAATTCGAATTTCGGTAAAAAAAATGACTCCCCCTTACATAGACAAACAAACCATCGCCACGCACCTCCCCATGTCGGAATGCATCGCCGTCATGGAAACGATGTTCCGTGACCTCTCAGCCGGCAACATCCTCCAACCCCTCCGCACCCTCATGCACCTCCCCGACAAAAGCGGCCTCCTCGGCATGATGCCCGCACACGCGGCCGGCCCGGGTGTCATGGGCATCAAGATCATCACCATCTTTCATGCCAACGGCGCCGCAGGCCTCCCCTCCCACCAGGGCGTCATCATCCTTTTCGATGGCAGGACAGGCACCCCGCTCATGCTCTTCGACGCCGAAGAGATTACGGCCATCCGCACCGCCGCCGCCAGCGCCCTGGCCACCAACCTGCTGGCGGGCAAAAACGCCTCCTCCCTCGCCATCATCGGCTCGGGCGAACAGGCACAGCGGCATATCGAATCCATCCCCCTCATCCGACCCATAAAAACCATCCGGCTCTGGGGCCGCAACAAAGAAAAGACGGGACAACTCGCCAAAACAGCCAGCGCCGCCAGCGGGATCCCGGTCTTCGTCGCCGAAACCCCGCAACACGCTATCACGGGGGCGGAGATCATCTGCACCGTCACGGCTTCATCCACACCGGTAGTAAAAGGAGAATGGCTCTCCCCGGGCGCCCATCTCAACGTGGTCGGCTCCTGCACCCCGGGGGCAAGAGAGATCGATACCGAAGCCATCCTGCGAGGAAAACTCTACACGGACAGGTCGGAATCAATGTTCAACGAAGCAGGTGACTTCCTTATCCCTAAAAAGGAAGGCCGCATCACCGAAAGCGACCTGCAGGGCGAATTAGGGGAGGTCCTGACCCGGACAAAACCGGGCCGCCAGCACCCGGGCGACATTACCATCTTCAAATCCCTCGGCATCGCCGCCGAAGACCTCTATTCGGCCTATCATATCTATAAACAACTGCGCTAAACCCGCGGCCCGCATCCTGTTCAAAAATTTCGTACATTAGTTTCCGATCAAACCTTGCCACATATGGAAAAGAACTCGTTCTCCCGCCGCCAGTTCGTCGAACTGGCCACCACCGCCGCCGTCGGCTTCACCATCCTCCCCAGACACGTCCTCGGCGGTAAGAACTACATCGCCCCAAGCGACAAGATTGCCATCGCCTACATCGGCTGCGGCACCCAGGGCATCCGCGAACTCCTCCCCATCCTCGCCAACCCCACCTTTCAGGTCGTCGCCGTCGTCGATCCCAACAAGGACGCCATCGGCTACCGCGACTGGGCAAAAGATTGGCTAAAGAACGAGATCCGGACGGCCATAAAAAAGGCGGACTGGGAACCAGGCGGCGATAACAATATCCCCGGCGGCCGCGAGAACGGCAAATCCATCGTCGAAACCTTCTACGCCAATGTTCGTCCCGAAGCTAAATATAAAGGCTGTAACACCTACGCGGATTACCGCCAGCTCTTCGATAAAGAAAAAGACCTCGACGCAGTCAAGATCATGACCCCCGACCACCTCCACGGCGTCATCTCCATGGCCGCGATGAAACAAGGCAAACACGTCATGGTCCACAAGCCGCTGTCAAACCGTTTGCTCGAAGGAAAGAAAGTCATCGAATACGCCCGCAACAGCAAACTCATCACCCACCTCGTCCCCTGGGACTCCAACGGCAACATGGCCCCTATCATGACGATGATCAACAACGGCGATATCGGCCGACTGCAGGAAGTTCATTGCTGGACCAACCGCCCGGTATGGCCACAATATCCAACCCTCCCAACCGACACCCCATCGGTTCCACCGGGTCTCGACTGGGATCTCTGGCTCGGACCGGAAGCCCAGCGATCCTATCATCCCAATTATACAAACATGGTCTTCCGCGGCTGGTACGACTTCGGTGGCGGATCGATGGCCGACATGGGCCACTATGCGCTCTGGACGGTCTACAAAGCCCTCGAACTCCAGGACCCCACCATGGTCATCCCGCATTACAGCCATGTCGTCGGCATGAACGAACCTGTTCCCTTCCAGATCAAAAACGACTTCTCCTTTCCCATGGCCAGCACCGTGCGGTTAAAATATCCGGCAAAGGGCTCCCGTCCCCCGGTCGACCTCTGCTGGTACGACGGCGGCATGCGCCCACCCATCCCCATTGAATTATTGGAACAAAACAAGGAACTCCCCGCCGAAGGCCAGATGTTCGTCGGCGACAAAGGCAAGATCCTTACCGACTTCTATGTCGGCAACCCAACCCTTCTTGGAAAGGAATCCAACCAGCCCCCCGCAGCCCGCGTAAACCAGGTCGAACGCGGCGCGGCAGCCTTGCAAAACTTCATCAGCGCAGTAAAAAGCGGGAATCAATACCCTGGTAATTTCCGGGAAGCAGAAGGAATAACGGAAGCGATCAACCTCTATGCCGTCGCCCTCCGTTCAGGCAAGATGCTCAAATACGACGCGGCCAACCGCACCATCACCAACGCACCCGAAGCCAATAAATATCTGTCAAGAGAATATCGTCCCGGCTGGGACCCCTTCCTATAACGGTTTTATCGCCGCGATCATCTTATCCGCATCCGTCTGCTGAAAATTGGTGACCGGACCGTCGCCGCATACGATCGTGTACCAGACTCCTCTACGCATATCGCCTTCCTTCTTCACATCCACCCGCTTAAGCGTATAGGTCTTATAGTTGGCAACGTCTCCGGTATTCCCGGCCTTCAGGGCCATCAGCCCCTTTTGAAAATATCTCAACTGCTCGAGATTTCCAAACCGCAAGGTAGCCATATTCACATCATTCGTCACCTGCTGATCCCGGAATTGCAGGACATAACAGGTATCCGTATCCTTAATGATCTTCTGCAGATCCAAAGGCCAGGTCCCGTTCCGCAGCTCGACGAGACTCGTCGTACTACTGTTCGTGATCGTAAATTGTGCCTTTGCAAAAAAGGGCGCAAAGAAAAATAAAAGGAGGAACTTTTTCATAGCGTTGATGAATTTTCTAATTGTGGTTAACGTGCCGGTGCAAAATTTATTATACGTGGGAACCTACAATCCCTTGATAGTTTTCCCCATAATATCCGCCTCCGTTTGTTGAAAACTTGTCGACCCCCATTGATATTTTAACAAATACCAAATGCCATCAAATTTCTTATCGGCCCGCGAAAGCGTATAATCCTTGAACGTCGCAATATCTCCATTATGTCCCGTCCTCAACGTCGCCAACCCCTGTGCAAAATATTTCAACTGCCCAAGGTCCGAAAAGGTCAGCGTATCCAGGCTAACCCCAGTCGTAACTTCTTGATTCCGATAGATAAGCGAATACGTACCGACACCGTCCGCATTCTTTTCGAGATTGATGGGCCACGCGCCCGATCGCACTTCTACAATATTGTCTCCTGGTAAACGGGTCGCGGCGGAATGAGCCTTGTCCAACCCGGGTCTGCCCGCAAAGGGCAGTAATAAAACGCTGAGAAATAGCTTTTTCATATTATAATTGGATACGCAATATATAACAGAACGCGGGTAAATCCAAGCGTCGTATCCAATACATAAATCATGCCTATCCTTACCTTGTTTCGGCTGACCAACGCCCCGTTTTAACATCTATCCGCCAGTTCCCCGGCTCGGGCACCGTCAGCTTCCCACCCCCGATGACCACGGGCATCCACAAATACGTAGACTCCCACTGGGTCCTCGGCTTCCAGATATCCCCCATAAAGATCACCGTCGTATCCTTTGCCCCCGCCACCTTCAGCAACATCGTCGATTGCGACCCATAGGTATTCTTCTCCGGCGGCGCGATATCCGTAAAAGCCGACCAAGGCCCCTCCAGCGACACCGCCGTCGCCACCTTATTGGGATTGGCCCTCCAACCCGTCAGTGCGGACCCGATCGCATAATAGAGTCCCCCATAATGCACGATCGCCCCACCCTCCATATGCTCGGGGATCAGACACATCTCCTTGTCGATACTCAGATAGTCGGCAGCAGCCAGCCGAGCGATCCGGAACCCAAACGGCCGGTCCTCAAAGACAAGATACCCGGTACCGTCATCATCGATGAATTGACCGATATCGCGGCTCTCATGATCCAACGGCCGGAAACTCTTCACATACCGAAACGGCCCTTCCGGCCGGTCACTAACCGCGATCCCCACCCGCGCAAATTTATAGCTCCGGTTATCAAGATGGAAGTACATCACGTATCGCTTCGTCGGCTGGTTATAATACACCTTCGGCCGCTCCAGGATCCAGTGCGACCCCAACTGCTCGGGGTCCTCCAATCCCAGCACATCGCCCATAAATTTCCAATGGATAAGGTCCTTCGATTCATACCCGCTCACAAATCGTTTACTCGTATCCAGCCCCTGCCGCCGCTCCTCCCCATACCAATAATACACGTTCCCCCGCTTCAGGATCCCACCGCCATGCGCCTGGATATGATTTCCCTCGGTATCGTTCCAAACCTGCTCCACCCCCGCAGGCTCCTTTTGATACACCCGGACATAATCGATCTCAAATCTCCGGGGAAACGTCGTCCCACGCAGATCTCCTCCATTATCCCCTCCTAACGCCAAATTCAGGATCAGATACATCGGGCTGCGGAACGGATTCACCCGCGCCGAGTCACGGTTCACCAGACTATCCACTGGCTGCGACAAAAGCACTCGATCATCCACCGACAACCGGATCATTGCCGAATCCCAATCCATCCGCCATACATGAAAAGCATCCGCCCACGTCGCCCCACCCAAACTATCCAATGGCGTCCGCCTGCTAAACCACACCGGCGAATATTTCGTCGCCGTCCCCGTCGCAATATTGGCAAGCAACATCCGCCGGTAATACTCCATAATATCGATCTCCCCGTTCGACGGCCACTGCCCCTTCTCACCAAGTGCCCAAAAAGCCGGCCACATCCCCGACGAGACATCTATCTTCGCCCGCATCTCAAACCTGCCATATTTAAAATGATGCAGCCCCCGCGTCAACAAACTCGCCGAGGTGTATTCGATCTCCGGCGACTTCCGCTCCCGCCGGGCCTCTATTATCAACTTCCCATCCTTACACCACGCATTCTCAGGCTGATACCACTGCGCCTCATGGTTTCGTACAAAACCCTTCTCAAAACCCCAGTTCGCCGGGTCGGGCGCCCCATCCTTGTCAAACTCATCGGCCCAAACCAATTTGTAACCATCATCAACCCGCTTCCCACCGGGCCCCGCCGCCACCACCAGATCCAACGCATGGTCGGCCCGGACACTGTCACCCCCGCCCCAAACCTTTACCGCCGTCCACGGCGCCGCAGGCGCCGCCCAAAACGAATCCGCCACCGCCAATCCCAACGGCTGAAACACTTCCGTACACAGATACTCACTCCCCATTGTGATATACGCATCCGCCAACTGTTCCTGGTGCCCCGCCACCCCAATATTCAACCACCCCTCCGAAGTAAATGTCCCGGGAGCCCCAAGCGTCCGCTTGAGAACAGCCGTCAACGCACTCCGTACCTGCCCGGGTAACAACGACACCGGCAACTGTTTCCGCGCCGCCACCTCCGCCAACGCATGAAAAGCCCCGCAGCGATAAGTAATGCTTCGCCCCGTCAAAGGATAACTCCCATCCACCCCGATCATCCGCTCCTGCAACTCGGCATACCGCTGCGCGATCCGCCCCATCCGGATAGAAAATTCCTTGTACCGTGCCCCCGCTACATCCATCACCGCCAGCAAAAACGGCTGTATCACATAAGAATTATAATAATCATTGTGCATCGCCGGCCCATCGGCAAACGTCCCGTCGCCAAGATACCAGTGCTGCGAAAACTCGCGGATAGCATAATCGATCCGCAGCGCATCATAATCAAGCCCGTTCTGACAAAAGAACGCCTCTATCACAGCAGGGAAAAGCAGCCAATTGCTATACCCCGGCACCGTGGCCCGGGTCTGCACCAGCGCAGTTACCACCTGCTTCCGCACCCCCGCATCGAGATGCTGCCAAATCCAGGGACAACGGATCATCCCAAGCGCAAAAAAGGAGGCATCCACCAATGGCTGCCCCCCCGTCCAAACCATATAATCCTTAGCTGCAGGATTCACCGCGTTAGCAACGGCCTTTAATATCCATTCCCGGTATTGGCGCCGCAGCGCCACCTCCTCCGCCGACCCCTCTTCACTGTTCAACCAGCGCCCGATCCCACTCAGCGTCCGCCCAAAAGCTTCCAGGTACGTCACCCGGCTCCGCTCCGCGGCATCGTCGATCCGCACGGACAAGACCACGGGCATCGTCGCATGCAACTTGTCCCCGGCCAGCGCAGACACAACGGGCCTCGCAACTTTGTCCATCATCCGAAGCCACAACTCGCGGTCGCCCTGCGCCGCCACATCCCCAGCGCAGGCAAAGGCGATCAACAACAACCATATTCTCATAAAAATTTATTTCCCCAGTTCATCCAACACCGCATGATCGATCCCCACCAACACCTCCTGCTCCGGCTTCAGCAACTCGAACACGACGACCTCATTCTTACCCTTCTTCAACCACTCCGCCGGCACATACACGGTCTGCTGCGGCCCTACACTCCAATATCGCCCCAAATGATGCCCATTCACCCACACACAACCCTTCCCCCAGTTCCGCATATCAAAGTACGTATCTTCCGGCCGATCCATCACAAAACGCCCCTTCCGCACCACCGGGCCGCCGGGCACAACAGCCCCCCCAAAGGTCAACCCGTCCACCCGGCCAAATGGCAGCGAATACATCTCCCATCCTCCCAACTCCTTTCCCCTCCACCCCACCTTCCCAATGATCCCCTTCGTATTCTTCAGCAAATACGGTCCAAAATTGATCCTTCCCAAATTCTCCACCAAAATATCCAATCGCACCTTCCCCGCCGGCAACTCCAGTACCAAACTATCCTGCCGCAACCTCCTGTCCAACACCCCCACTCGCTGACCATTCGCAAACACCACCCCAAAATCGCGCAATCCGTCAATCCTCAACACACCGCCACCACCATCCACTTCAGTCCGGTACAACACATATCCATACGCCTGTCCAAGATCCTCAAAGCTAAGGGGTCGCGCAGCAACCATCGGCGCCGGTAACATCCCAAAAACAGAACCCACCTGCGTCCACCGCACCGCCGGCACCCTCACCGCCGGCTTCGCGGGAGGCACCTCCGGCAACACCACCCCCACAGGCAAATGCCGCTGGATCACCCCCCGAAACGCCATATACTTCGCCGTCGCATTCCCGGCCTCATCCAATGGCGCATCATAATCATAACTGCTTATCTGCGGCTCATACGGGTTCCGGTCATTATAATTGGCGCCATTCATAAACCCGCGCGTCGTCCCGCCATGGAACATATACATGTTGATGGAGATCCCGGCCCCCAACACGGAGTCGAGCCGCCCCGCATAAGAAGCGGCCGCCACGGTATGATGCTTCGTCCCCCACCAGTCAAACCAGGCAGGATACCACTCGGCAATATAAAAAGGCCCACGCCCATCATGATTCTCCCGCACCAACTGCTTCACCCGCTCCGGCCTGTCGACCCCATTCACCGCAGGCAGCAGCCCCGGTAAATGTCCCTTCGCCACATCCCCCGCTGGATCACAGGTATACAACAACCCGTCAAACCCGGCCTCCACGAATAGTTTACGGTTGATCTCCAGGTACTCCTTATCACTCGCGTACGATCCATATTCATTCTCCACCTGCACCATCAAAATATTCCCGCCATGATTCACCTGCAAAGGTGCCAGTTGCTTCCCCACTTCCCGGATATACCGCCGGTACTCTTCCAAATACCGGGACTCCTTGCTTCGCACCACAAGCCCGGCCTCCTTCTCCAGCCAGTACGGATACCCCCCAAACTCCCACTCGGCACACACATACGGGGAAGGCCGTAACACCACCCAAAGTCCCTCCTCCTGCGCGGTCCGCACAAAAGCAGCGATATCATTGTTGCCGGTAAAATCAAACTTCCCCTTCTCAGGCTCATGCACATTCCAAAACACATACGTACCCACCGTATTCAAACCCATCGCCCGGGCCATCTTCATCCGCTGCCGCCAGGCCTCCCGGGGCACCCGCGTATAATGCATCTCCCCCGAGATCATCAGGAATGGCTTCCCATCCAGCAGGAACGAGCTATCCCCCAAGGCAAACCGGTGAGCTCCCTGCCCGCGACCCGCCAGGGCCGCCACGATCATAAAAAACAAGATTCCCTTTCTCATTAGTATCCCGGATTTTGCGTCAACACCGCATCTTTATTCAAATTGATCTCCTGCTGCGGAATCGGCATCAACAGGTTCGTCTTCGTCAAACCCGCCATCGGATACACCACCGTATTCGAATTTAACCGCGTCGCCCGGTCCACCAACGTCCCCGTCCGCATCAGCGTCAGCCGCCGGTTCTCTTCGCCCACCAACTCCCTCGCCCGCTCATCAAGGATAAAATCAAGCGTGATCTGGCCCGCGGTCACCTGCGGCGCATTGGCCCGCGTCCGCAACGCATTGATCGACGCAGCGGCAGCCGTCGTCTTCCCCTGCTGCAACTGGGCCTCGGCCTGCAACAAATAAGTCTCACCCAGCCGCATCAGGATAAAATCCTTGATCATCGCAAACCCAAATACATCATTTGGGTCGAATTGATACCACTTCGTCGTATGCGGACAGGTCTTATACACGGTATCCGCATTGTTATAAGGCACCGGCTTCCCAAAGGTCGTCGTTTTCGACGGATCGTTATACCAATAATGCCGCCGGATATTATTCGGCGAATTCCGCATATCGCCTGCATCATATAACCCATACAACACCCAACCACTCAACCGCAACCGGCTGATGCCTCTGCCGCCCAGCGAATCGCATATCGCCATCCCGGTTATATTATAATATCCCGCACCCCAGTTCCGCCGTTGCTGCGCATTCCCGGTGTTCCCACCGGGTACGGTCGAGGGATTCTCCTGCTCCAATACCCATAACGCCTCCTTATTCCCCTGCTTCCGCCGCTGATTGCCATACTGGAACATATCCGAAAAAGCATCCCCGGGCAACGCGGTCTTCACCCCATATCGCGCCGTGGTCAAACTAAATTGCCCGCTCGAAAGAATAGCCTGCGTCTGCTGCTCGGCCAGGTCGCCCTTCCCCATTCGGAGATACACCTCGGCCAGCAACTGCATCGCCATATATTTATTCGCCCGGCCATACAACTTCCCCGACGCATTCGTCTTCACCGCTTCGATATCGGGCAGGTTCGCCGCCGCAAATGCCAGATCGGCCACACACAGCGCATTCACACTATCCAGCGAAGCCCGCACAAAATCGGTCTTCGGCCCCGTCAGCGGCTTCGTCACCAACGGCACCCCGCCAAAACATTCGGCCAGCATATTGTAGGAATAGGCCCGGAAGAACTTTGCCTCGGCATCCGTACTCGCCTTGTCCCCCGCACTGATCCCCTTCAACGTGGGACTCTCGATATTGGCAATAATAATGTTGGCGTTGTTGATCTCCTTATAGGCCCATTGCCAGGTATACAACGCCGCCGCATCGGTAGAAATAAGGGTCACATAGTTGTAGTAAGGCACTTCGATCCCCTCCGGCTGCGTGGCAAACGCGATATCCGTCCCCACCTGCCACACATCGGGCCATCCCTGGTGATCCGCATAGGTCAGAAAATTGCTCATCTGGTTATACAACCCAAAACTCGCCGCCTCAAAACCCAGCGAGTCCGTCAACGTCGACGGCGAATACGAAGAATAGGGCGTCTCCGCCAGGTAACTCTTCTTACAGGCAACCGCCATCATCAACACCGAGACGGCCACACCGATAAATATATTGTTTTTCATTTTTTTCAAGTTTTACTAACGAAGGGTAATATTAAGTCCAAGAATGACCGAGCGTATCGTCGGGTAATTATTCGTCCAATCCGACGTCCCGCGCCCATAATAGGTATTCTCCGGGTCCCAACCGATCCACTTGGTCCAGGTATATAGGTTACGTCCGCTCATATACACCGTCATCGACCCCAGATGGGCCTTGTCCAGCAACGCCGGCGGAATAGTATAGCTTAGCGTGATATCCTTCAGCCGCGTATAACTCGCATTCGACGCATACCCATACCCCCGCGTATTGAAAAAGGACAGGGCCGGGCGCGACTGGCTCTTATTCGCCGCCGTCCAGTAGCCAACCTCCGCCGGGGTGTTCCGCCGCCCGCTCTCGTCGACATAGTTCAGGTCGGTATTGTTCTTCGTCACCCCCTGCACAGTTTGAATAAAGATGCTCAAATGAAAATCCTTGTAATGGAAGGTGTTGGTCATCCCGCCGAGCCATTTCGGAGAGGTCTGGCCCAGGATCACCTTATCGGTAGCCGTGACCTTTCCATCCCCGTTGACATCGGCAAACTTCAGATCACCGGGCTTGGAACCCGGGTCCTGCTTCGACGGGTCTTCCCCCACCTGCCAAACCCCCTGCTTCTTATAATCGTAGATAACACCTATCGGGTGCCCGATAAACCAGACATTCCCCGTATCACTCTTCTTGTCCCCATATAGATCGACGATCCGGTTACGGTTGGCCGCGAAATTGAACAAACTCTCCCACCGGAAATCCTTGCCATTGATATTCTTCGTACTCAACGTCACCTCCACCCCCTGGTTCTTCGTCTTCCCAAGATTGTCCAGCACGCTGGTATACCCGGAGACGGAAGGGATCTGCCGCTTCAGGATCAACCCATCGGTATGCGTACTGTACACATCGATCGTACCGGAGATCCGGCTCTTCAGCACCGCGAAATCGATCCCCACATTGGTCCCGATCGTGCTCTCCCAGTGCAGGTTCGAGTTGCCGAGGTTGCCCGCCTGCACCCCGATCTGGCTGATCCCGTTAAATGGATACCGGACGGAGTTGTCGGTCGTGATCGTCCCATACGGACTGATCGCCTCATTCCCGGTCTTCCCGTAGCTGCCCCGCAGTTTCAGGTTATCGACCCAAGTCACAGACTTCATAAAGTCTTCATTGCTGATATTCCAGCCCACGGCCCCCACGGGAAACACCCCAAATTTGCTCGTATTGGCGCCAAACACGGAGGACCCATCCCGCCTGGTAGTAAAAGTGAGAAGGTAGCGATCGTCATAGGAGTAATTGATCCTCCCCATCTGGCTGTTCAAAGCATATCGGTCTGAATAAGATCCATTCGGCAGGTTGGTACCCGTAGATGCCGCACCCACCGTCGCACCGGCGCCAATATTATTAAAGGTCAGCAGATCATTGATAAACCCGGTGGCGGAATAGGCATCCACAAAATAGCGCCGCTGTTCCGCACTGTACAAACCCGTAAAATCGATATGATGCTTTCCAAAATCCCGGTTATACATCAAAAGATTATCCAGCGTATAGCTGTTGGTCTCGGAATTGAAGGTCGTTGCCGTCCCCAACGGATTGTTGTCGTTCCGGCCCGCATAAGTATACACGGCCGACGGAATGTAATTGTACCCCGCATTCAGCCGGTACTTCAACCCCTTCAGTACCCCGCCAAATTTTACCTCGGCATAACCGGTCCCGTTCAGGTTAAAATTATGGTTGACGTTGCTGGAATACAACCCGATGAGGGGATTGGTATACAACAGCTCGGGATACATGGGGTAAATGTTATAGGTCCCATCGGGATTGAACTCCTGGCCATAAGGGCTCATCGCCGTGGCAAACAAGAGATTGGCCCGGCCCCCGCCATAATCATTATTGTTCACGAACACGGAAGTCCCGAGCGTCAGAAAATCGGTCAGGTTAAAATCGAGGTTCGCCCGGAAAGAAGCCCGGTGGTATTGATACCCCTTGATCGATCCCTTCTCCTTCAAATATTCTCCGGAAATAAAATACCGCACATCCTTGGTCCCCCCCGAAATACTCAGGTTGTGATCCTGGATGATCCCCTGCTGCGTCGTCTGCTTGACCCAGTCGGTCGTCTTTCCCGCATTATAATTGATTAACTCACTCGCATTGGGCACGGGGCTGGTCTGGGTCTGCCCGGTCTGCTGCAAATAATCCGCATATTTCTGTACATAGGATTTAGCGTCCCGCGGCTTCAGGATATGCGCCAGGTCCTCCAGCCCCTCATAGCCGCTGTACCGGATGATGGGCTTACCCGTGGTCCCCCGCTTGGTCGTGATCAGGATGACCCCATTAGACCCGTTGGTCCCATAGATGGCCACCGCGGAGGCGTCCTTTAAGATCTCCATCGACGCGATATCGTTGGGGTTGATATCGTTGACACTCCCCCCGGACTTGGATAAAGGAATTCCGTCCACAACGATCAGCGGACCACTATTAGCCGTTATCGAATTCTGCCCCCGGATCAATACCGTGGGCGTAGCTCCCGGGACAGCGGACGTATTGGTCACGCTCACCCCCGCTACGGAACCCTCCACGGCCTGCAACACATTCGTCACCGGCAGCTCGGAAAGCCGCGACTTGGGGACGCTGGCGACCGACCCGGTCACATCGGCCTTCTTCTGGGTACCATACCCCACGACAATTACCTCGTTCATCTCCTTGCTCGTGACCACGAGGTGGATGTCGAGGTATTTCCGGTTGCTCAGCGGCAACTCCTGGGTGGCGAAACCCACCCGGCTAAAGACCAGCGTAGCATCCCCGGCAGCCTCCAGCGAAAACTGCCCGTTTTGGTCCGTCTGCGTGGCCCGGCCGGTTCCCTTCACCGTAACGGTGACATTGGTTACGGCGGAGTCGCCGGAAGTGACCCGCCCCTTTACCACGGTCTGCGCCCACGCGCCGCAACCCCAGGCCAGGGCCACCAATAAAAGAATGACTTTTGGCAAGCAATATCTCATAGCATTTGTTTTGCCGCCAAAATACCCTATACCAGCCACAACCCTCAGGGGGGTAATCTCAAAAAAAGGGGGGCAAACTCACAATCTCTCCTTATTTACATAAAACTTCCCCGAAAACACCTTCCGGTACCGCTTTATATATTCCGAAGGATTCAACCCAAACAACTTATGGAATTGCTCCCGGAAATATTTCCCGTCGCTGATCCCCACCTGCAACGCCACCTCATTCACATTACAAGGGGTATTAATAAGAAGCTCCGCCGCCTTCTTCAGCCGAATATATCTGATAAATCCATTTAGCGACTGCCCGGACAACTCCTTCACCTTCTGGTAAAGATGCGAATGGCTCATCCCCATCTCCACCGACAGCTTCTTGATACAAAAATCATCCTCGTCCAGGTTCTCCTCCACCACCGCCATCAGCCGGTCCAGGAACACCTTGTCATCGCCGCTGATCCGCACCGGCTCGCCGCCTCCATTCGTAACCACCTCGAAGAAAGACCGCTCCAACCGGTCCCGGCTCTTCAATAACGCCGCCACCCGCGCCACCAACAGATCGGTGTCAAACGGCTTTGTGATATAATCATCCGCTCCATGTCTTACCCCCGCCAGCTTATTATTGGCCGACGCCGAGGCGGTAAGCAAGATCACCGGCACCTGCGCCAACAGCACGTCATTCTTTACCGTCTCACAAAGCTCGATCCCCGAGATCCCATCCATATGGACATCGGAAATAATAAGGTCAGGCCGGTGCTCCTTTGCCAAAACCAACCCCTCTTCCCCGCTGTGCGCCTGGTAGATCGTATACTGTCCTTCCAGCACGTGCCGGATATAAGCCAACAATTGCACATCGTCATCGACTATTAGAATCCGGCGTTTATCGCTCACCAACGCTTCCTCCTTCGGTACTTCTTCTACCATCATCTCCCTGACCAAAGGCGATAACCCCACCTCCGTCCCCGGTACCACCTCTCCAATCGCAGCCCCTTTCAAAAACCGCAATCGGAAACACGTCCCCACCCCTTTCTCACTCGTATAACGCACACTACCCCCATGCGCCTCCACAAACTGCTTCACCAGGTACAACCCGATCCCAAAACCCGAGATCGAGGTCACCTCACTCCGCTGTATCTGGTAAAACTTATCGAACACCTGCTCCCCCACCTCCGCCGGGATCCCCATTCCAGTATCCCGCACAAAGATCTCCACCTGCCCGCCAACCTCCCAAAGCCCCAAAACAACCTCCCCACCCTCCGGGGTATATTTCAATGCGTTCGAAAGCAGGTTATACAAGGCGATCTCCACCTTCTCCCGGTCCACATTCAAAAGGACCCCCAAACCCGCACCCTCAAATCGATAGTCGATCTTCTTCATCCGCGCCGCCTCCCCAAAACAAAGCCACACCTGCCGCGCCAGTTCGACAATATTCACCGGCCCGGGTTTGATCACATCGACCCCACTCTCCACCTTCTGAAAAAGCAACAACTGATCCACCAAACCCAGCAACCGCTGGGCATTCCGGTATACGAATGGCAAACTCTCCGACCCTTCCCCACGGCTCAGCATCTCTCCCACCGGGTTAATGATCAGCGTCAACGGCCCCCTGAACTCATGCGTGATATGCGTAAAGAACGCCACCTTCCGCTCCACCAGTTCCTTCTCCTTCCGGGTCTCCAACTGCGCCAGTTTCACCTCATATCGCAGCCGTTCCCGGCTCCGCGAATACCACAAATACCCGCCCACAAGCCCCAGAGAACAAAACGCATACAACAGGTACGCCCACCAGGTCCGATACCACGGCGGCAACACCACTACCCGCAACAACTCACTTTCTTTGCTCCAGGTCCCATCGGCATGACTGATCCGCATCGCAAAGACATAACTTCCTTCCTGTACACTCGAATAATTAGCCGTCCGGCTCCCATTGGAATAGTTCCATCCCTTATCCCACCCCACAAGACTATAAGCATAGTTGATCTTATCCGATCCATCATACCCCAGCGCCGTAAAATCCAGCGAGAACATCGCCCGGTCAAAGGGCAACCGCAATTCCCTTATCTGCCCGGCCGATCGATCGGTCACATACCGCGAGTCGGCCTCTATCGGTTCGTTCTGAACCCGTACACCGGTCAGGTAGACCGTCGTCGCCTTCGACACATGTAATACGCTGTCGGGGTAGAACACATTGAAACCCTTGATCCCGCCAAAAAGAAATTCTCCCGACGACAACGCAAGCCCGGCGTTAAAACTAAACTGCACGCTCTGTAGCCCATCGGACAGCGAAAAATTCCGGAACTTCCCCTCCGCCCGTTGATATTCGGAAATGCCGTTATACGTACTCATCCACAAATTGCCATGCGCATCTTCCAGGATCCGGAGGATCGTATTGCTCGGTAACCCCTCCGCCGTGGTAAAGCGTTTATACTGCCCCGTCTTCCGGTCGAATAACAAAAGGCCGCCTTCCTGCGTCCCCACCCAAAACTGGCCCTGCCTATCTTCATGCAGACAACGTACCGGGTAACCCATCGGGTAAACGATATGCCGCCGACGCTCCCGGTCTATCCGGATCAGAGAAGTATAGTTCCCGCCCCAAAATACCCCCGCCCGATCCTCCATCAGCGACTGAAGACTCTGGACCCGGTCGTCAAACAGTTCAAACCGGTCAGCTTCCCGGTTATATAGATACAAACACCCGTCATTGGTCGCACTCGCCCAAAGCCGCCGCTGCCGGTCCTCGGACAAACACCAGACATGCTTCTCCTCCATATTCGTCCTCGGGTTAAAACAGGCATAATGCACAAACTTCCCCGTCGCCCGATCCAACCGGTTCACCCCGCCAAACCAGGTCGCCACCCAGATCCGGTCATGCTCATCCCGCAGGATGTTCGTGATAAAATTATTATTGATAGACCCCTCATTCGCCGGGTCGTTCACATACTTTGTAAAACTATTCTTCCGCCGGTTCCATAGACGCAGCCCCGCGCCGTCTGTCCCGATCCATACATTATGATCCGCATCTTCACAAAAAGAAAGGATAAAATTGTTGACGATATTCTTCTCCCCCGGCGGATCATACACTATCGTTGTAAAACAACTCTTTCCCGGTTCGATCACATTGACCCCGCCCCGGAGGGTGCCGATCCATTTCCGCCCCTCCTTATCTTCATAGATCGCATAGGCGGCATTGCTGTTCACCAGCGGCATTCCGGTATTGGAAAGCAGGGGCGTCGCCACCACGGAATCCACCGGCAGCCGCCAGACCCCGGCCCCATCCGTCCCGATACACAACTCGTTCCGCTGATTGATATGGATCCCAACGACCCGGCATCTTTGAGGCATCCAGTTCCCCGAAACCCGCCGGCCGTCGGCACTCAGTAAAAAAAGCCCGTAATCGGTCCCCACCCAAACCCGGCCCCGGCCATCCACCTGTAAACTCAACGCATTTTGGATGGCATCGCTCACCACCGCGAGTCGCCGCGTCCGCAGATCATACCGGTATACTCCCTTCTTCTGTATAAACAAAAAAACCGACTGGCGTGCACTGTCATAACTGATACAGGGGACATCATAGTCCGCGGTCCTTTCCAGGGGGATCTGCATCCCAACCCGGCTCCCCCGCTCGAAAACGATCAACCCGTCCGCATGCGTCCCCGCCAGAACATAATCATCCCCGATGGACCGGAGGTTATGCACACTCGTCCGCATCGCGATCAGCTCCCGGCTCCCATACGGCAAATACATCGGCACGCTGAATCGCGCCGAAACGGCATCCAGAATGCCAAGCCCCTTCTGGCCGGCTACCCAGAGGTTGCCCCGGCCATCACCCGCTATCGACGCAATATTGTTAAAAGGAATACTACCGGGATCCCCGATGACCGTCCGGTAAACAGTAAACCCATACCCATCATACCGGTTCAACCCATCGTAGGTGCCAAACCACATAAACCCTTTGGTATCCTGGTAGACACTGGTCACCGCATTGTTGGAAAGTCCCTGGTCGATGCCGAGGCACCTTACCCGCGGGTTATCCCCGGCGCGACCGGCAATCCCGGTGGCCACAAAAAGAAAAATGAAGAGGTTACGTCTCATAAAGCAGCAATCATCTGTAATCTACCTAAATTTGGGAATATATGTCAAACCAACAGCTACAACGTTTTCGTAACCTACCGGGGCACCCCCTCCTGCTAACCATCCTCTTCGTAACTCTTGGCGCCACCGCCCGGGCCCAACTCACTGCCCCCGAAAAAAAGGCCATCGACTATATCGACCATCACATGGCCGACGCCACCCAACTCCTCATCACCTCCGTCAATATCAACAGCGGCACGCTCAACGTCGCGGGCGTAAAAAAGGTCGGCGAACTCTACGCCGCCGAACTAAAAAAACTGGGCTTCACCATCGAATGGGTCAACGAACCTGACTCCCTCCACCGCGCCGGCCACCTCGTAGCTACCCACACCGGGAAGAAAGGGAAAAAACTCTTCCTCATCGGGCACCTGGATACGGTCTTCGAACCGGATATGCCCGCAGGTCCCTATACGGTTCTCAACGATTCCACCGCTACCGGCCAGGGCGTCAACGACATGAAAGGCGGCGACGTCGTCATGATCACGGCCCTTCAGGCCCTCGAAGCCGCCGGACAGCTAAAGGACATGAACATCATCGCGTATTTCACCGGGGATGAGGAGCGGTCGGGTTCACCGCATACCGTAGCAAGAAAAGATTTTGTGGAAAGAGCAAAGACCTGTGACATCGCCCTTGCCTTCGAATCGGCCATGGGCCTTAATACCGTCGCCGCCGCCCGCCGCGGCGCCAGCGGTTGGACACTCGATGTCACCGCAAAGACGGGGCATTCCGCTACCGTATTCAGCGACTCCGCCGGGGATGGCGCTATTTATGAAGCAGCCCGGATCCTAAATACCTTCCGCGAACAGCTCAGCACCGAAAAATACCTCACCTTCAACCCCGGCTTTATCGTCGGCGGCTCCTCCGTTACCGTCGACCCACAGGATGCCCGCGGAGAAGCGCTTGGCAAGACAAACATCATCGCCCCTTCCGCCCATGTCACCGGCGACCTTCGCTTTCTGACCGAGACGCAAAAGGAAGCAGCCCGCGAAAAAATGCGGACCATCGTCACCAATTCCCTGCCGGGTACCCACGCCACCATCCGCTTCAGCGATGGGCTCGCTGCAATGGAACCCACCCCCGGTAACCTCCGGCTGGTGGCCCAATTAAGTCAGGTGACAAAGGATATGGGGCTGGGCGAAACCGTGGCCGGCGATCCCGGCGCCCGCGGCGCAGGCGATATCTCCGACATCGCAAAATACCTGGACTGCCTCGACGGCCTCGGCGCCTCCGGCAAAGGCGCCCACAAAGCCGGTGAAACCATCAATCTGAAGGAATACCCCCTCCTCATCCACCGCGCCGCCATTTTCCTCTACCGCCTGACCCGCTAATTTTACCACTTTTGGCCGCTTATACCCACCCCATATCCGGCCAAATCCCCTCCGTCCCACGACTTTTGGCCGCTTATACCATCCCCATATCCGGCCAAATATGTACTTTTACGCCAACATTTTACCCCTTATGGAACCGATCATTGGCAGAAAAGAAGAGCGCCTCCTTCTGGAGGAAGCCTTAAAAACGGATGAAGCAGGGTTGATGGCCATCTATGGAAGACGAAGGATTGGCAAGACCTTTCTCATCCGGAATTTTCGCTTTTCACGCCCTTGAGCAATTCCTCGAAAGACTCCCCAGACGAAAAAAATTGGTAATATTTCTGGATGAGTTTCCCTGGCTGGACAGCAGAAAATCTGGATTTCTCTCCGCTTTCGAACATTTCTGGAACTCCTGGGCCAGCCGGCAAGCGCACTTGTTGTTTGTTGTCTGCGGTTCGGCTGCCTCCTGGATGATCCGTAACATAGTAAACAACAAAGGAGGGTTACACCACCGGATCACCCAAAAAATGCGGCTACTGCCATTCACATTAGCCGAAACGGAAACCTACTTAAAAAGTAAAGGAAGCAATTTGGATCGGTATCAGACTCTTCAACTTTACATGGCGCTGGGAGGTATTCCTCAATACCTTAATACCGTTCAAAAAGGAGATTGTGCTTCACAAGTGATCGAAAGAACCTGCTTCAAAAAAGATGGCTTACTATGCGGAGAATTTAAGAATATTTATAACTCATTATTTGAAATGGCCGACAATCACCTTAAAGCGGTAAAAGCGCTGGCGGCCACCCCAAAAGGTCTCACACGCCAGGAGATTATTGAAAAGTGCGGGCTCAGCTCAGGTGGACGTACCACCTTGATGCTGGACGAATTAGAGCAATCAGGTTTCATTAGATCATATAAACCTTATGACAAAGAGACAAAAGACGCCATATACCGGCTGATCGACGAGTTTTCGTTGTTCCATCTAAAATTTATGGACAAGGCCGATATGACAACAAATTGGGCCAGGCTAAGCGAAGGAGCATCTTACAATATCTGGTGTGGAATGGCATTTGAAAGCACCTGCCTGAAACATATCGATCAGATCAAAACCGGCCTTGGGCTCGCAGGAAAGTCAACACAAGAATCGAGCTGGCGCTATATTCCTGCAAAAGGAGCAAAAGAGGATGGCGCGCAAATTGATCTATTGATCGACCGGGATGATCATAGTACTACTATTTGTGAAATAAAATTTTATACCGGCCAACTAATAATAAATAAATCCTATGCTGGTGAACTACAGCAAAAGTTGGATGTTTTCCTGGAAAGAACTAAAACCAAAAAAACGCTGTTCCTGACTCTGATTACGACTTACGGAATAAAAAATAATAGTCACTCAAATAGCTTGGTCAAAAAAAGCCTGACAATGGATGTGCTTTTCAATTGAGTGGGTTATCCTCCTAATTCACTCACTCCTTAAACTCTTCACAGGATCCATCACCGCCGCCCGCACCGCCTGCGCACTCACCGTCACCAACGTCACAAACAAACTCCCTACCCCCGTCACCACAAACACCCAGAGGGGCAGCGAGGCCCGATACGCATATCCGCTCAGCCACCGCTCCAAAACGACCCACGCAACGGGCGCCGCAATAAAAAACGAAACCATCACCAACCCCACAAACTCCTTCGACAACAGCGCCCAAAGATGAAACACCCCGGCGCCAAGCACCTTCCGGATCCCCATCTCCTTTGTCCGTTGCTCCGCAACAAAAGAAGCAAGCCCCACCAGCCCCATACAGGAAATAAACACCGCGAGGATCGCAAACCCCGCAGCCAGCCTGCCCGTTCGCTCTTCTTCCAAAAACTTACGCTCATAAGCGTCATCGGTAAACCAGTATTGCAACGGGTCCGGGTCATACCGATGCACAACAGGCTCGAGCCTCGCAAGGGCCTCCTTCACCGGCAAGGCAGGATTGATCCGGAGAACAAGATAATGGATCCGCGAATCGGCGCTAAGCGTAAAGAAGACAGGTTCCACCTTCGCATAGGGCGACTCCATCACCAGGTCGGCCACGACTCCAACGATAGGATGATCCACCTGGTGCCAACGGATCACCTTACCCACGGGATCTTTCATCCCCATAAACCGCGCAGCCGTCTCGTTGATGATAAAAGCCCCGCTGTCGGCGCTATGCCCGGCCATAAAATCCCTCCCCGCCCTGATGTTCCAGCCAACCGTCCGCCCAAAATCAGCACTCACAAACAGTGTCCCGATCGCAGAGAAACTCCGCGGATCCCGCCCCTCCCAGTCATATCCCAGCATACTATTCCGCACAGTGGTGGTAGGACTCGAAGATTCGGCCATCGCGCGGATCGCCCCGCTCTGTATCAATTCCTGTTGCAACGCCCCAAAATGATTCAACACGGCAGGACTCCCGATCGATAAAGTAATTAACCCCTCGCGTGTATATCCCACAGGCCGGTCCTTCGCAAACTGCAATTGCCGGTAAACCATAACCGTTCCGATCAGCAGACTGATCGATATGGTGAACTGAACAACCACCAACACCTTCCGCGGTAAAGCCGCCCACCTCCCCGCTCCTACAAAACCCTTCAACACGGTTGTCGGCCGGAAACCGGAAAGAAAGAACGCAGGATAACTCCCCGCCACAAACCCGGTAACAACGATAAAACAAAACACGATCAACCAAAATCCGGGCCTCGCAAAAGGCAGCATCATCGTCTTCCCTGCCAGCAGATTAAAAAAGGGCAACGACAACAGGACGATCACCAACGCAAACCCAAACGCCAGGAACACGGTCAGCATCGACTCCCCGAGAAATTGCCCGATCAACTGGCTCCTCCGCGAACCCAATACCTTCCGGATCCCGGTCTCCATCGCCCGCTTTGCACTCCTCGCCGTACTCAGGTTCATAAAATTGATACAGGCCAGCAACAGGACAAGCGCACCGATAAATCCAAAAAGGCGTACCGAACTTAACCGTCCCCCCGTCATTTTCCCATTCACCTGCCGGTCATACAAATGCCACTTGTCCATGGGATGCAGCCAGATCTCCTCCCAGCCACCCTTTATATGGGGCTTGGTAAGATCCTTTATCCGGTCGGACACCGCATCAAAATCCGCCCCGGCTTTTAATTGAACAAATACTTGAAAATGGTGATCGATCCAGTCATCGAAATTGGTCCTCCCGGGGTTATCCTTATTATCCCAGGAAAGCAGAAACTGGTACGCCGACATCGTCGTATTTTCGGGCAGGTCTTCATAGACGCCTCCTACCCGCAACTCCATCGTATCCCCTACAACCACCGGACGGCCGACGACATCGGTCGTCCCAAACAAGGCCCTGGCAAAAGCGGCCGCCAGCAAAACAGCCGACGGATCCTTCAGGGCGCCCGTACTGCCACGCACCATCGACAAGCTAAACATCACCGGAAATTCAGCCTGAACCCAGGCCCCATATTGCCCGATAATCTTGTCACCAGTCTTGAAATTCTGCCCCGTTTCGGCAAGCACCGACAACGCGGCAAAATCGCCGGCGTATTGCGCCCGGAGAGCAGCGGCTACCGGAACAGAAGAAGAAACCCCCGCCTCCACCGTCCCATTTAAATGACTGATCGAAAGCACCTCTCCCAGCCGCCAATGATTCCGGTGATAATGGTCAAAGCTCAACTCATCCCATACCCACAACCCGATGAGCATCGCCACCGCCATCCCAAGCGCCAAACCGGTAATATTGATCGCGGAATAAAGCGGCTGCCTGCGTAAATGCCGCCAGGCGATCAGCAGATAGTTCCGGATCATCTCAATGTTGATAATGGACGATCCCTTCTAAAATATCCCGCGCGATCTTATCTTGGTTGGCCGCATCACTGATAAAGGCACGATCCCGCTCGTTATCGAGATTACCGCAAAGGATCAGCACCGCCGGAACGGTTGCCGCGCGAAGCACCCAGACATGCTCTTTTGTATCCAATAGCTCATCGTCGGTCGTATAGCTTGCCTTCAGCGCATCGAGCAGCGTCCCGCCAAGCCGGGTGCTTTGCGTATAATGAAGACTCTCCCTGCAAATATAAATATGAAATCCGGGCCGATTGAGCCCGCTGCCCGCATCGGTATGCAACGAGATGAACAGATCGGCTTTCTTCTTCTCCGCCAGGTCAGCCCGATAATGCAACGAAGCCTGCCGGGATTTCGTTCCACCGGCGAGTTCATCCGCGTCACGCGTCAGTACGACATCGACGTTATATTCTGCAGCCAACGCCTTCACCTTCCGCGCCAGCGAAAGATTGATATTCTTTTCCCTGAGCCCGGTAGAGGTGATCGCACCATCGTCAACACCACCGTGACCGGCATCGATGACTACCGTAATTCGTTTTTCCACCGGCCTGACGCCATGCGAAAAGCCACATAACAATAAGATAAATACGGGCAAAGCCATCCATCGGGCCGTACGCCCCTTGACAACAGCGTTTAATTGGGTGATCATAGTAATTCGACGTTTTATGGAAGATGAAAAAAAACAATGCAAAAGACCGGGCCGCACATCCAGCGTCTGCCAGACAAGCAGCTCCGCATACGCATAACGATCCCCGCCGGCCGACGCATCCTGGTCGGCTTCGAACTCATGGATGGTCCGCAACTCGCGGTATACCAGGTAAAAAACGGGGTTGAACCAAAACACGACAAGCAGCACCCGCAGCAACAACAGGTCCAGTGTATGCCGCTGCCGGACATGAACCAGCTCATGCCGTAAGATCTGCCGGCCCGCAACGCTCTCGGTATCCAATTGGTCATGCCAAAAAATAGCCCGCAAAAAAGAAAAAGGCGTCCCCGGCTCCTTCGTCATAAAAAGTGTAAATTCTTCCTTTTGTACCGGGGTATACTTACGATGCAGTCTTACTATATACACCAGCTGCCGAAAAAATCCCAACGTCAACCCCGCGGCGATCGCCACATAACCCCACGCTATCCACTTTGTCCATTCCCATCCGCCCTTCCCGACGGTAAGCCCCCGCGCATCGGCGGATCCTTCTATCCAATCTCCGGGTACGATACTATGCAATGCACCCGACAACACCGGCGCCTCCTCCATCCCCGTCCAAATGAAAAGCCGGGGCAGGGGGACCAGCGGCAATGCCACCGCAAGGACGGCCGTGGAAAGTAAAAAGATCCGGTTGTAACGGTGAAAAGCGCGGTTCCGCAGAAACAGCCAATAATACCCGCACAACACCGCGGAGATACAAGCCGACTTAAGCGCATACAGGAGCACACTGCCAAAAGTTACCGTCATCATGACTTCTCGTTTTTGGCGGATTTGATCTGTTGTAACAACTCTTCCAGCTCCTGCAGACTCAGCTTTTTATCGCTCACGAACTGGGACACCAGCTTGGCGGGACTGCCCTCGAAATACCCCTTTACCAACTGCTGGGCGCTCTTCCGGCCGTATTCGGCCTTGGTGACCGTGGGCTCATAACAGTTGTTGCGACCCTGTACGGAATACTCCACATACCCCTTCTCCACCAATATCTTCAGCAGCGTCGCTATTGTGTTCGGATGCGGCTTTGGCTCGGGTGTCTCGTCGAGGATGTCCTTCAAAAACCCCTTCCCCAGCTTCCACAACACCAGCATCACCTGTTCTTCGGCCTTCGTCAATGCTTTCATCAACTAAGATTTTAGTTATAAAACAAATCTATAACTAAATTTTTAGTTGTCAAAATTTTTATACTAGAATTTTGAATTCCCCGTTTTACCAGCACAACGCGCTCATTCACCCCCATCACCCGCCGCCATGAAATATTTTCTCTTCGAAAAATATTCCCTCACGACAAACCTGACCCGCGACGAGGTCCACGATCGGCTCGAAGCCAACCTCCATCCGGGCAAGAATTGGCCTTTCCTCGTACGCAACGACACCACCCAACCCTACATCGGCAGCCTCGATACCGATGGCTTCGTCATCCGCCGCGTCCTCCGCTGGCACAACTCCTGGCAACCCATTACCACCGGGCGTTTCTCAAACACCGCCACCGGCACGGCCATCACCATCCGCGTCCAGCCCCATATCATGCCCCTGCTCTTCATGACCTTCTGGACCTTCGTCATCGGTTCCGTCTTCATCGGCGCCGTCTTCGCCTCCTCCCTCCTCTTCGCCCTCTTCCCCCTCAGTCTCCTCATCATCACCCACACGTTCATCCTGGTGACCTTCAACAAGGAGACCACAAAAACAAAAACTTTCCTGACCGACCTTCTCAACCAAACCTTCGACGCAGTGTAACACCCGAATTACCCACCCTCCCGGTGCCATAAAACAGTACATTCAGGTAAATTATACCCACATGGACACCGTATTGGAACAGATCCGCGAACAGCAAAAAGCATCCTGGAACAAATTCTCTCCGGGCTGGCGGAAATGGAACGACTTCACGATGGCCTTCCTGCGGCCCATGGGTGACGAGATCATTGCCTGCTTACAATTAAAAGAAACCGACAACGTCCTCGACATCGCCGCCGGCACCGGCGAACCCGGGCTTACCATCGCCGGCATCGTAAAGCGCGGCAAGGTGACCATTACCGATCTGGCGGAAGGCATGCTCGACATCGCCCGCGACAAAGCCAGGGAGAAAGGCATCACCAACTTCGACACCGTCGCCTGCGACGTCTGCCAACTTCCCTTCGAAGACAATAGCTTCGACGCCATCAGTTGCCGCTTCGGCTTCATGTTCTTTCCCGATATGTTATTGGCTGCAAAGGAAATGACCCGCGTACTAAAACCCGGCGGCCGCCTCGCGACATCCGTCTGGGATGGACCCGAAAAAAACCCCTGGGTCGCTATCATCATGGGCGTCATCAATCGCACGATGCAACTGCCCCCGCCCCCACCGGGGAGCCCCGGTATGTTCCGCTGCGCCGCACCAAATACGATCAGCCGGCTCTTCCAGCAGGCGGGACTAAAGAACACAACGGAAACCCAACTCACCGGACGACTCCAATGCGGCGATGCCGACACCTATTGGACCTACATGAACGAAGTCGGTGCCCCCATCGTAGCCGCCATGAGCAAGGCCGACGAACCCACCCGCGCCATCATCAAAAACGAAACCTACGCCCTCATCACCGAAAAATATCCCGGCAACACCGCCATCGATTACGGCGCCACCGTCATCTGCGGACAGAAATAAAAAAGCCCGTCGCATAAACAACGGGCTACAAATTCAATTTGATGAGCCTTACAACTGCCGGTCTCTCGACACCCAATCCAGCATCCAACCCGGATATTCCGCCGGCAATTGGCTCACCTCATCCAGTTGCTGCAACTCCTCGGGCGTAAACTTCACCTCCACGGACTTCAGGTTATCCTCCAGCTGCTCCATCGTATTGGCGCCGATGATCACCGTGGTGACGGCCGCCTGCTGCAAAAGCCAGCCAAGCGCGAGTTGCGCCACCGACGAGCCCTTCGCCTTCGCCATCGGTTCCAGCACATCGATGATAGTAAAGGCCCGCTCCTTATCCACCGGCGGGAAATCAAAATTCTTGCGGCGTGCCCCCTCAGCCCCCTGGTTGTCGCGTTTATATTTGCCGCTAAGCAACCCGCCGGCAAGCGGGCTCCATACCATCAGTCCGAGCTTCTGATCCTTTAACAAGGGAATGATCTCTCTTTCAAGGTCCCGGCCTGCGACGGTATAATAAGCCTGCAACGACACAAAAGCCGCCTGCGACGTATAATGAGAAAGATCCAGCGCCTTCATCAACTGCCAGGCGGCAAAGTTGCTCGCGCCGATATACCGCACTTTACCCGATTTTACCAGGTCATCCAATCGACTGCCCCGTCAACTCTTCGGATAGCCCTTCGGAATAGACATTCGCCGTATCGATAAAATTGATCCCCGCATCCATCGACCGCTTCACCACCTTATCCACCGCATCCTGGTCGAGACTGCCGATCAACTTCGCCCAACCCTTTCCGCCAAAAGTCATCGTTCCAAGACAGAGCTCCGAAACCTTTAGCCCCGTATTCCCCCCTTCCCCCCATTCATCCCGGATATAGATTTTTTATATACAATTAAACCTCTTTTAACTTCTGCTGTCCTATACGCATTCGTTAACACTTAAAAATTTCTACGATGAAAAAGACAGCACTGGCCGTCCTGGCACTCGTATGCTCCTTCGGCATCGCCCAGGCCGCTCCCAAACACCCGCGTCGCGCGGAGGTCAACTTAAGACTCGCCCGTCAGAACTACCGCATCGACAAGAAAGTAGATGAAGGTAAAATGAGCACCGCAGAAGCCTCGAAACTCCACAATGAAGACCACCAGATCCGCCAGGAAGAAAAAGACATGGCATCCCAGGACGGTGGCCACATCACCAAGCTGGAACAAAAGACCCTGAACCAACAGGAAGATCATGTCAGCAAGCAAATCAGGAATCACTAATCGGTAGAAAACCGAAGTGCTTCCTCCGGGAAGCACTTCTCTTGCGTTTTTTATGAAAAGCACATTACTCGCAATAATGGCAATCCTTGCCATGGGCCATTCTTTTGCCCAAACAAAAACGGACTCGGTTACAAATACCGACACAACCCATGTGGTGAAGCATCACAAACATTCCTTCCTAGACGTCGGTCTCACCTTCCAAAACAACGACGTCTACCTCGGCCGGAAACCCGCCAACACCCTGCCCTATTACATCCCGATAATATCTTATTACCACAAATCCGGTTTCTTCGCCTCCACCTCCCTCGACTACCTGAAAACGTCCAACACCAGCCGGATCGACCTCTTCACCATCGAAGGCGGCTATCTCTTCACCGCCGGTAAATATGACGGGATGGCCACCCTCTCAAAATATTTCTACAACACCCAAAGTACCAATCTCACCTCAGCCATCAAATCCAGCATCGCCTGGCAAAACGGCTATGATCTCGGATTTATAAAACCCAGCGCCACCCTCACCCTGAACATCAGCGACAAAGTAGACTATGAAGGCCGCCTGGAATTAAGCCATACCTTCTCCCTCTTCCACGACAACCTGGACCTCACCCCCACCATGGCGGCCGCCGGCAGTACTCTGCACTACTACGATTATTACCAGCAACGCATCTACAAGATAAAAAAGAAGAAAAAAGTCGTCCAGTCAGGCACCGCGGATGTCACCACCTCCGTAGTAGACGCGTCCTCCTTCCGTCTCATGGACTATGAACCAAGCCTGCCCATCGAATACACGCTGGGAAAATGCACCTTCAGCTTCACCCCCACCTACGCCATACCCGTCAACCCGGCCACGATCAACGCCCACAGCATCCGCGACAACGGCCAGGTCATCGACAACACCCACTCCGAAAAGATCGCCAGTTCCTTCTTCTTCACCGCCGGCGTCAACATCCTGTTTCGGTAATCTCGCGCAGTAGCGAACAAGCACAGACACCCAATTTTTCGCGGCCCCAAACACCCCCAAAACACTAAACCCTTCCCACCACGGGAACATTTTGTCCCATTCGGGGAAACATACAATATTTCCATCACACGCATCGTTCTGAAACAGTATCACATCGACAGTGGTATCGGATTTGAACTACAATACCCAGGAAATCCTAAATCCTAAACCGTGAAAACTAATACCCTTGCTAATGGGTTCTACCTGCTCGTAGTGGCGATGGTAAGCGCCCTTGCAGGAAGATCACAGACCTCACTCGAGTTCGCCAGCGGCGCAGGCCCTTCAGGCACAGGCATTTCTATTGCCAACCAGGTAGTTACCTTCAAGGATAACACCAACAACCCTGTCGGCAATACCTTCATCGCGTATTCAACGCCAACCATAACGACCACCTTCTCCTTTACCAATCAACAATACAGCCTCCCGACCGCCCAGATGACCACACAGACCCCTATGGTCTTCGGCGCAGCCATTAACAGCGGCGGTGGACAAAATGCCCTCAAGTCGTCTTTATACGTCCAGATGAGTGCCATCAGCAGCCCGGCCAACAGCGATTTCACCTCGGAGGAAACCGTTGCCGCCGGCACGGGCATCTCGGTTAACAACAATTACGCAACGGAGATGATGATCTCGGCCATGCCCCTGTACAACGCCGGCGTCTCCACCACCGGAAGATATTATATGGGTGACTTCAACATCACCTTTAGTAGCCCGCTCACCGACCCCGTCATCCACTTCGTCGGCATCGGCGCCAACTACAGCAGCCTCGGCTATACCTCGGAGTTCGACCTCCAGACCGCCGGGGTCTCTCTCGCGGAACTGTCCGGCTCGACCGAACTAAGCGTCGTCGCGAATAATATTATCAATACCGCTGCACACCCTGGCCCCACAACAGGCTCGGGCGCAGCATCGGGATCGATCGTGGCAATGGGGATCAACATTACTTCCCTCTCCTTTAAAGTCTATCTGCAGGGCGACGGCGGCATGCCTACCTGGTCGAACAATACGACCCATGCCGGCGATCAGATCCTGGTTGCCGTTTCGACCAACGTCCCGCTCATTGTCCTGCCGGTCAACCTAAAGGATTTTACCGCCACGGCACTCGATGCAAAGAGCCAACTGCAATGGACCACCGCCACGGAAAATAACAGCAGCTTCTTCGATGTCCAATACAGCACCGACCAGGTCAACTGGCAAAGCATCGGCTCCGTAAAAGCCGCCGGCAACAGCATCGCCGAAAGGAAATATAGCTTCGTCCATACCGACCCCACCCCGGGCGATAACTATTACCGGCTCCGGATCGTCGACCTCGATAATCAATCCTCCTGGTCCTCCGTCCGCGTCGTGACCTTTGCCGACAACGTCCAGCTAAGCTGTTACCCCAACCCCACAAAAGGCACCTGCACCATTACGACCAATGGCGCCCCGATCACCTCCGTGACGCTCATCAGCGTCGACGGTAGACAGCTCCTGGTGCAGAATAACTTCATTTCGGGCAACACCATCGACCTGGCCCCATACCCCACAGGGCTCTACTTCCTGTCGGTAAAAGACAATGCCGGGAAAACCCAATTGCTCAAGGTCCTGAAAGAGTAACCACGCCTACAGGCCTCCCGCCGCTCATCAAATTCATTGGTAAATCCCAAAAAGATAGGTATATTTAAGGGAACTGGTTCTCATTCGCAAAACTCAACACCCCGTTGTATGGCACATCCCACTTTCCTATTCTTCTTCTTCCCCTTCGTATTCAGCTGGGGCATCCTGGCAGTACTGATCATTCCCTATTTCCTGCCGACGATCATCGCCATGCTCCGCAAAAGCGCAAGCACCGGCGGCATCTTCGTACTCAACTTCTTCCTCGGCTGGACCTTCATCGGCTGGATCATCTCCCTCGTTTGGGCCATCGCCAGCAGAACCACTACGACAACCATCATCGTCAATAATAACTATCCTCCTTCTTACAACCCCGAACCAACAAGACCCCCTCAACAAACTTCGCCCACCCTGCGTCGAAAATGAAAAAACTCTTATTTGCGATCCTCCTGGGAGGGCAACTAACAAACGCTCACGCGAAACATCCCACCTCCCATCCATCCGTCTACTACGTCGCCCCCGACGGCAGCGACAAGAACCCGGGCACACAAACAAAACCCTTCGCCACCATCCAAAAAGCCCAGTCCGCCATCGATCCGGGTGACACCGTCTATCTCCGCGGCGGCACCTACCATCTCACCGAGGCACAAATCTCGCGCGTCGAAAAGATCTACGCCTGCGTCACCTTCCTCGACCGGTCGGGCCGCCCGGGCAAATACCTCAACTACTTCGCCTACCCCGGCGAAAAACCGGTCTTCGACTACAGCGACGTAAAACCGGCGGACCTCCGCGTAGCCGCCTTCTACGTCACGGGCTCCTGGATCCATCTAAAAGGCTTCGAGGTCACCGGCGTCCAGGTCACCATAAAAACCCATACGCAATCGGAGTGCTTCGAAAATCACGGCAGCAACAATATCTATGAACAACTACGCATGCACGACGGCATGGCCATCGGCTTCTACCTGCTCTCGGGCAGCAATAACCTCATCCTCAACTGCGATGCTTACCGCAACTTCGACTATTTCTCGGAGAACGGCCGCGGCGGTAATACGGATGGCTTTGGCTGTCATCCGGCAGCAGGCAGCAGTGGAAATATATTCAGGGGATGCCGCGCCTGGTTCAACAGCGACGACGGCTATGACGTGATCAACTCCCACGAATCCACCACCTTCGACCATTGCTGGGCTTTCTATAATGGCTATGCGCCGGATTTCACCAGCGAAGGCGACGGCAACGGTTTTAAAGGCGGTGGCTATGGACGACGGGCCGCCAGCGAGATCCCGGACCCGGTACCCCGGACTACGGTGCAATTCTGCGTCGCCGTCCACAACAAGGCCAGCGGCTTCTATTCCAACCACCACATCAACGGCAGCTTCTGGTACAACAATACGGCCTATCGGAATAACATTGACTTCAACATGCTGAACCGTTTGCCGGACAACATCACCGACGTGCCGGGCTACAAACACATCCTGAAGAACAACCTTGGCTATAAAGGGAACAAAGAGGTTGCCAATCTCGACACCACCCAATGCACGCTCACAGGCAACTCCTTTGACCCACAGCAACAAGCCGCGGGCGGGCAACCCACCGACTCCGACTTCCTCAGCCTCGACGAAACCCAACTCATCGCGCCCCGCCTTCCGGACGGCAGCCTTCCCGACATCACCTTCCTGCACCCAAAACCAAACACCCGCTTCGCCACCATGGGCGCCTTCGCCACCTGGATCGCCGAGATCGAACAAAAACCCGACGCCACCAGCACGGTCTATATGAAGGACAGCACCCTCATCCTCGACACAAAAGGCGGCGTCACCGTCTGGCTCAATAAAAAACTTGCCGGCAATCTCCGGATCGACTACGACAGAACCATCCTCGTCGACACCGGCAGCAATGACCGGCTCTCAGACTGCAACCAGTTCTGGATGGCGTCGGATCCCCAAAACCCCAACCTCTTCGTTCGCAGTGGAAAGCTTGAAGACTATGACGATCTGGATCTCTATTATGTCGGGATGGGTGGCAACACAAACAAAACAACCCGATTCCGAAAATACACCGGCGGCACAAAACCACTGGTAAAGGAATACCTCGACGCGGCCCACCTCCTCCGCGCCAACACATCGTACCATATCCGCATTACCGTGCAAGACGGAACCACCTCCTTCTTCGTCAACGGCGACCCCTTCTTCACCTACACGGATCCGTCACCCCTTACCACCGGCTACTTCGGCTTCCGCTCCACCTGGTCCCGCCAGCAGATCCGCAACTTCCGGATCACCTCCCTCTCCACGCCCTGACCTCTCATCAACAATCTGACCCGGCAGATCGGCAGTTGACTATCTTTACAAAAAATTACCCCCCATGTTCCTTCTCATACTAGGCGTAATCCTCCTCATCGCCGGCCTCGCCACCGCCCGCAGAACCGACATCCTTCGCAGTTATAGCACGCCCCTCCGCCTCGGCGGCCTCCTCCTGGCCATCATCGGCCTGTTCGCCGCCTGCATCGTACAGATCGGCGCCGGCGAAGTAGGCGTCAAGGTCCTCTACGGCAGTGTTCAGAACGATGTACTGGGCAGCGGCTTACACTTTATCAACCCGCTGATGGAAGTCACGAAAATGGATATCAAGACACAAAACTACACCATGAGCGCCGTCAAGGACGAAGGCGCAAGAGAAGGCGACGACGCCATCCGCGTACTGACCTCGGACGGCCTGGAAGTCGTTATCGATCTCACTGTCTTGTATAAGGTCCTGCCGGTCGACGCCCCCGCCATCCTCCGGGAGACAGGGCTCAACTACACGGACAAGATCGTCCGCCCTCTCGCCCGCACCAAGATCAGGGACAACGCGGTCTACTACGACGCAGTCTCCCTCTACTCCAGCAAACGCGACGAATTTCAGAACAAGATCTTTCAATCCATCGCCGGAGAATTTCAAAAACGCGGCCTCCTCCTGGAACAACTGCTCGTCCGCAACATCACCCTCCCCCAGGCCGTCAAGACCAGCATCGAACAAAAGATGACCGCCGAACAGGACGCGCAGAAAATGCAGTACGTCCTGCAAAAAGAATCCCAGGAAGCCCAGCGGAAACGGGTGGAAGCCCAGGGCATCGCCGACTACCAGCATATCATCAGCGAAAGCCTCACGGACAAACAGCTGCAATATGAGAGTATAAAGGCGCAACTCGAGATCGCCAAATCCCCCAATACAAAAGTGATCATCATGGGCAAAGGCTCGACCCCGCTGCTGCTGGACACAAAGGAAAAATGATCATTCGCCCGGCAGATTCTCCTTGCGAAGCTTCGCCAACAAGGTGTCCCACTGCACCCACACGATATGACAATCCTTGGGGCTGGTCCCGGTGGAATAAAAAAGGTATTTCCCGTCGGGACTAACATACTCGCCCCACCGGTGTGCCATCCGGTCATTGATCAATGGCCCAAGACTGGCCGGCGCAGTCCAGCTCCCATCCTTTTTATGAAAACTGATCGCCAGTTCACACTCAAAATCCTTCTGCTCCTTATTGCTGATAATAATATAGGACTCATCCCGCGCCACAAAGAAATCGCCGTCAAATCCGGGCGTATTCAGCGGCTCCCCAAGACTCCGGACCACCGTATCCCCGGGCTTCATGGTCAGGGAAGAAACATCATAATCACTGTAATCCTTCAACTTCCCTGGATGCACATTGCTCCCGACATAACAGACCCCGCTGCTCGTCGGCATGAACATATACAACCCATACTCCAGGGATAAATAGACGGTCGGCTCGGTCCACCCCCCGCCGGGTTTCCGATGGGATTGAAAAACAAAACTGCGGTTCGCATTCCTGTTCTCCCCACCCAACAGGTAAAGCGTCTTCCCATCCAGTGAAAAGGTGGGCGCATAATAATGCGGGAAAAGGACTACCGGCCCCTCCCACTTCCCGTTGCGGTAACGGAAACCCCGCACCTTGGCAGCCACACTGCTAAACCAGGTATTATTACTGGGATAATAAAACTCGGTACCGTCCTCGGAGAAGGCCACCCGGTCCATCGAAAAAGTGTCATTTTTGGCCAGCATCCCCGGCGCGAATTCGACCGGTTTATCCCCCGGCGGCTGTTGGCCGAGGTAGGCCGCGGGCGTATTCCAAATAGGCTTTTGGGCCCGCAACGTAGTAGTGCAAAATAAAACAGCGGTAAGTGCAAAAAGATAAATTTGGGACATAGTGCTGGTATTTAGCCAGAAAGGTAGGTCCACCCCCGGGAAAGCCCCATCCATCCCGGGTTCAAATCCGTTCAAACCGGGTTCAAACAGTCAATTTCCCCGGTTCGGGTATCATAAGTCAGCACTCCCTCCACGCCGGCACCCAGCACAGTCAGTACCTCCCCCTCCGCATTCACCACCGCCGACTGCCCGCCGCACTCGTCCCCGTCGCAAACCCCGACACAATTGGCCATCAGCACCGTCATCGAATAGGTAGAGGCTATCGCCGCCAGGGTCTCCAACGCCTTCTCCACCCCCGCAGCCGTCTTGGCCACACTGGACAGGTAAATATTCGCCCGGTGGCTATACGCATTGACGGAATGCTCGGGCACGGATAGTTCATAACACAGCGAAAGCGCTATCTTATTGTCATCCAGCGATAAGAACACCTGCTCGCTCCCGGTTGTGAAGAAGGGCAGCTCATCAGGATGCAAATATTGCTTGGCATACACCTGCCGGGGAGTATCCGCCCTGAAGATGATCATCCCGATCAAAACACCGTCCGCCCCCTGTATCGGCATCCCCGCGCAAATCACGATGCCATACTTGTCGGCCATTCGTTGGAGCCCATCCAGCCTCCCGTCCTCCGCGGTCGTCGCCAACTCCTTCGCCAACCCGGGCTCATACCCCGTCAGCGAAAGCTCGGGAAACATCAGCAGATCCACCTTCCGCTCGATGGCCTGGTCGATCCACCGCTGATGGTCGGAGAGATTCGCCTCCACATCCCCCTTCACGGGTCTCGATTGTACAACGGCTATTTTCATGTCCGGTTATTTTCTCTTTCTGATCCTGCTCAACGACTCCGGCGTCATCCCCATCATCGAAGCGAGATACTTCAACGGCACCATATCGAACAACGCGGGATTCTGTTCCTGAAGATACGCATATCTTTCCTCCCCGGACATCGACAAAAGCGAAAAGATCCGGGTCTCCATGAACCCAAAACACCGGGTGATCAACACGCGCTCCAACTGCGGCCATTTCGGGATCTTCCGGTGCAGCTCCAGGTAATTCTTCTTGTCGATAGTATATAATTCACAACGCGTCAACGCCTGCATCGTAAATCGGGAAGGCTCATCACAGACAAGCCCCTGCAGGTCAGCTATCAACGCCCCCCGGTACGAGATCCACTGCGTTACCTCCTTCTCCCCATGCACGGCAAACACCCGCATCAACCCCTCCCGCTGAAAACTCAGCTTATCACAGACCCGCCCGGCTCTCAAAAAGAATTCTCCCTTCTCCAATGTCGAAGGGTAAAATTGCGATATAAGCGCCTCCATATCCTCATCGGAAACGCCCATATACCCACGAAGGTATTGTTGCAGTTCAGTCATACCGCTAATTTCTTACCATTTATCAAGAAAACAACACATCCCACAGCCTAATTTTGACGGATCAGCATTTTTCATCCAATTAACAAAAAACATGGTTCTCGGTCACTTCGGCGTTGGCCTCGGCGCAAAAAAATTCGCCCCAAAACTCTCCCTCGGTACATTATTCATAGCAGTCCAATGGGCCGACCTCCTCTGGCCAGTCCTCCTGCTGCTCAACATCGAAAAGGTAAACCTCCAGCCGGGTAACCCAAAATTCCCCCTGGACTTCGTATACTATCCGGTTACCCACAGCCTCCTGATGGGCATCGTCTGGGGAGCAGTCTTTGCCCTCATCTACTGGTTGATAAAAAAGGATAAACGCGGGGCCATCATCCTCGGGATTTGCGTGGTAAGCCACTGGCTCCTGGACCTCATCGTCCACGCCCCGGATCTTCCGCTGGTTCCCGGCGACTCCCCAAAATTGGGCCTGGGTCTCTGGAACAATCCGCTGGCGACGGCCATCGTGGAAGGGCTCATCTTCACGGCAGGCCTCGTCCTCTATCTAAAAGCCACCCGAGCCAGGAACAACACGGGTAAATGGAGCCTGTGGCTGCTGGTCATCCTGCTGGTGGTAAACCAGGTCGCCGGCGCACTCTCCCCGATGCCCTCCTCCGCACACGCCATCGGCTGGGCAGCCCAATACCAATGGATCTTCGTCTTCCTGGGCTACTGGGTGGACCGCAACCGCACAGCGCAATAACACAACCTCATCGCACCAACAACACGGTCCCGCTGGCCCGCGCAATCTTCCCGCTCAGTAGGTCATCATATTCGATCTCCCAGGCATAAGTCCCGGCAGGTTGCGGCTTGCCGCCAACCGTTCCATCCCACCCGATGCCGGGGTTGCTGGTCATAAAGACCCGCCCGCCCCACCGGTTATAAACGACAAAGCCCCTTATCTTCACCGCTATCGATGGGGGTATCCGGAAGAGATCATTATTCCCATCGCCGTTGGGGGTAAAGGCGCCGGGCATCTTTAATTCTTTAAAGACCCCGATCGTTACCTTTCCCGTGGCGGTACAGTTAGCGCTAGTCGAGACAGTTACAAAATAAGTAGTGGTATTCAACGGACTGGCGACAGGCGTAGCCGCGGCAGGATTGTCGAGACCGGCAACTGGCGTCCATTGATAGCCGGTAACAGGCCCCACCACCACGTTGGCCAACCCCACCGACGCCCCCAGACCGATGATCGTATCGGGCAGCAGGACGATGGTAGGGGTAGCATTCACCGTCATCACCGCGCTGTTCGTCGATTCAACAGGAATGCTGCAAGCCAGGCTGCTCACAAGGAGACAACTCACCACGTCGCCGTTCGCCAGCCCGCTGCTGCTAAAGCTGGCCTCGTTCCCACCCACATGCTGTCCATTGATCTGCCACTGGTAAGAAGGAGACGTCCCGCCATCCACCTCGCTGGCAGTAAAAGCCACCGTCGCCCCGGAACAAATGGTGGTAGTAGACGCCGCCACCGTCACCGCCGGGTCCGGCACAGGCTCTACCTTCATCGGCAATGGGTTGGACACCGCCGTGGGTGCCGTCGCACAAACGACACTCCCGGTGAGCACACAGCTCACTACATCCCCATCCGCGAGGCTATTCGTAGAAAAGGAACCACTATTTGTACCCGCGTCCATCCCGTTCACCTGCCACTGGTAAACAGGTGAAGCCCCGCCGCCAGTCGCATCGGCCGTAAATAAGACCATCGTTCCGGAGCAGATCGTCGTAGCATCCGTCGCAATACTCAGCGCCGGTGTCATCATCGGATTCACCGTCATCACAACCACATTAGACCCAGCAGTGCGGCGGGTCGTGCAGACATCATTGTTCGTCAGCACACAACTCACCACATCCCGGTTGGTTAAAGAAGCATTCGTATAGATAGCACTATTCGTTCCGACAACACCCCCATTCAACATCCATTGATAGACAGGCGACCCGCCACCGTCAGTCGCAGCGGCGGTAAATGAAACAAGCGTCCCGGAACAGATCGTCGTAGCATCTGCCGTAATGCTCAGCGCCGGCGTCACCGTCGGATCCACCGTCATCGTAACCACATTGGACGTGGCCGTAGTCGATGTCGCACACGCAGAATTACTGGTCAGCACACAACTCACCTGATCACCGGTGACCAGGGAAGAATTGGCATACGTGGCAGCGCTCGTCCCGACAATACCCCCATTCAATAGCCATTGATAGACCGGTGCGGGTCCCCCATTCGTCGGAGTAGCCGTAAAAGTGGCCGGCGCCCCGGAGCAAAGGACAGGAGCGGCCGGTGCAATAGCCACTGCAGGCGCCGACAGATCGTTCACGCTCAACGTTGCAGGCGCCGTCTCCACCGATCCACAGGCATTCGTTACCAGGCAATGATATTGATACCCGTTCAACGCCGCAGTAGTGGCAGAAAGGGTAAGAGTGCTGGTCGCCGTTCCGCTATATACGGCATCATCGCTCAGATCGGTCCAGTTATAGCCGCCGGTATTCACCTGCCACTGATAGCTGGTGACATACTGCGCGGTGACGGAAAAACCCACCCCGGCGCCGGTACAGACCGAAGCACTCACCGGGTGCTGGGTGATCAGCGAAAACCGGCAGCTGTTTACCTTTCGGATGCAATAATTCTGCTCGTCGGCAATATAGAGATAGTCTCCATTGTCAAGGGCGATCCCCGAGATGTTCGTCAGGGTGGCCGCCGTCGCCGGACCGCCATCCCCGCTATAGCCATAAGCCCCGGTACCCGCATAGGCACTGATCGTACCCGTAAGGTCCACCTTCCGGACCCGGTTGTTGGCGGCATCGTCGATATACATATTCCCGGCATGATCGAAGGCCACCTGCCAGGCTCCGTAAAAGGAAGCATTCAACGCGGGACCGCCATCCCCGCCACTACCTTGGGTTCCGTTCCCGGCCACCGTAGTAATGATCCCGGCCGCATCTACCTTTCTGATCCGGTAGTTCCCGACATCGGGGATATACATATTGCCGAAGCCGTCAAAACTGACGCCATAGGGAGCTTTCAACTGCGCCGCGATCGCCGGGCCGCCGTCCCCGCTAAACCCGCTGGTCCCGTTTCCCACAACAGTCGTAATGATCCCCAAGCTGTTTACCTTCCGGACGACTCCCCCGATGACACCCCCGCCAACATCAGTAATATAAAAATTACCCGCATTGTCGGGAACAAACCCGACTGCATTACAGAAAGTAGCCGCAGAAACCGGTCCGCCATCCCCCGTACCAGGCATCGCGGTAACGCAATCGGTAACGATCGTGGTGATGATCCCGGAAGGATCGATCTTCCGGACACATTGATTATTCTGATCGAAGAAATAAAGATTACCCAAATTGTCAAGTCGCAGCCAGGCAGGATGGTAAAGCTCCGCCGCGGTTGCCGGTCCGCCGTCGCCAATGTATCCAAGGACCCCGTTCCCGGCGTAGATACTGATGGTCCCGGCAGAATTGATCTTCCAGATAACCTCATTGTCAAAGTCGCAGGTATAAATGTTCCCGGCATTATCCACGGCCACGCCAAAGGTCTCCTTCATCACGGCAGCCGTCGCCTGCCCCCCGACCCCGCTAAACCCATAAACCGTAGGAGTACCGGCAATAGTAGAGATGGTCTGCGCCCGCAAAAGTTGGGTAGGGAGAAGGAAAAAGACAGGTAGGATAAGAAATCTTATCTTCATCATACGATTTAGGTCCGGCTAAAATAACCGAAAAACCGGATAAAGTCAAGTCTCATGCAGGACGAACTCACCAAACACGGCCTAAAGATCTATAAGACCATGGCAGACCGCAAACATACCTTCGGGGAAAAACTAAAAGAGATCATCATCGAGATCATCATCATCGTCTTCGCCGTCACCCTCTCCATCTACTTCCACAGTTGGAGCGAAGACCGCCACGAACAAAAAGAGGTAAAAGAATTCCTCCGCGGCCTGAAGATCGATCTCTCTGAAGACATCCGGCTCATCCGGCACAGCCGGAACAACATCGCAAAAGTGGATTCCAATTTCAGCATTGCCTATGCACTGAACAAAGGACAAAAGCCCGACTCTATCGTTCATCACTATTTCCAATACCTGGAAATGATCACCCACATCAACAACGCCCGGTACGAAGGATTTAAATCCAGCGGCAAAGTGGGATACATCGGCAACGACAGCCTCAGGGAGAATATCCTCGTCTATTACCAGCAAACGATCCCCGGCCTCGCCCGTAACGAAGAGTTCGCAAACATGCTCCAGCAAAAACTACTCGATTTCGAAATAGAAAAAAGCAATATTTCCATCAATGACTGGCTCGCAAACCCAAAAACCAAATCCTTTTTGCAGCTAGCCACCAACAATCTCGGCAATAGCCTCGACAGCTATGACCTGGCCACCCAACAGGCAAAACGCCTCATCACCCAGATCGATAAGGAACTCAACTGACTTCCGCTTCACCAAAGCGGCTTATAATTCGAGAACCGGGCAAAATCGAGGTCCCTGTTCTTGGTCTTAAAACGCCGGATCACCCGCTCTTTCCCCCGCGCATCCATCTCGGACACCGTAACGACTCCATCATAAACCTCCACATTGGCAAACTCCCGCAACAGGTTTCCCCGCACGCGCAGAAAATGCGTGCAGACTCCTCCATAGACTGCCCAGGAATCGATACAGTGCAGATACGGATTATACTGCAGATTGGGGTATTCGTCTGAATTACGGATATACACCAGCAGGTCCTTCCTCTCATCATAAAGATAAAGCCGCCGCATTTCATTCGCTCCCCTGGCTGCATCGCGGGAAATACAGGTCAGGTCCTTTTTGCCGTCATGATTAAAGTCCCTGAGCTGCGGTTCACAACCGAGATCCCGATACTTTCGCCAACGGAATTGCTGTCGCAGCAGCCATCGTTTGCCCACCCGGCTATAGAACCGGACCTCGCTATAAATACTGTCATCCCCAAAATGATATTGTAAAACCTCCACCTTATTATGCCTCGCCCGGCCAATATGCACGCTATCGATAAAATGCTCTTCCAATCCGGTGGTATCGGTTCGGGGCGCCAGTAATAGAAGGGAAAAGATCAGCGGAGAGAACATAACTAAATATATCGCTTTTCCCAGCAATTTGCCAAATTTCCATTGTTAAACAAACCTTATGATCACACCACGAATCATGCACTGCTCCGACGCAGACGGACACTTCACCCACATCAGCGACAGCGGCCCGCTGCGCCGCGCGGACATGCTCGCCATGATGGACCCGGCCTTCCAAAAAGCACTGAAAGACCAGGGCATCGTCCTCACCACCTGGCGGGAACTCATGCAACGGCGCCAAACCATTAAATAATCTGGAAGATCTGGATATTATTGCCGCAGGTGTCATCAAACACGGCCAGCTTCGCCGGCCCCAACACCACCTCCACTCCATCGGGCTCCTCCTTCGAAACAACGGTCAGCCATTTATGCTCCCCCATGGGGACCTCCGTCTTTTTCACAAAACCCAGGGTTTCCGTATAAAAGCGCAGCGCCTTTTCCTGGTCCTTCACCAGGACACTGATCAGTTTAACTTTATATTCACGATCAAATTATCCATAACCGACAATTGCTTCTTTTTTACTAAATTACTACAATCAACGCTTCCATATGAACCAATACGACGCCATCGTCATCGGCTCCGGCATCAGCGGAGGCTGGTCGGCAAAAGAGCTCTGCGAGCACGGCCTGACAACACTCCTCCTCGAGCGCGGCCGCCCCGTAGAACATCTCAAAGACTATCCCACCGCCACAAAAAATCCCTGGGACTTTCCCCACCGCGGGCAACTGCCAAAAAAAGTGCTCGACGAGAACCCCATCGCCGGCCGCTGCTATGCCTATGGCGAAGCCACCCAACATTTCTTCGTAAAAGACAAGGAACACCCTTATATCCAGGAAAAACCCTTTGACTGGATAAGAGGCTACCAGGTAGGCGGCAAATCCCTGCTCTGGGCTCGTCAAACCCAACGCTGGAGCCCCTTCGAATTCGAAGGCCCGGCCCGCGACGGCATCACCACCCCCTGGCCCATCGGCTACAACGACCTCGCCCCCTGGTATAGTCACGTGGAAAAGTTCGCCGGCATCAGCGGCAATAAAGACGGCCTGCCCCAACTCCCCGACGGCGAATTCCTGCCACCCTGGGAGTTCAACTGCGTGGAACAGCATATAAAGGAAAAACTCGGGCAGCTGTATCCTGATCGCCCCGTGATCATGGGCCGCTGCGCCCATCTCACAAAACCACAACCGGTCCATCTCGAACAGGGTCGCGGTCAATGCCAGGCCCGCAACCTCTGCGAACGCGGCTGCCCTTTCGGCGGCTACTACAATTCCAATTCCACCACCATCCCCTGGGCGCAACGCACCGGCAGGCTCACCCTAAAAACCTACAGCGTCGTACATTCCATCATCTACGACGAAGCAAAGGGAAAAGCCACCGGCGTCCGCGTGGTCGACACACAGACAAAAGCGGTCACGGAATACCAGGCCCGCATCATCTTTGTCAACGCGGCCTGTCTCAACACTAACCTCATCCTGCTCAACTCACGATCCAAAAGATTTCCCAACGGCCTCGGCAACGACAACGGTCTCCTGGGTCACTATATCGCCTTCCACAACTACCGTGGTAATGTCAACGCGGAATTCGAAGGTTTCCCCAACGGCTATTACTATGGTCACCGGCCAACGGAGATCTTCCTCCCCAACTTCCGCAACCTGCGAAAACCCGAAAACCTGGGCTTTCAACGGGGCTATATGAGCTATTTTTCGGCCTCCCGGGCGGGATGGTGGCAAGGCGAAGACACCCCGGGCATCGGCAGCGCCTGGAAGGAGTATATTACGGAGCCCGGCAGTTGGTACGTCTCAATGGGCATGCAGGGCGAGACCATCCCGAAATTCGCCAACCATGTCCGCCTCAGTCCCGACCAAAAGGACGAATGGGGCATCCCCCAACTCATCACTTCGGTCGCCTACGACGACAACGATGATAAAATGGCCGCCGACTTCGTCACCCAGGGCTCGGAAATGCTCGAAGCAGCGGGTTGCAAAAACATCACCGGCGGAAATAACCACCAGAACCCGGGCCTCGACATCCACGAGATGGGCGGCGTCCGCATGGGCAAAGACCCAAAAACTTCCCTGCTAAATGAATGGAATCAACTACATCATTGTAAGAACGTCTTCGTCACCGACGGAGCCTGCATGACCTCCACCGGCAACCAAAACCCATCCCTTACCTTCATGGCGCTCACCGCCCGCGCGGCCAACCACGCCGTCGAAGAACTAAGAAAGAAAAATCTATAAATGAAAAACCTGCTCCACCTCGGCTTCCTGCTCCTTTTTCCCTTCATCGGCTTGGCCCAGGGCTATCCTAAAAAGATCACGGCACTTGAAAATAAGGTCGAACTAATGGTTCCCAATGAATTAAACCCGATGCCCGACAGGGTCTGGCAATTGAAATTTCCCAACCAATTAAAAGCGCCACTGGCCCTTTCGAACGATATCGGCGCAGTGAGCCTGATTGCAACGCCCACGAAGGAAGTTGTCCAGGAAAATCAGATGGCCGCTATTACCAACAGCAGATTTGAGCTGATGCGGGAAATATGGCCCAGCGCCCAGTTTCTTGATCATGGGGTATTGACGGTCAACGGAAGGAAAATAGGATACCTGAAATTCATTCATGACGCCATGGATATAAAAGTATTCAATTATTACTTCCTGGTGCCAATAGAAGGAAGGGTGGTCCTGTTCTCCTTCGCTTGCATCCAGCCACTGCAAAAAACCTGGGAGCCGGCAGCCGAACAGATCGTCCATTCGCTAAAAATAAGATAGCCCCGCCGGCCGCTCACTTTATTACAGGGACCCCATTGATCCGCAGGTTCTTCCAATCTCCGTCCGACCCATTCCCCACCCAGTACCCGACCCGCCGCCCACCGGTATGCACCAGCGGAACAACCACCAGGCTGGGCGTCACATTCCCATTGACAAAAACTTCTATCTTGTCCACAGCCACGACAATCTTCGCGTGAAACCAATCATTGGGATCCGGTATAGGCGATACCGGCTGCTCATATTTATTGGGGTATTTCTCTCGCAATACCGGCCATTCATACTGGGGAGGCGCAACGTATTGCACCGCATGCCCCTTTCTTACGGGGTCCGCAGACCGGAAATTAAACGGCCGGAAGTAAATAGCCTCATACGTGGAATCATTCACTCCATGAAAGGCAAACCCGACAAAACTCTGTTGCTGAACATCCTTCCCTTTTATATCGACATCGATCGTCCCTTCCGCTAGATCCAATCCCTTGATCCAGGCCTTTCCATCTCCATCTGCCGCACTCAAATGAACGACCTTCCCGTCATCGGTAAGACTCCGGTTGACAATTACATACCCGGTCTTCTGGCCAAACACGGCCACGCCGGATAACGCACAACAGGCGATCGTAAAAAAGGCTTTCTTGGTCATGTCGTAAATCTAAAATTTCCCCGACAACACCCCAAACTTTTCGACGAATCCCTCTACTTCTTCGATGAAATCAACCCTACTTCACCGCCACCGCGATCTTCGAATCCGCCGTCCCATAATAAAGGAACCACTTGCCCTTAAAATTGGCCAGCGCCTCCAAAAAACACACCTCTCCCACCTGCCCGGTCAACTCATACGGCTTCTCAGGCCGGATAAAATAATGGTCCAGCCGGTGGATCACCTTCGTCGGATCGGCGGCATCGATCAACACCTGCCCGCCGGCATAGGTCCCCTCTGGCAAACCGGGATCCCCGATAGCCGGGATATTCCGGCCATTATAGATCAACAGGATCCCCTTCCCGGTCAGCATCGCGGGCGGACCGGATTCGACAAGATCACTGTCAAACTTCTTACTCCGCGTCGGCACCACGATCTTCAGCTTCGGCATATTCAACGCCTGCCCCCGCAAAGGTATCGGTGACTGCTCCCCCGCCTGCATCTCCACCGGCACCCAGTTGATCAGGTCATCGGAGGTCGCAGCCCAGATATTCTGATCGCCCCAGTACATCCAGTACTTCCCCGCCACCCGGGTAGCGACGATCCGGCCATGATCATACCGGCTGACGATCGACCCGGACTTGGACCACAGGTCCTTGTACTTCCCATGATACGCCGTCGCAAAAACGGACCCATGCTTGGTCCAATGCTGCAGGTCGGGCGACGTCGCGATCAGCAGCCTCGCCATCTTGCCGTCAAAAGCGGTATACGTCATATAATACATCCCCTTCTCATCCTCCACCAGCCGGGGATCCTCACACCCGCCCTCCCACTCCAGCTTCTGAAAGGCATCGGCATCGGGATACAACACGGGGGCGGGCCGCCGCACAAAATGCAACCCGTCACCACTCACCGCCATCCCGATCCGCGAAGTACCCGCAGGCTTGCCGACCTTGTCCTGCGCCCGGTACAATAAGTACACAGAATCACCCCGCACGGCCACCGCGGGATTGAACACATCCTTCTCCTCCCATGCAACGGTCGCCCGTCGCAAAGGGTCGACAAACCGCCCCGCCCCCGGCGAAAGCACGGGGTTCACCGCATCCTGCTTGACAAACGGCAGCAAGGCCCAACCTGTCGTATCCTGCCTCGCCGGCGCCCCGGCGCCCACCAGGACAAAAAGTACGATCGTCAAAAACAAATATCCTTTCATAGTCAAATTATAAACTCTTTTCATCAGTGAAAATAGACAGCACCTCCGCATCGGTCAGCACGGTATTATAAAACCGGATGTCGTCCAGCGATCCGATAAAGAAATCCCCGCCATAAAAATAATTCGGGTCATTCGAATCGGTCAGGTTATACGCATTCTTCGGCAACTCATTGCCGATCGCAATATCCACCGGCGTCTTCAACGTCAGCGGCACCCCGGTAACCGTAGCTGTCTTCACCAGCTGCCCCTGGATATAGAACTTCATCGTTCCATTCGTATACGAAACGGCCACATGCCGCCACACATCGACACTGTCGATCGTCCCGGGATTATCATCCTGGTCATGATCCCCCGTCGTCGTATTCACCGTCAGGAAAGGAAAATTATTACTCTGTAGTTGAAACTTATACCCGTTCCACCGGTCAAGCGAGAACATATAATTGTTGGCATTCGTCGTATGCCGCTTCACCCACAGAAGGATCGTAAAATTCTGGGCATTAAAGGCAGAATTGAAAGGCACCACGATGGTCGCCCCATTATTAAAATCATACGCCCTATTCGACCTCCCGAACCGGTCGGCCACCAGCACGGGCAGCGTGCCCCCATCGACAGCGGTCGTAGCACTATTGCCCACCCAACCGGTCGAAAGCACCCCGTTATGCCCATTGCCGCTGCTGTCGTTAGCATTCCCGCTAAAGGTCCAGTAGGCGACAAGATTGGCTGCCGACACCTGCTGCAACAACTGCGTCGCAAATTGCTGACCGGCCCGCACAAGATTATTATACGCATTGTTCACCTGCTGCTGGGTATAACTGGTCGAACCGGCAACACCCGAAGCGAGCATCAGCGCCGTATCCAGCGATTCCTTCGCCCCGATGGCATAGTCACCGGGCTTCGTGCCCTCGACAGCGCTGTTATACACCGCCGTCAGCGAATCGATCTCGGCCTTCAGCAAGGTCTTGTCAGTATTATAACTCGTCGGATTGTTACTATTCTTCTTACAGGAGACCCCCAGGACGCCAAGAAAGGCGGTCAGCAGGATTCCCATGATAAAAATATTGGTTCGCATCGTTGATAGTTTAAAGATCATTTAAATAAATTGGGGTTGGCATCGCGCTCACTCTGCGGGATAGGGTAGAACTGGTTCGTCGAAAAATTGAAATTCGTCCCCGGCGAAAGCTGGGCGGTAGCATAGGCGCTCCCATACCGGATGACATCGAAGAACCGGTGGAACTCCAACGCAAGCTCACTCCGGCGCTCGCGGCGGATAATATCCCGCAACTGCGATTGGCCGGTCACCGTGATATCGGGTAACAACCCCGCAGGAACGGTTCCATGCCCCGCAAGCGATGTATCATACAAATAAGACTCGCGGGCCCGCTTGCGGACCTTATTCAATGGGGCCAACGCCTGGCTGCTCTGCCCGCTCTCATTCAACGCCTCGGCATCCACCAGCAAAATATCGGACAACCGGATCGCCTCATAATTCACCGTCCCCACACTCTTCGTCGTACTGGGGACTTCCGACAAAGGCTGCACCATCTTCCGCGTCAGGTAACCGGTCGAAGTCCACGAAGTATCAAAAGGCGTATCGAAATAAGGATGGCCGCTTCGGTCCACACAATAATCCAGCCGGGGATCCACCTGCCCGCCGGGCGCCGTCTCGTAGTTATTGATCAGGCTCTGCGTCGGCCAGAAAAAGCCATACCCGTTCAACACCCGCGGGGCAAACCACGCATTCAGCTCATTCCCGATGCTCAATGTTCCGGCGATATGGTTCACCGAAAAGATCTGCTCGGTATTTACCTTGGTAGCCGCCCGGAAATTATCATAATACAATTGCGTAAGCTGATACCCCATCCCCTCCACCTGCTCGGCGGTCTGCGCAGCCAAAGCATAATGATTGGCCAGGCTGGTATGGAAGAGATAGGCCTTCGCCAGCAACGCCAGCGCGGCTCCCTTCGATGCCCGGCCCAACTGGTCGGAAGTCACCGTCGCAGGCAATACCGCCGCCGCTGCCTGGCAGTCCTTCTCGATCTGCGCAAAGACACTATCCTGTGACGAAACAGGCTTCTGCGCCGCCAGCCCGGTCTCGACAGCCAGGTGCAAAGGGATCTTCCCATAACAGGTCGTCAGCACAAAATAATAGTAGCCCCGGAGAAACTGCGCCTCGGCGATATCCTCGACCCGGGCCGCATCGGAAACGCCATGCCCGGCACTGGCCAATCCGTCCAGCACCACGTTACAGGCAAACACGCCATTGTAATAATTCTGCCACACGGCCTCCACCGCGGAATTCGTAGGCAGGATATTAAAACTGTGGATGGCATCGAAGTCGGCCTGGTCACCGGGATTTCCCCCCTTGACGGCATCATCGGACCCGACATCGCCCAGCACCCAGATGGCATTGTTGGCGCCGGAAGAAAAAGAAAGGAATTTATAGGCATTGGCCAGCGCAAGCCCGGCATTGGCATCGGAAGTAAAGAAATTACCCGGCACATAGGCGCCGTCGATCCGCTGGTTCAACACCTTCTTACACGCCGTTCCCGCAACAAACAACAGGATAACAAGAACAATTTTCGTTCGCATATGGAGATCGTTAAAGAATTAGAAATTGAGATTTACACCGGCCGTAAAAGTCCTGGCCGAAGGATAAGTACCCCAGTCGATCCCCACGGCCTTTACCCCATCCCCGGCCGCATTGGCACTGGTAGCCATCTCCGGGTCCTGACCGGTATACTTAGTGATCGTGAACAGGTTCTGGGCGCTGACAAAGAATCGCATCGACGACACCTTCAGCCGGCGCAACGACCCGGCGCTCAGGTTATAGCCCAACTGCACATTCTTCAGCCGGGTATAGCTGCCATCCTCCAAAAACCGGGTGCTGGTCTGTTTGTTATTCTGCGCCCCGGTCCACGAGAGCCGCGGAAATTCATTGCTCGTCCCGGCCCCGCTCCAGCTCTTGGTAGCAGCCCGCTGGGTAATATTGAAGGCGCGGTAAAATCCCTCGAGTTCGGTATTCACCTGGTTATAGATCTTATTGCCCTCGGCGCCCTGGAAGAACAAACTCAGGTCAAACTCCCGGAAATTCAACGTGCCCGTAAGCCCATAAGTGATCTTTGGTATCGGGCTGCCGGCATAGACCCGGTCATTCTGATCGATCACGCCATCATTATTGATATCCCTGAATTTAACATCCCCGGCCTTGATCCCGGCGCCCTGGTAGGCATGCACAAACACCTCCTGCGCACTCTGAAAGATGCCGTCGTCCTTTAACAGGTAGAATTCGCCAATCGGATGCCCCACTGCCGTGCTGGTCGCATACACATTATTGTCGACGCGGCCCGCTGGCAACGGCTGGTTGTTGATCAGCGATAATACCTTGTTATGCACGGTGGCCAGATTACCCGTCACATTGAACGACCAGTCGCGGTTGACGGTCTGCCGGTAAGAAGCCTCGAATTCAAAACCGGTATTCAGGATCTTTCCATTATTCTCATACGCCGCCGCAGCCACCGCCCCGGCACTGGTAGGGTCAGGTGGGTTCACCAGCAGGTTGGAAGTTTCTTTATGATAGTAATCGGCTGTGATGGTCAACGCCCCATTAAAAAGCCCGAGATCGATCCCGGCGTCGCCAATGGTACTGGTCTCCCAGCGTACATGCGGATTGCCCTTCTGATAAATGGTATAGGTCTGCAGCGGGGTCGTTCCAAAAGGATAATACCCGGTCGTCCCGATCAACGAAGCATACCCGTAATTGGGAATCTCCTGGTTACCCAACTGCCCGAGACTGGCCCGCACCTTCAGCAACGAAACAGGCTTGATATTCTGCATAAACTTCTCCTTGTCGATCCGCCAGCCCACCGACCCGGAATAAAAATTACCCCATTGATTGCTGGGGTCCAGCCGCGAACTCCCATCCCGCCGGAAATTGAAGGTCGCGAGATACTTGTCGGCAAACGAATACCCGATCCGTCCAAACAACGAACTAAGCGCCCAACTGCTTTCGCTCCCCCCCACCCCCGGCGTAATGCTCGTGCCGTTGCTCAGGTACTGAAAGGCCGCCGTCTGGTTGGGATAGCCGGTATTCGAGGCGGACAACACCTTGGTGTCATTGTAGACGATCTCGGTCCCGACAAGAAAATTAAAGATATGATGCCCCGTCAGCCAGTCATACGTCGCGGTATTGGTCCAGTTGTAGTTGAAATTGTTGGTATAGGACTGCGCCAACTCGTTCGGAGAATTTTGTAGTCGGCCCTGCGGCCCGCTGCCTCCGCCACCCCAGGTGGGAAAGAACTGTTTGTATTCGGTCAGGATCTCATTCGTCCCGATATCGGATTTGATATGCAGATGCGCGATCGGCGTAATATCGAGATACGCATCCCCCAACAGCGTATAGTTATAAAAATTGCGATCGGTATTCGCCGCCAGCCCTACCGGGTTCAACCCGTCCCCAAAAAAAGCGGAGGGATTGGGAATGTCCACATAGTTGCCGTTCTTGTCATACACGGGACTCGCAGGACTGCGGAACAACGCATACCGGACCACGCTCGCCCCGGGATTTCCCGCCCCGGCGCCCAGCGAATACCCATCCCCCGAACTACCCACCTGCCGGGTTTTGGAATAGGCGAGGTTCAGGTTGGTCCCGACATGAAATATTTTTGATAGATTACTCGTGATAGCGGAATGGATATTGGCCCGCTCGTTCGAGGAATTTTCGATCATCCCCTTCTGTCTGAAATACGCGGCCGAAAAGATATACTTCGTATTATCGCTCCCGCCACTGATCGCCAGCTGCGCATTGTACATCGGCGCGGGCTTCAAGATCTCCTTTTGCCAGTTCACATCCGGCAGGGAATCGAGCATCCCCAGCGGGATCAACGGCCGTCCGTCATTGGTCGCCGCGATATTATACGCATTCACATATTGCCGCGTGTCGGCCATCGGGATCATATGCCCGCGCTCCTGCACCCCGGCATACGCATTGACACTAAGCCGGGGCTTCCCGGCAGAGCCCTTCTTCGTAGTAATGATGACCACCCCATTGGATGCCCGGGCCCCATAAATAGAAGCGCTACTCGCATCCTTCAAAATACTATAGCTCTCGATATCGTTTGGCGAGATCTCATTGATCCCATCCTTGGTAGGAATGCCATCGACTATGTATAGCGGATCGTTATTATTGATCGTCCCCACCCCTCGAATGCGCACCGTCACCCCATCCCCGGGCGCGCCCGTCACCTGCGTCACCGAAACCCCGGGAGCCTTCCCCTGCATGATCTGGTCGGCGCCACCCACCGGGATATTGCTGATATCCTTTGCATTTATCGTCGACACGGCGCCGGTCAGGTCGCGCTTTCTCGCCGTCCCATACCCGATCACCACCACCTCGTTGATACTCCCGGGCAGCGCGGTCAAAGCGACGTCCACCCTGGTACGTCCGCCCAGCGGAGCCTCCTGTGTCTGGTAACCGACATAGGAAATAACCAGCGTCGCATCCTCGGGCGCCATCAGCGAAAACCCACCCAAACTGTCGGTACTGGTCGCCTGCGTGCCGCCTTTTACCCGCACCGTCGCCCCGGCCAGCGGCTCGCCCGAAGCGGCCAACACCCGCCCCGTGACTCGAATATCGTTATCTTCCGCCCCCGACGCCGCCGCCCCAGTCACCGCACCACCCCCCTTTCCGGTGATAACAACCAGCCGGTTGGGCAACACCTGGTACGCCAACGGACTCCGGCGAAGCACATTGTCCAGAATTTCCGGGACAGTAAGCGCCTTCGCATCCACATCGAACTTCTCGTTCCTCGGCAGAACATTGTCCTTATACAAAAAAGTGTAATTGCTTTTCTTTTCCAGCAGATCGAAAAAGGATTGCCACCCGATATTCTTTATCGCCATCGTCAGTTTGTCCTGGCTACGAACATGGGCGGAAACCTGGAGAAAAGTGAGGAGGAGAAGACAGGAGGACAGTTTCATACGCAGTAGAATTTTTTTCAATTCCCCGCAATCGTCGGTCCGGGGAATACGCAGTTTTTTCATACATTTGAAATGTTGAGGTGATGAATTCGGCTACCAAAATCGAATACTACCCAACGCGGGGAAGTGTGACAGCACTTCCCTTTTCGTGGGCAAACAAATCGTTACCAAATATGAACAGTGTCCTTATCTATTCTATATTTAAACCCTGATGTTATTTGCAAGGCATGCATCACATCCCCGATCGGCACATCCGGAAAAGTTCCGCTGATCGTATCCCGCAAATACTTGTTGTCGTCAAAAACGATCTTCATCGCATACCACCGCTCCAGCCGCCCGCTCATCCCGGCCAGGGTCTCATTCCGAAAGACAAGCCTGTTCTTCGTCCATGACGTCTCCGCGATCGTCCCATCCGTCCTGTCCGGAACGATCGCCCGCCGCACAAAACGCACCGGCAATCCCGCCTCCTTTGCACTGTCCGGCAACCCGCCGGATACCGGGGCCGCCACAGTGGCATCATTCGGAATGATCACCTTTTCGTTGGGATGCAAAAGAATAGCCGATTGCGGATTGCCCGCCAGCCCGATCTCCGCTTTGCCCTCGATCAGCGTCGTCTCCATCGAGGCCTCGCCCGGATACGCCCGCACATTCAGCGTAGTACCCAGCACGCGCACCTCCAGCGCTCCGGTATGAATAAGAAAGGGATGCTGCTCGTCATGCTTCACATCAAAAAAAGCCTCTCCCTCCAATGTCAGTTCTCTGTTGTCACGCGAAAACCCCGCCGCCAGGACCACCCGGCTGCCCGCATTCAGCCACAGTTGCGACCCGTCAGGCAACTTCGCGGACTTCCTCGCTCCCCGCGCCGCGGCAAGAATAGCAACAGGTTGTACCCGATCGGCAGTCCCCGCCCGCTGCTCCCGGAAATAAACAATTCCCACGCCCACCATGACGATCAATACCGAAGCCGCCGCCATCCAACGCACCAGCCACCGGCGCCTGATCGTGGGCTCATCCGGATCATCCTGTACCGCTCCCGGCGCCTTATCCATCGGTTCCGCGGTAACCTCCTCGCCGATCCGCCGCACCACCGGTATCGCCCTCACCCGCGAAGGCCCGGCTTCCTGCCCCGGCTCACTTCGTTGCATCCGCTTGATCCGGTCCAATCCTCGCTCCAGTAGGAACTGCTCCTCCTCGGAGGTAACGCCCTTCGGTGGCGCCGATCGAAGTTCCGTCAACAGCCCCGCCAGCCGGCGAAGTTCCGGGTTGTCGATAAACGCCGACTCGAGCTCTTCCTGCTCCTCAGGCGTAGCTTCGCCCGCAACTTTTCTGGCTAATAATAGGTAGACCCTTTCCTGATCCATATGATGTATGGACACAGGAATAATAAAAAACCCTTAAGGCAGGGCAAAAAATTCTACCTTTAAAAAAGAATGTTACAGCAACGATTGATAGGTTACCCCACCGAAACCAACGGTGAGCTTGCTTTTGAAGAGCTGTACAGGATGTATTTTATCCGCTTGTTCCGTTTCTGTTTTTCCATTGTCCACCAGAAAGAACCCGCCGAAGAGATCGTCCACGACGTTTTCGTAAAACTCTGGGAAAAAACGACCAACCCCCGGTCCCCCGCCATCACCAACCCCGGTCTTTATCTCTACATCGCCGTAAAGAACCGCGCCCTCAACTACCTCCGCGACAACGCGCACGGCAACATCGAAGAACTAAGCGAGCGCTGCGATCAGCATATCCACTTCAACGCCGACCCCGAATCCCTCCTCCTCAGTGCAGAAGCCCTCCAACGCCTTCGCACAGCCATCAACCAGCTACCCCCCCGCTGTAAACTCATCTTCTCCCTAGTAAAAGAAGACGGCCTGAAACAAAAGGACGTCGCCCGCCTCCTCGACCTCTCCGTAAAAACCGTCGAAGCCCAACTCTCCATCGCGGTACAAAAACTCGCTGCCGCCCTCGGCCGCTGATCACCCCAAGACATTAACCAATTGGGATAAACGGGGAAATGATACCCGGCACCCGGCTCGCATTGCGGTCAAAACACGCGGCCGGTCTTTTGCATTCATATGATAGATTGATAAACAATAAAAACACCTAAAAATGAAAAAGTTACTCAGCCTGCTCGCCTTTACCGCGATTACTGCCTGCGCCTGCGCCCAGGACAGCACGATGATGAAAGACACAGCCATGATGGACACCTCTATGAGTGGAAACCACAAAATGAAAGACTGTCTGATGATGCAGGATGGCCAGATGATGGCGATGAAGAATGGCCAAAAAATGAAGTTGTACCGGGACATGACGCTAACCAACGGGACAACGGTCATGCAAGACGGGACCATCAAAATGACCAATGGCAAGACAAAAATGCTCCGCAACGGGGAATGCATCTACATGGACGGGAAGATAGAAAAATGGAAGAAGATGAACGGCGACGGTAAGGACAGCACCATGATGAACTAACCCCTCCTGCTCACAGCCCCTCCCTTTCCCTCGCCGCCGCCCTGGGCCGCTGATTCATCGATTATATCCTTCCTTTCATCGATTAATAACAACGGCTGGTTCTATAGTGGCTCACCTTTACCGGATAACAAATACAAAGCCATGATCCAGTCAATAAAAACGCCCTTTTCAATAGCAGGTTTATTATTTATCACGGTTTTAGCCTTTATGCGCTGCACCAACGCAACCAGCGCCGGCAACAACGCCAACTCCACGACCGGCGCCGCTACCACAGGCAACTCTGCCGACGCCGCCAGCTTCTCCGCCATCGTGGACGGAACGCCATTCTCGGCCAACACCGGCACCGATAACCTAAACGCCGCCTTTCGGGTAAAGGACGACAAAGGGATCCGCCTCTTCTTTATGTTGACAAACCCGGAAAACCCCGTCCAAAAATTCAATTTCGACCTACCCGACCACATCGGCAGCACCACGGTCAGCATCCTTCCAAAAGAAAGCTTCGAGGGGTATATAAACAAAGACATGGTAGTCTATTTGTCCGATGGCGTCACCATCAACCTAACCTCCATGAGTGCTACCCGCATATCGGGCACCTTTTCCGGCCGCTATAAACTCGAAAACGAAAAGACCGCAAACGCAAAACCCAGCATCCAGGTCACGGACGGAAAATTCAATATCCCCTTTTCCACCTCGGCAAGCTGGAAAAAAATGTACCACGCGCAATAAATTTTTTCCTATTTTAGAACAAACTAAACCTGTGAAAAAACACCTACCCCTCCTTTTCCTGTCCATCATCACCTGCATCGCCACAGCAACCGCCCAAACATCCGCCGACTCTCTCGCGTCGGCCTCGTATGCCCGGGGCGTCGCCAAAATGGACCTCAAAGACTCTACCGCGTTTGACGATTTTGCAAAGGCCATCGAGCTAAAACCCGACTACGTCAAAGCTTATATCTCCCGCGGCAGTCTCTACTTCCGGAAAGAGGACTACTCGTCAGCGCTCCGGGATTACGACAAAGCCATCGAGCTAAAACCCGACTTCACGCAAGCCTGGTACCTGAAAGGCCTGGCGGAATTTTCCAAAAAAGACTACAAGGCTGCCATCGTCACCTTCACGAAGATCATCGGCTTCCCAGATCAGAAATATACGCCGGGCTGCTACTATTTCCGCGGCCTCTCGGAAGCCTATTCCTTTCAAAAGGCAGACGCCTGCCGGGACTTCGACAAAGCGCTTGAAGGAGGCTATAAAGATGCCGCGGATGCGAAAGCCACCTACTGCCAATAACAAACACCGACAGTATCAAAATCGCACACCGGCGCACTAAAAAAAATCAGCAGCATTCTGATCCTCAAAGTCTTGCAAAACCGGCATCTTCTTGGCTAAAACACAAGCCAAACCACCTTCCCATGCTTAAAAACTACTGGAAGATCGCCTGGCGCAGCCTCCGAACCAACCGCCTCCTCTCCTTTATCAATATCGCAGGCCTCGCCGTCGGCATGGCCGTCGTCATGCTCATTGGCCTCTGGATCTGGGATGAGCTTTCCTATAACAAGAACTTTGAACACTACGACCGCATCGTCCGCGTCATGCAAAGCATCAATGGCAACAAAGACCAGGGTCTCGTTACCCAACGCCAGGTCCCCATGCCCCTCGCTGCCGAACTCCGCACCCTCTATGGCAACGACTTTCAACAGGTAATCCTCTCCACCGCATCGGGCGAGCACGTCCTGCGGCTCGGCGATAAACAGATTATGCAGACCGGCCGTTTCATGGAGCCCGCCGCTACAGATCTGCTGACCCTTGACATGCTCACCGGCTCCCGGAAAGCCCTCGACGATCCCCAAAACATCCTCCTCTCGGAATCCGCGGCCAAAGCCCTCTTTGGCGGCAGCGACCCGATAAATAAAACCATCCGGCTCGACGACACCGCCAATGTCAAAGTAGCCGGCATCTACGCCGACCTCCCCGACAATTCTGATTTCAAAGACCTCGCCTTCCTTGCGCCCCACGACCTGCTCAGCAGCATCAACGGCCATGTCAAAAAAGCAAAGACCGAATGGGGCAACAACGCGGGAGAGATCTTTGCCCAGCTAAAACCGGGCGTCGACGCCACCCGGGAATCGGCGAAGATCAAAGACATCTTCAACCCGCACGCAAATAGCAAAGCCTTTTACGCCAGCGTCCTCGTCCATCCGATGTCCCGCTGGCATCTCTACTCGGAATTCAAGGACGGCATCAACACGGGCGGCCGTATCCAATACGTATGGCTCTTCGGCTGCATCGGCGGCATCATCCTCCTGCTGGCCTGCATCAACTTCATGAACCTCTCCACCGCCCGCAGCGAAAAACGCGCAAGGGAAGTAGGCATCCGCAAGTCGGTCGGCTCGCTTCGCAGCCAGCTTATCGGCCAGTTCCTCAGCGAATCGCTCTTCACCGCATACATTGCCTTTTTCTTCTGCCTCCTGTTCGTGCTGCTCACGCTTCCCTGGTTCAACGAGATCGCGGGTAAAAAAATGAGCCTCCCCTGGGCAAATCCGCTCTTCTGGACCATCGGCCTGGGCTTCGCGACCATCACCGGCCTCATCGCCGGCAGCTATCCCGCGCTCTACCTGTCTACGTTCTCACCGGTAAAGGTCCTGAAAGGGGCCTTCCTGCCGGGCCGCTTCGCAGCAATCCCAAGAAAAGTCCTCGTGGTGG
>Ga0206888_1008_pt1 | contig 75651 bp, 55 predicted proteins | sample Alteio_BWOrgHeat_90_FD_153258 | JGI IMG/M metagenome (GOLD analysis project Ga0206888, IMG submission 153258) | Enriched cells from forest soil in Barre Woods Harvard Forest LTER site, Petersham, Massachusetts, United States - Alteio_BWOrgHeat_Nextera4 ... | reverse complement strand
GCAGTAATAACGGGGAAGATTATGGCATTGGGTGGTGAACGGTGAAGTGTTGATAGATGACACCCGCGTGGCCATCAGGGGATAGTCCCTGGACTACTATGAGGTAGTCACCGGGGAGGTCCGAGGCGTAGAATTCCACCGGAGTGTTTTTGGCGGTGACCCGGACATTCGGCGACCAGTATAGCACATTCCGAAAATCCGGCAGACGGCTTTGCCTCTGCCGGATCGTTGTATAAGCCGGAGAGTAGAATTGCCGGCTCCATTGCATTCCTTCATATTCCATCTGGAGGGAGCTGGAGTCCAGCGGCAACCCTTCATAATCCCCTTTGTAGGTGGTGAAGCTGGCGATGCCGCTGAAATGCGAGGGGCCCAGGACGTATTCGCGGGGGATGACTTCCACTTTTTTTACTTTAAGGGGATCGTAGGTAAAGATGCTGTCGTTGGCTACGGGTATGCCATCGAGGAGGACGAGGGTTTTTCCGTCGTTGAAGATGTCGTGGGCCGGTTCGTTGAGCATTACCAGGTGGAGCTGGCCGTGGGGGCGGGTTACGTTGATCTCCCGGATGTATTCCCGTAATACTTCTTCCATCGTCGTGAAGCGGGTATAGTTGTCCAGCAGATAGCTATAGTCTGCATGTCCGTAGAACGGCATCGTGTCCATGCGGGGGAGGGTGTAGCGTTTCAGGCTGTCACCTGTGTAGACGTTCTGCACCTGCATGCCGATGCTGTGTCTTGTCAGCAGGTCGAATTGCGATGGGGCGGGCCGGAAGACCGGGAGGCCGGTCTTTGCATATTGCTCCGAGAAGGGGGTGTAGGCGTCTATTTTGTAGTTATAGCGGTCGCTATTTGTATGGATGACGATGCCCTCCTGGCCGTAAAAATCCTTTATATCAAACTGGAATCTGCCGGTGCTGTCCGTTTTTGTTGTTGCGAACCGGAAGGTGTAACCCGGAGTGGACAGCCAGGTGATGATGTCTTTTGCCGGGGCCCCCGTGTGTGGGTCGGTGAGGCGGCCTGTGATGAGTTGTCCCCTGATCTCGGGCGGGTAGATGCGTGGCCCAGAGGGATGGGAGAGGACGTCCGTCCAGCGGAATCTTGTCCAGCCGTGGGTAAGGGAGCAGAGATCCGCGAGGGCGGGGTTGTCAAAGACGCGGGCGGATGGGATGCGGCCGATCCATTCCGAAGAGAGCCAGAGATAGCGAAGGATGTCTGTGCGGGGATAGCCCTGGAGGGAGTCGAGGCGGTAGACCGCGACGGAAAGGTAGCTGCCCGTTGTTCCCGGGGTGGAAATGTCGAGTTGTACTTTTTGGCGGGTGGCATATTCCGGTTTGTCGGTTGTTGCCGTTATTTCCAATCGGTCGTGGGGCGGGATAAAGAGAAGGCGTTCGGCCTGTGGCCGGCCTGTGCCGTCGAAAACGGTGAAGCGGGTGTTACCTTCCTGCAGGCTACTGCGCTCGACAGTAAAGAGTGCTGAGTCGCCGTTGACGTCCGGCAGCAGATCCGTGAAGGTTAAGAGGGAGCCCGAGTGGATGAAGAGCCGGATGTTTTGTGGGGAGAGGCCCGGGCTTGCGTGGACCGTGAGCGTAAGCGTTTTCGGATCCGCTTCCCGGAGGTGCAGTGTGTAGCCCCGCGCGAGAACCGGGGGCAGGGGCCAGGAGCGGATGATCCCGTCGGGGCAGTAGAGCAGGGCTTTATAGGTTTTGCCCGCCGCCGGGGTAAACGGGAAGGTGCCCATGCCGTCCTGTTGGGAATGGAAGATGGTGACGGTGTCGTCGTTTGCCAGGATGACGCCTTTTACGTCGATGCCCTGTTGCTGGTCGTCGACCGCTTCGAAGGCAACGGTGGATGGGAGGCCGGTTACCAGGTCACCGCCTTCGGGAAAGAAGGTGAGGGAATAGGGGTTTGTTCCGGCAGCCGCCGGTTGGGTATTTGCGGCCTGCGTGGTGTCGATGCCTTTTATGGTATTGATGACCGTTACCGGCTGTTCGAAGAAGGTTTCCGGTCCGAAGTTCTTCATCCAGTTGGTGTAGGCACGGAGGCGATAGTTGCCCGAGGCGATGGAGGGCGGCAGGTAAAAGGAGCCGTCGCCCAGCCCTTTATCCAGGGCGATCTTTCCCTGCAGGACAGGCTTGTTATCCGCGTCCAGCAGTTCGACATAGGCCAGTTTACTGACGTCCTGCAGGCGGTGGGTATTTCCTTCCACGCAATAAAGCTTACACCAGAGCAGTTCTCCTGCCAGGTAGAAGGTCTTGTCCGTATGGACGAAGAGCTTTTCCTGTAGCACGAGGTTTTGCCAGGTATTCGCGCGGGTCTGGACCGATGTCAGCGCGTCGGACTGCGCGAGCGCCGGGAGGGTGAGAAGACAGAGCAGGAAAGTGGTGCTATTTTTCATTGTTTTTGTCAGTTGGGTGCTTACCAGAAGGAGGGTTGAATGTTAGTGCCGCCGTAGGTACAATCCACACAGGTTTTGTAAGCGACATGCACCAGTGGGGGCATTACGTCCTGGCTCCAGGGAAGGTTCCCCATGTTGAATTGTCCTTCTATTGCTGTTGGATCGGGGGAGATCTTTTGATCCTGGCAGTCGGTTTGGTAGTCCCAGGGAAGCGCCTGGGCATTCGTGATAAAGATGCGTTGGGTACGCGTATTGCCGCCGCCGACAAAGCCCAGCACCTGTTCAGTTGTGTCTGTCAGGCAATGGATATTGCCCCGGTTGGCGGAGGGTTGGACGCCGAAGATGGAGCCGATCTGCTCCGTGTTCTTCTGCAGGATCTGCCACCAGTCGAAGGCGTCTTTTGTCAGGGCGTATTGTTTTACCAGGATGCTGTATCTGATCTGTAATTGCTGAGTGTTGAGGGGGATGAGCACCACGGGCGCCTCGTGGATCACGTCTTGTGACAGTTGTGCCGAAGAAGCTATGATGACGCTGGAAGAGTTGTCCGAGTGCCAGCAGTAATATTTGGTATTAGGGTAATAGCCTACGATACCGGTTGCCGGGGTGTATTGGATCGTGGCGAAGAAGGCCGCGTGAAACTCCCAGGTCTCCTGGTATTCCCAGCGATAGTAATGAGTGTTGTTGGTGGGGTCATGGGTGTTGGCGTAGATCTGGATCCCGGCGTTGGGGGCGGCGTCCTTTCTTTTCCAACTGATGCTGTCGATGGGTGGGTTGGCGACGATGGGGACATAGTCCGAGGCGTATTGTTTGCCGGCGGAGGTGATGATGTGCAGGCGGTAGGTAACGTTGTTGTTGAGGAGGGGGAGCGGCGCGCCGTAGGTGCCATTGCTACCTTCGTTGAGCCGGAAGATGCTGTTGTCCGTGCCTTCGACCGTGACCGATGCGCCCTGTTCGGGGGTATAGGCGTTGGAATCCAGCTTGACGGTACGGGAGAGGGTGAAGATGGTGGAGTCGGTGCCGTTGTTCTCGATAAATCCTTCCACTACGAGGTAGTTCGGGGGATTTGCGATGGCGGGCGGGTTATAGGTTTGTTTGCATGCCGCTGTCGCCAGGAGAGCCACTGTTATATATAGTAAATACTTGTTCATTGCCAATAAGAAGGTTTTTTATTTGTGCCGGTGAGCGTGCAATCCACGCAGTAGTTATGAGAGATGACGTAGCCGGGCCCCTGGACGATGTTAAAGAGCAGATAGCCGCGGTTGAGAAATTCGGCAGCTTCACTTGGGCTAACGGTGGAGTCGATACAGTCGTCTACATAGGTCCAGGGAGTTACCTGGTCGTTGGTAATAAAAATGCGTTGTTTTTGGATGTTCCCGCCGCTGACATAGCCAAGCACCTGTTTTGTCGTGTCGCTGAGGCAGTGGATGTTCCCCGGGTTGGCGGAGGGCTGGACGCCGAAGATGGAGCCGATCTGTTCAGTGTTCTTTTTGAGGATCTGCCACCAGGTGAAGGCGTCCTTTGTGAGGGCGTATTGTTTTACGAGCGTGCTGTATTCTATCTGGAGCAACTGGGAGTTGAGCGGGATGAGAGTCAGCGGCGCCTGGTAGATGACGTCCTGGGCCAATTGGGTGGAGGAAGCGAGGTCGATCGTGGTTGTGTTGTCAGAACGCCAGCAGATGTAGGCAGTATCCCCGTTGAGGGAGGTGGGGATATTGTTTACGAGGCCCCAAAGGGTATAATACTTAACATGATATTCCCAGGTCTGTTCGCAGGCCCAGCGGTAGTAGCGGGTATTGTTGTTGGGGTCGTGGGTGTTGGCGAAGATGGTCACACCGAGGTGGAGCGGGTCATCGGACCGGGCCCAGGTGATGCTGTCGATGGGAGGATTGCTGACGAGGGGGATAAAGTCCGATGTGTATTCTTCGCGGCCCGTGGTGAAGATGTGGAGCCGGTATTTGGTTTTGTTGTTGAATGGGTATGGAGGGTAGCTATAGATGCCCTGATCTGTTTCGATGAGCGAATAGCGGTTGCCGGCGGAATCCTCTATTGCGACGGTGGCGCCAGTTTCGGCTGTATAGGTTGAGCTGTCGGCCAATGGAACCGTCCGCGAGAGGGTGAAGACGGTAGTGTCGGCGCTGTTATTGTTGATAAACCCTTCCACGACGAGGTAGCGGGGCGGATTTGTTATGGCCGGGGGGGCATAGGTCTGGCGGCAGCCGGGTGGCGCTGTGATGATGATACCTAATAATATGGTGAGGCCCTTTTTCATTGCCAGAAAGCCGGTCTTTTGTTTGAGCCGGTGAGTGTGCAGTCCACGCAGTAATTATGGGATACGAGGTAACCCAGCGAGATATGGTTATAGAGCAGGTAGCCGCGATTGACATATTCGGGGATGTCGTTGGCGCCGATGGTGTCGGAGATACAGTCGTCCAGATAAGCCCAGGGCAGCACCTGGTCGTTGCTGATAAAAATGCGTTGTTTTTGGATGTTACCCCCGCCGACAAAGCCGAGCACCTGTCTGGTAGTGTCGCTGAGGCAGTGGATATTTCCCGGGTTGGCGGAGGGCTGGACGCCGAAGATGTTGCCGATCTGTTCGGTGTTCTTTTTGAGGGTCTGCCACCAGGTGAAGGCTGCCGAGGTGAGGGCATATTGTTTTACCATGATGCTGTATTTCACCTGGATCTGCTGGGAGTTGAGGTGGACGAGGGTCAGTGGCGCCTGTAGAATGACATCCTGGGCCAACTGGATCGACGAGGCGAGGTCGATCGTGGGCGTGTTGTCGGATTTCCAGCAGTTGTAGACGGTGTCGTCAAATTGCTGAACCATATTGTTCCTGTAGGTGAGCGTAGCCTCATACTTCACATGAAATTGCCAGGTCTCTTCGCAGGCCCAGCGATAATAGTGTGTATTGTTCTGCGGATCGTGGGTGTTGGCGAAGATGGTTACACCGAGGTGGAGCGGGTCGTCGGACCGGACCCAGGTGATGCTGTCGATGGGCGGGTTACTGACGAGGGGGATGTAGTCCGATGCGTATTCTTCGCGGCCCGTGGTGAAGATGTGGAGCCGGTATTTTATGTTATTGGTAAAGGGGTATGGAGGGTAGCTGTAGCTGCCCGGGTGGCGCTCGGTGAGCGGGTACTGGTGGCCGGTGGAATCCTCGATGGAGACCGTGGCGCCCGTCTCGGCTGTATAAGCGGAGCTGTCGCTGAGCGGAATGGTACGAGAGAGAGTGAAGACAGTGGTGTCGGCGCTGTTATTGTTGATAAACCCTTCTACGACGAGGTAGCTGGGGGGATTGGTAGTGACGGGAGGGGCATAGATCTGGCGGCAGTCGGGTGACGCTGCGATGAGGGAGAGGACTATGATGGCCTTTTGTCTCATCAGAAGCGGATGTTGAAGTTGATGAATGGGATGGCGCTGCCGAAGATGGACAATTTGTATCCATTGACCACGCCGCCTTCCGAGACGAAATAGACGTTATAGGGGTTCTTTCTCCCCGTGAGGTTGTATACGCCGACCGTCCAGGAGTCGTGGGTCTTTTGGTGGATCTTATAATTGCCGTCGATATTCATGGAGAAGTCCGCGCGGAAGTAGTCCGGGATCCGGTAAGAGTTACGGTCAGAGTACAGGACCCGTTGAGAGCCGGCGTAATAGTATTCCGCGATGGGCAGGGTGATGGGGCGGCCTGTATAGTAGAGAACATTCCCTGAAAGGCTGAACCGGTGGTTGATCTTGTAGTTGGCGACGGCCGTGAAGTCGTTGGGGATGTCGAAATCCGCGGGGTACCATCGACCGTGATTTACCACTTCGCCGGCGGTGGGGTCGTCCGTCTTCAGGAAGGTGCGGGAGAAGGTGTAGCTGACCCAGCCGTTGAGTTTTCCGGCAGTTTTCCGGACGGAGAGTTCTACGCCATAGGCTTTCCCCTTTGAGTTGAGCACATCCGTCTCGATGTGCGGGTTCAGGATGAGGGTGGCGCCCGAGCGGTAGTCGAGGTAATCGTGGAGGCGTTTGTAATAGACCTCTACCGAGGTTTCGATATTGTTGTTATGGAGATTCTTAAAGAAGCCGAGGGAGACCTGGTCGCCCAGTTGCGGGCGGATGTAGGGGTCGCTGAGTTTCCAGATGTCCGTGGGCGCCATCGACGTGGTATTGGAAAGCATGTGGGTATATTGCCGGAGCGAGTTATAGCCTGCTTTTATCGAGAAGGAGTTGGTGATGGCAAAGCGCGTGGAGAAGCGATATTCCGGGCCCTGGTAGGTCTTTATGATCTTTCCGTTGCTGTAATAGGTAGTACCCGTCTGGTTGAGAGTCGTTTTTGCCTCACCGGCGGGGTAGTCGTATTCCGTATGCGGGCCGAGGTAATTGAACAGTGAGTAGCGGATGCCTGCGACGATGGAAATGGCCGGGCTTAGGGTGTAGCGGTCGGAAAGATAGGCGGCACTTTCCTGGCCGTATTCCGGCTGCATTTTGTTTGGTGCGACCAGCGATTGGGAGCTATAAGGCTCGTAATCGCCGGGGTGGAGGATATAGCGGATGCTGCTGAAGCCAAAGTCGATGGTGTTGCGGGAGTTGAGGTACCAGTTGTGGTCTGCCTTTATGTTCAGCTGGTTAATGTCGAAGCCCAGTTTAAACCCGTTGATCTCGTTGGCGTTGCTGGAGATATTGTACTGGTATCGATCGTAGCCGACCAGGTAGGTGCCCGTGACCTTATTGCTGAAGACGTGTTTCCATTTTACGTTCAGGTTCCGGTTGCCGTATTTATAGACCGTGTCGCTGTTGAGATTAAAGTTGTCGTTGCTGAGGTAGCCGCTGAAATAGAGGTTGTTCTTTTCGTTTATTTTATGGCTGATGAGCAGGTTGACGTCGTTGAAGGAGCCCCGGCTGTGTTTGTATTGTTCCGGCAGGAGGTTGAGAAGCCAGTCCGCGTAGGTGATACGGCCGCCGAGGATGAAGGAGGTCTTGCCTTTGTCCAGGGGGCCTTCGAGGGTGAGTCTGCTGGTAAGAAAGCCGATGCCCGCCGAGCCGGTGAAGTCTTTTTTGTTGCCTTCGCGGGCGCTGATGTCGAGGACCGAGGCCACTCTGCCGCCGTATTGGGCCGGGATGCTGCTTTTGTAGAGTTCGACCCCTTTTACCACTTCCGGGTTGAAGGCCGAGAAGAAGCCGAAGAAATGCGAGGGGTTATAGATGGTGGCGTCATTAAAGAGGATGAGATTTTGGTCCGCCGAGCTGCCGCGGACGTTGAGGCCCGTGCTGGCTTCGCCGACGCTTTTGACGCCCGGGAGGGTAAGGACCACGCGAAGGATGTCCGCTTCGCCCATGACGGTGGGCACCTGTTTTATCTGTTGGATATTCAGCTGTTCCACGCCCAGCTGCACACGGTTTACGTTGAGGGTCTTTTGCTGGGAGACGATCACTTCCCGCAGGGTGGTTACCTGTTCGCGGAGGTCCATGTCCATCTTGCCGTCCGTATAGAGCATGATCTGGAAACGACTGTCGCGCAAACCGAGTCCCTGGACGTTGAGGACATGTCGGCCTCTTGGGAGGGAGAGGGAGTAGTAGCCATATTTATCCGTGACGGTGGAGACACCCGGCGGCTCCGGGGAGATGACCACTCCGGCGATGGGCTCGCCGGTGCGGGTGTTGTGGACGTAGCCTGAGACGATGGCTTTTCCCGGCGCCAGGGTATTGGTACGGGGGCCGATGTCGTACAATTTATTTTCGGTGCTGCCTTTGCCGCGGATGTTCCTTTCTTCCCCAAAGCGTATCGTGGTCCGGGTAGAATCCGGCTGGTTGGAAACGGCGGGCGCGAGACCGGTCTGGATCATCCACCCTTTTGTGAGAAAGATGTTGCCGTCTTCGTCGATGGCATAATGGAAGGGTGTGTTGGCAAAGAGTTGGTCCAGGAGGCGATCCAGCGGGACGTCTTTTACGGCCAGGTTAATGTCCAGGCTGTCGAATTGGGTGGTGTCGTAGTAAAAATGGACCGGCAGGGATGCTTCCACCTGTTGTATGAGGCTATCGAGGCGGACATGGTTCAGGGTAAGGGTGATGTTATGACCAGCCGGCTGTCGCGGGGTTTGTTGGGCTATGGCTGCTGAAGCCGTCAGTACCAACGAAACGAGGAAGAGGGGCAGGCGCATAGTCAATGGGGTAATTGGTTATAATAATCGATGATCTCCGTCATGGCTGTTTCCCGGTCCTTTTTAAACCGGATATTTTGTGCCTTCAGGAATTGCCCGAGTTCTTTCTTTTTGTCGCCGAGGAGGTTGAGCAGGCTGTTTTCCGAATCTATAGGATAGTAGCGGGTCTGTTTACCGAGGTAGTATTCTTCGCCGGCGTCGATATAGTGATGGAGATCGCCAAATTCTATCTTTTCCACTATCTTTTTTTTGTGCCGGACGAGCAGGCTGGTATAGCCCGACCGGAGAACTTCATAGTAGCCGGCAGGGGTGCCCTTGTTCAGGTGGATGAAGGTATGGCCGCTGTAGGTGAATTGCTGGAGCCTATCGCCGGAGAGGGCGATGAGTTCTCCTGCCGGGTTGGAAATGATCGCTTCGTCCAGCAGTTGGTTGTAGAGGAGGGGGATATGGATGTACGAAAGACCTTCGTAGATGAGGCTTGCTTCCGTGAGATTTTCCGTCAGGAAATAGGGGGAACCCTGGAGTCCCTGGTAGCGTGGCTGGTAGGCGTACCCGTTGTAAATGGCGGCATCTGGTCCGACGTAGGATTGATAGAAGATGGCGGCTCTTGTGGCGGGAAGGGAATGGCTGGTGTCGACCGGGGCAGGTTGTGCGAAGGATGAAATAGAGATGATAAGGCATGACAGGGTCTTTAAGACACAGCTAGTTTGAATGGTCGGCATCGGGCAATCTGTATTGTACCGACTAAATATAATGAAAAAAGGGACTGTTTGGCGACAGTCCCCGTATTTTACTCAAATTTTAATCAGGATTTGAAATTGAATTTTCCGCTATTGGCTTGCTTGAACCGGAGCCAGTCCGGGATGGATACATGTTCTACGTAGGGATTTTCGGGATGGTTCTTTATGTATTCCTGGTGGTAGTCTTCGGCCGGGTAGAAGCTGTTATAGGGCAGTACCTGGGTGACGATCTTGCCAGCGTATTTCTTAGATGCGGTGAGACGGGCGACCTCATCGTCGATGATCTTTTTTTCCTGGTCGTTGCGATAGAAGACGATGGACCGGTATTGGGTGCCTTCGTCCGGACCCTGGCGGTTGAGTTCTGTCGGATCCATGCTGGCGAAGAAGGCGGCTACGAGGGTGGCGTAGGAGATCTTTGCCGGATCGTAGTAGACCTGGACCGTCTCAGCATGGCCGGTAGTGCCTGTGCAGACCTTCTCGTAGTCCGGGTGTTTATCCGTGCCGCCGGCATAACCCGAGATAGCGTCGCGGACGCCTACGAGGCTTTGGAAGACGATCTCTGCGTGCCAGAAGCAACCTTCGGCGAAGGTGGCGACCGCCTCATTGGGGGCGGGTTTGCCTGATTCTTTTACCGGGATATTTACCGGCTGGGTATTCCCACAGGCCGCCAGCAGGAAGAAGGCGCTGACGGTGAAGAGTATTTTTTTCATTGTTTTGTTTTTGGGGTTCAATTCTTTGCGCTTACGGGCGGTTTGCCGCCTTCGGGGACGAAGATAAGGGCTGCCGAGTTCATGCAATATCTTTTGCCCGTGGGCGAGGGGCCGTCATCGAACACGTGGCCCAGGTGGGAGCCGCTTTTGCTGTCCACGACCTCCCAGCGTTGCATGCCGTCGCTGTTGTCCAATACGAGCCTTACCGCGTCCGGGTTGATCGGGGCGAAGAAGGAGGGCCAGCCCGTGTGGGAGTCGAACTTGGTGTCTGAGCTGAATACCGGCTCGAGTGTGGCTGCCGAGTAGTAGGTACCTTTTTGATAAAAGTGGTCATATTTTCCGGTGAAGGCTCTTTCGGTGCCTTGCTGGCGCAAAATATAGTATTGATCAGCGGTGAGGCGGGATTTCCATTCCGCGTCGCTGAGTTTCATGGGATATTGGGTCTTTGGTCCGGCCACGGACGGGTCCGGATATTTGACATTTTTTGATTGCGCTGCCGCGGGCAGGGCGCCGAAGGCAAGGAGGGTGGCTAAAGCAAGGACGATAACTCTCATGGTATTTGTTTATATGCGATAATTAACGAAAGAACCGCCTGAAGGGTTTGTTAAAGGGGGGCAAAACGGTAAAAAGTGATGATTTTGTTATAATTGCTGCAACATTTTTTCCTGTCGCCCGTCCTATAGCAAACTGACACTCCCATGTTTAGGAACTACCTGAAAGTCGCCTTTCGCAACCTTTGGAAGAACAAGGGTTTTTCTTTTATCAATATCATCGGCTTAGCCGTTGGGATGGCCAGCGCTGTCGTGATCCTGTTGTGGATCCAGAACGAGGTGAGCTATGACGGGTTCCATGCCAAGCGGGACCGGATCTATGAGGCCTGGAACCGGGCCGAGTTCAGCGGCGAGTTGCATAGCTGGAATACTACGCCAAAGGTATTGGCGGCGGCCATGCAGCGGGATTTCCCGGAAGTGGAGCATGCGTGCCGGGTGGACTGGTCCGGCCGGCTATTGTTCAGTGTGGGTGACAAGCGGCTGATGATCAGGGGGAATGTCGTCGATTCCGATTTTTTGCAGGTATTTACCTTTCCGCTGCTGGAGGGGAGTCCGCTGACGGCGTTGAATGAAGGGCATAGCATCGTCGTCACGAAGTCGCTGGCCCGGACCTTGTTTGGGAAGAAGGAGGCGATGGGGAAGATCGTACGGATCGACAATAAGGACAATTATACCGTGACGGGGGTGCTGGAGGATCTGCCCAATAATACCCGGTTCAATTTCGATTATTTGTTGCCCTGGGCCCATCTTCGCCGGAGTGGGGATGATGATGGTGGCTGGGGGAGTAATTCCACCCGGACTTATGTATTGTTGAGATCCAATGCGAGTCTTTCGTCGATAGCCCCTAAGATGAAGGTGATCAAAACGCGGTATGACAGTACTGAAAAGAAGTGGGAGATGTTCCTTTACCCGATGAGCCGTTGGAGGCTGTATTCCGATTTCAAGGGAGGGGTGGAAGATGGCGGCCGGATAGTGTTTGTGCGGTTGTTCGGCATCGTTGCCGGGTTTATCCTGTTGATCGCCTGTATCAATTTTATGAACCTGAGTACGGCGAGGAGTGAGCGGCGGGCGAAGGAGGTGGGGATCCGCAAGGTGGTGGGGGCGCCGAGGGGGAGACTGATCGCGCAGTTCATCGGAGAGTCCGTGTTACTGTCGTTTCTGGCAGCGTTGCTGGCCATCGGGATCGTGCTGGTGAGTTTGCCCGGTTTTAATGAGCTGACGCAGAAACATCTTTTTGTGCCTTTTGGGAGTGTGTGGTTTTGGGTGTGCGCGGTGGGCTTTATTTTGTTTACCGGGCTGCTGGCGGGGAGTTATCCCGCCTTCTTCCTTTCTTCCTTTCAGCCCGTGAAGGTATTGAAGGGGACGTTCAGGGCCGCCAATGCCCTGGTGACGCCACGAAAGGTATTGGTGGTTTTGCAATTCACGTTTGCCATCATCCTTATCATTTGTACGATGATCGTCACGCAGCAGATCAACCATGCGCGTGACCGGGAAGTGGGGTATGAGCGGGCCAATATGTTGTATCATTTTATGACCGGGGATATCGCGAAGAACTATACGGTTATCCGGCAGGAGTTGTTGTCTTCCGGGGTGGCGTCGTCGGTGAACAGGACGAACAGTCCCTGGACGCAGCGATACAGCGACACCTGGGGCTTCGAGTGGACCGGGAAGGACCCTGCCGACAAGACCGATTTTATCCAGGAGTGCGCCGATGAAGGGGTTGTGGCAACCATGGGTGTTAAACTTGTGCAGGGGCGGGACCTGGACCTTGTGCATTACCCGACGGACAGTTTTGGCATCCTGCTGAATGAGTCCGCGGCGAAGGCCATGCATTTCAAGGATGCCATCGGCCAGCGGATAAAGAACAATGATATAGATTTTCACGTGGTGGGGGTGATCCGGGATTTTATCATCGAATCGCCTTATACGCCGATAACCCCGATGGTTATCGAGGGGGCAAAGCAGCCCTGGTACAATGTGGTGAATATCCGGTTTAACAATAAGAACGCTACGGAGGCCAATCTGAAGAAGACCGAGGCGATCTTCCGAAAGTATAACCCCCAGTATCCTTTCGAGTACCAGTTTGTCGATGAAGAGTATACCCGGAAGTTTGATGATGAGAAGCGCATCGGGACGCTGGCGGGGCTTTTTGCGGCGTTGACGATCTTTATTTCCTGTCTTGGGTTATTTGGGTTGGCGACTTATATGGCGGAGAACCGGATCAAGGAGATCGGGGTGCGGAAAGTATTGGGGGCGTCGGTCGCCGGTATTACGACTTTGTTGTCGAAGGATTTCCTGACGCTGGTGGCGATATCGTTTGTCGTGGCGGCGCCTATTGCGTGGTATGCGATGTACAAGTGGCTGCAGGAGTACCCATACCGGGTGAAGATAGAATGGTGGGTGTTTGCACTGGCGGCCGGGTTGTCGATAGTTATCTCGTTGCTGACCGTGAGTTTCCAGGCGATTCGTGCGGGGCTTGCGAATCCTGCGAGATCATTGCGTAGCGAATAGGTGATAAATGAATTTGATGGTCCCCCTTGCGAGGCAAGGGGGACTTTGTTTTATTTAGTGCTCCAGCGGAAATAGCGGATGCCGAGGATGGTGAAGACGAGGGTATAGCCCAGGGACATCAACAGGGAAATGGAGGTGTTGTTATTCCAGGCACCGGGGGTAAGGGCTGCGGCGATGATCGTCTTTGTGGCGCCATAGGGCGACCAGTTGGCGATATTGCCCCAGTATTCGCCGAGCCCACCGAAGGAGGCGATCTGGCCGATCATGATAAAGAGGAAGAAGACGAGCCGGCTGGTGACGTTGACGGTTTCTACGTTGCGGATCAGGCCGACGATCATCTGGCCGAGGCTGAGGTAGGCGGCTCCGCCGATGATGGCCGTGAGAAGACCGAGCACATAACCTGTAGGTGTCAGGGTGATCTTATCTACCTGGTAGCCGATGATGAAGAGGACGAGGCTCATGACAATGATCATGACGAGTTGTACGGCCAGGCGGCTGGCAATGATGGTCCAGCGTGGTACGGGGGTCAGGCGGAGGCGTTGGAAGATGCCTTTGTCGCGGTCGCGGGCGATGGAATTGGCATAACCCATCAGGCCGATGGCGTTTAGCCCGAAGGTAATACAGTTGGATAGGGCGAAGGCGCCGCCGAATTGTTTTACCAGGCCTTTCCATGAAAAGAGGATGATGGAAGGTATGAGGATGACGATGATGGTGGCGCGACGGTTCCGCCATTGGACCTTGAGGTCGGACTTTAGCAGCCTGGAGAAGACGTTGCTGGTGGAGGGTAAGTTTACCAGCGGTTGGGTGGCGGGTTCGATGGTGGTAGTGGTCATGGATGTTATCGTGGATGACATGGGAGTGTTTTTTGATGGTTAGGACCTGACGGTGGTGCCGGTGAGTCCGATGAAGACGTCTTCGAGGGTGATCCTGCCTTTGCGGGAGGCGGCGATGACCTCGGGTTTATCGCGGTTGCCGTCGATGATGGCCTGGGGCGTGTCGATGGTGATGATCTGGCCGTGGTCGATGATGGCGATGCGGTCGCAGACCGATTCTGCCTCTTCCATCGAGTGGGTGGTCAGCAGGATGGCGTGGCCTTTATTCCGCATGGACTCCATTCTTTCCCAGAGCTGGCGGCGGGACTGCGGGTCGAGCCCTGTGGTGGGTTCATCCATTAGTACGAGCGGGGGGCGGTGGATAGTGGCGATGACCAGGGATACCCGTTGTTGCTGGCCGCCGGAGAGCTGGCCAAAGCGTTTGCCTGCCGAGTCCTCGAGTTTTATGTCCGCGAGGATGGCGGCGGTTTTTTCGGTGGTTAGGTCCACCCCGTGGATGCCTGCGTAGAGCTGGATGATCTCCGCAACCGTCAGCTCAGGCTGAAAGCTGGTGTTCTGGAGTTGTACTCCCATGGAGGCCCGGACCTGGAGCGGTTGTTTGCGGGTGTCGTAGCCGGCCACGGTGATTATGCCGCCATTGGGTTTTAGCAAGCCTTCGATGGCGCTGAGGGTGCTTGTCTTCCCGGCGCCGTTGGGGCCGAGGAGACCAAAGATCTCGCCGGGTTGTACGGCGAAGGAGACCTTTTGGACGGCCTGGAAGCTGCCATAGCGGACGTCCAGGCCGTCCACTTGCAGGACGGGTTGGTTAGTTGGCGTGTTCATGGATGCTAAGATATGGTGATAGCCTCGCCGGGACAAGGGCCGGGCGGCTATTTTGGGAGGAATGCCGGTAAAGCCCCCGGATGGGGCGGTGAAAGCGCCAGATCCCGCGATGTATAGGTGTTACCATATCGCTAAGAATTTTGGATGCGTGGAGAGAAGTGGACGGAACGGCTAATTTGCGGGTTAAAATCTTTCTTTTTATGCGCCAATTAGTAGTCGCCATTTTTGTTCTGTTCTTATCCGCCGGTGCTAACCGGCTGCAGGCACAATCTTTGACCAATACCGCCTGGAAGTTTTATGTGGAACCTTTGCATGATACGCTGACCATGCATATTGGCGCCGATACCAGTTTTTCGACTTCGAGTTCGGGGGAGATAGTCGTTCGGAGCCTGTGGAAGCAGGTGAAGGACACCATTAAGATCACCGATGTCGATGGGATGTATCCCTGTACTTCGGGTGAGGGAGTTTACCGGGTGAGTGTCGAGGGGGATTACCTGAGTTTTTTTATGGTGACGGACCCCTGTGATCAGCGATCGAATGCTATAACGGGAGTGAAGTTCGTGAAGACCAAATAAAAAAAGCCGGCTAAGGCCGGCCTTTTTTATATTTCGATGGTACTATAAACGTGTTACGGTTGTGTTTTCGGTAACGGTCTTGCTAACCTGGAACTGACGAACGATCTCGGTGTTGTTAGCCGTGCGGATGATGAAGGTCGGGTGGATCTCAGCATCCGTGTTCTCGAAGAATACATTCTTGGCGAAGTGAGCTTCGGTGAACTGTTGGTGGAAAACGACATCACCGTTGTCATTCTTGATGATCAGGGAGAACTTTTCACCGGTGGGGTTGTCAAATTCTACCTTGAAGGAGATGGCATTGTTGCTGGTGCCCTGGTATTTTACGGATACCTGTTCTTCCGTTGCAGATGCCTTCTTGTTGCCACCGCCATTTGCGAGGGTGGTAAGGGGGTTGCTAACGACCACAACTGCGGCGGTCAATGCTACTGCGAGGATCTTTGCTACTGCTTTCATACTATTATTATTTTATATTTTACAAAATTGTTAACAAAAGCGTTTGTTGGCAGGCAAGATCGTTGGAGTATATGGCGGAAAACAATCGGAGTATGGCGAAGACTTCAGGCGGGCAATCTTTCAATCTAGTTGCGGCGGAGCGCCGTTTTGCTGAATTGTTACACAAATGTAGAACGTAATCCGACCGCAATGAAACCGTATTTGACGGGTATTTATTATGCCAACCCGTGGTGAGTTGTTGGTATATTATTGATTTTTAAATGATTATGCGCTTCCTTTGAATGATAACCAACCCTTTTTGAAGACTTGAAAAAAGGTTATTATCTTGTATGCTGATCTGCCACCTTTCAACTGATTAGCCTCCTATGAGTTCTCCTATGAGTATCGACCGTATACCCTCGTCTCCTCCTTCCATTGATCCGGTGAAAGCCGGGACTACAAGACCGTTATTTTCGGTGATGATCCCGACGTATAATTGCAGTGATTACCTGCGGGAAGCTTTGCTGAGTGTCCTTTCGCAGGACCTTGGTGCGGAGCGGATGCAGATAGAGGTGGTGGACGATCACAGTACGGATACGGATGTGCGGGCGCTGGTCGAGGAGATTGGAAAAGGGAGAGTACGTTATTTCCGGCAGGAGAGGAATATGGGCAGTCTGCGGAATTTCGAGACCTGTCTGAATCGCAGTACCGGGGAGTGGGTTCATCTTTTACATGGCGACGACCTGGTGAAACCGGGTTTTTATAAAGAGATAGAGTCGATGTTCAAGCAGTTTCCCGATGCGGGGGCGGCTTTTACCGGGTATTTGCATATCGACGAGCGGGGGGAGGTGTTGTATCCCAACGATCCGTTGTCCGAGCGGCCTTGTATCATCGAGAACTGGTTGAGCCTTATTGCCGAGGGGCAGCGGGTGCAAACGCCCGCGATGGTTGTAAAGCGGAGGGTTTATGAGCATTTGGGAAGCTTTTTTGCTTTTCATTATGGAGAGGACTGGGAGATGTGGGTGCGGATAGCCGCGCATTACCCGGTGGCGCATTCACCCCGGCACCTGGCAAAGTACCGGATCCACAAGAAGAATATCACGAGCTATTATTTTTGCAGCGGGCAGAGTATCCGGGATATCGAAAAGGCGATAGAGATCGTGAAGGATTATCTGCCTGTGGACAAACGGGAGGAGTTGTATGAGCGGGCGAAGCGGCATTACTCGCGGTATTTTGCCCGGACGTCGGACATGGTCTATCATAGTTATCATTACCCGCAACAGGCCCTCGCGCAGGCGAAGAGCGCGTTTCAGATGGACAAGAATCCGACTACCTTATATTTTGTTTGCAAGATGTATATGAAACTGCTGATACGTTATCGGTTTAAAGATATGCGGCAGCCCGCTTTTTCTTAATGTACTTATCGAACGGCGGGTGTATTGGGGGCATTGATCAAATGCCCCCATTTTTTTAGCATATAGGCGAGTTCATCGAGGTCTACCGGTTTGCTGAGGTAGTCGTTCATGCCTTCGGCGAGACATTCGTCGCGGTCCTGCCGGGTGGCGTTGGCTGTCATGGCGATGATCACCGGTTGGTGTCCCTGCCCTGCCCGGATGAGGCGGGTAGCTTCCAGTCCATCCATTTCCGGCATCTGGATATCCATCAAAATCAGATCAAAGGGCGCTTTTTCCAGGTGTTGGAGCACTTCTTTTCCGTTGATGGCCACGATGGGGTTATAGCCCATTTTTGTCAGGATGATAAGGGCAAACTGCTGATTGATGGGGTTGTCTTCTGCCAGCAGGATGCAAAGCGGGTATTTGGTGGCCAGGATAGGGATCGAGGGGTTGGCAGAAGAGATGGCTTTTAACGGGATGGGGTGCGCGAGGATGGTAAAGGTAAAGGCCGAGCCTTTGCCTGGTTCGCTGTCCACGGCGAGATGTCCGTTCATCAGTTGTACCAGTTTATCCGAGATGGTCAGTCCGAGGCCTGTGCCGCCGTATCTGCGGCTTACGGAGGAGTCGACTTGTGAGAAGGATTGGAAGAGCCGGACGAACTGGTCCGGCGGAATGCCGATGCCCGTATCTTTTACTTCGAAGCCGATCTGGATATGCCCTGGCGGGGTATCCGGCGGCAGGACGGTGAGGGGGAGGAAGAGGCGGATGCGGATCTCGCCCTGTTCCGTGAATTTCATGGCGTTGCCTACGAGGTTGATGAGGATCTGGCGGAGGCGGCCGCCGTCGGTGACGATGCGGGCCGGGACGTCTTCGTCGATCTGACAGTGGAGGAGGATGCCTGCTTTTAGAGCCCTGGCTATAAAGACCTCCAGTACTTCTTCCACGCAAAGGCGCAGGTCGGTCTCGCGTTCTTCGAGGATGATCTTTCCCGATTCCATGGTGGAGAAGTCGAGGACATTATTTATGACGGTGAGCAGCGTGTCGCTGCAACTGCGGATCGTTTCGATATAGCCGCGTTGTTCTCTTGTGAGAGTGGTCTGACCGAGGAGGGAGGCCATGCCGGTGATACCGTTCATGGGTGTACGGACCTCGTGACTCATGTTGGCCAGGAAGAGGCTTTTTGTGCGAAGCGCTTCTTCGGCCAGTAATTTTTGCTGGTCTGCCAATTGTTGCAATTGCCTGGTCTTTTTCTTCAGACGACGGATGCTCAAAATGCTGCATACCAGGCAGGACAGGGTGAGGCAGGCCAGTACTGTTGTTGTAAGGGGTAGGGACAGCATCGGCTTGTGTTTCAGAGCTTAAGAATAATTCATAGGACCTTGGGGTCCCCCTGTTAACGGTGTGTGAATGGTTGTATTTTGGGGGGTTGGCTTTATTTGGCCGCCATAGGGGTTTATTCTTAGTTGCGACCCCAAGGGAGTGTAAATACTGACGGTTAGGGCTACATGTGAAGTAAGGGTTACATTTAGGATGGGGGTGGCGGTTAGACCTCGTTCAAATTGAAGGGGAGTCTCCGGATCCGTTTGCCGGTGAGGTCGAAAATGGCGTTGCAGAGGGCCGGTGCGAGGGGTGGTAGTCCGGGTTCGCCGACGCCGCCTGCTTTTTCGTCATTATCCACGATATGTACGTCGATGTCCGGGATCTCATGGATGCGGGGCATCTGGTAGGTGTCGAAATTCTTTTCTACGGCCATGCCATCCCGGAAGTGCGTGTCGTGTTTTATAGCCGCGCCGATGGCCATGACGATGCTGCCTTCCACCTGGGCGCGGATGATGTCCGGGTTGACGTACCAGCCGCAGTCCATCAGGGCGGTGACCTTATCGATCTTTATTTTCCCGTCCGGTTTTCTTGACACTTTTACCACTTCGCCGACGATGCTGTTGAAACATTCGGTGATGGCGACGCCCCACCCCTCGTTCTTGCCCCGGCTTTGCCAGCCGGTGAGGGTGATCAACTGGTCGATGAGGGCCTGGTAGCGGTCGTTATCCAGGTGTTGTTTGCGGAATTCCAGCGGGTCTTTGCCTGCGGCGTGCGCCAACTCGTCGATAAAGCTTTCGTATGCGAAGCCGTTGGTAGAGGCGTAGACCGAGCGCCACCACATCACCGGAATGGGGGAGACGGTGGGGATGTCGGCAAAGCTATAGTTGGAAAAAGAGTCGTAGTAGGGTTTACAGAAGCCGTCGAGGGTGTCGCCGTTGTAGGAGTGCAGGTCCGCGCCGGGGTTTTCGTGGTTCATGTTCTGGGTGGCTGTCTTTGTCTGGAAGGCTTCGACGTGGCCATCTTTGCTGAGTCCGCCTTTGCAGCCATAGACGGCTCCCGGGCGGAAGGGCCCCTGGGTCATGTCGTCTTCCCGCGTCCAGACGACCTGGACCGGTGCTTTTATGGCTTTGGAGATGACCGCTGCTTCGTGGGGATAGTCGAGGAAGGCTTTGCGACCGAAGCCGCCGCCGAGGAAGGTCATATTGACGGTGACCTTGTCGAGGGGGATGCCCATTCGTTCACTGAGATCCGACTGGACCCAGTCCGGTCCCTGGATGGGGCCCCAGATGTCGATGGAATGTTCTTTTACGTCTGCGATGCAGTTGAGCGGCTCCATGCAGGCATGCGCCTGGTAGGGTGCTTCGTAGATGGCTTCCACTTTGACGGCCGCTTTCCGGAAGGCCGATTCGAAGTCTCCGCCTGTCCGGTCATTGAGGGCCGGCTTTTTCAGGTCTTCGTGCATGCGGGCGAAGAGTTGTTCCGTGCTAAGGTGTTCGAAGCCCGTATCATCCCATTCTACTTTCAGCGCTTTGCGGCCTTGCATGGCAGCCCAGAGGTTGTCGGCGACGACGGCGACGCCTTCCTGCAGATGATCGAAGACCGTGCGTTTTACTATGATGACGTGGCGGACGCCGGGGATCGTTTTTGTCTGGCTGTCGTCGAAGCTTTTGACCTTACCGCGGAAGCGCGGGTTGCGTTCGACGACGGCGTAGAGCATCCCGGGGATACGTTTGTCGATGCCGAAGATGGCCGTACCGTTGGTTTTTAACGGGATGTCCTTGCGGGGGAGGGGCTTACCGACGAGTTTATATTCTTTTCGTGGTTTTAGTTTTACGTCTTTGGGCGGTGAGAGTTTTGCGGCGTCTTCGACGAGATCGCCGTAATGGAAAGATCTGCCGGTAGGCTTGTGGAAGACCTGGCCGTTGTCGGCGTAGCAGTCGCCTATCGGGGCATTCCACTTTTTTGCAGCGGTTTCTTTTAGCATTTCTCTTGCGGTGGCGCCGATGGTCAGGAGATGTTTATAGGAGCCGCGGACGGTGGAACTGCCGCCGGTGATCTGGCTACCGTATTTCTTTTGGTTGCCGGGGGCGGAGAGGATATTTACCTGGTCGAGGCTTACCTCTAGTTCTTCGGCGATCATTTGGGGGACGACCTGCCAGGAGCCCTGGCCCATTTCCGCGCGGTGATTGAGTATGGATACTTTGCCGGTGTTGTCGATGGAGATCCAGGTCATCAGTTCGATGGATTGCGGGAGGGCGCTTCCTGAGGCGTTGATGACTTTGGGCGCCGAGGTATTGCCTGTGCAGCCGGGCAGGTAGGCGCCGAGGACAAGTGCGAGGCCGGAGAGGCCGGTGTCTTTTATGAATTGGCGGCGGGATGCAGCAGGATATTTGGGTTGCATGCTAATTTATTTGAGTGTGGAGGCGGGTTTTAGTGATGTAGATGCCGTTTTTATGGCTTTGCGGATGCGCGTATAGCAGCCGCAGCGACAGATGTTTCCCTGCATGGCCATGTCAATATGTTCGTCGGTGGGGTGTGGGTTTTTGTTCAGGAGGGCCACGGCGGCGAGGATCTGGCCGCTTTGGCAGTAGCCGCATTGCGGGACTTGTTCTGCAATCCAGGCTTTCTGTACAGGGTGTGAGTTGTCCGGAGAGAGTCCTTCGATGGTGGTGATGGGTTGACCGGCAACTGCGGATGCCGGGATGGAACAGGAGCGGATGGGGTTGCCGTTGAGCAGCACCGTACAGGCGCCGCATTGGGCTATGCCGCAGCCAAATTTTGTCCCGGTGAGGCCGACCAGCTCGCGGATGGCCCAGAGCAGGGGCATTTGTTCATCTGCCTCTATAGGCGTGTTTTTCCCATTGAGGAGGAGGGTATATTTTGGCATGACGCGCTTTTTTTTGGGATAAGGGTAAGTTACCAAAATTATATGCGCCGGGGGAAAAAATTACATGAACGTGATCTCCTTACGGAGATAACGGTGGTGGGAGCGAGGGCTGCGGCTATTGCGGCATCGGGATCTCTTCGCCCCAGATGTATTTGGCGAACCATTGCCAGTTGTGCCAGATGGCTGCGAGGCGTTCTTTTGGTTTTGTGATCCCGTGTCCGAAGCCTTTGTAGACAAAGAGACGGGAAGGAATGTTGCGGTCCTGCAGACCCCGATAGAGTTCGTAAGCGTCAGAGATGGGGACGCGTCTGTCCAGTTCGCCATGCTGGATCTGGGTTGGGGTGCGGGCCTGATTGATCGTCGTGATCGGCGAGGTCTTTTCGTAGATGGCTTTGTCCTCCCAGGGAGTTGCTTTGAGATATTGGCGGGTGAAGGGTGTGATATCCGTGCTTACATAGTAGGTCTGCCAGTCGCTGATACCCGCGCCGACGGAGATCGCTTTAAAGATGGAGGTGTGGGTAGTAAGGAAGGCCGAGATATAGCCGCCCTGGCTCCAGCCCATACAGCCCATGCGGGTGGTATCGATAAGTCCTTTCTTATTGAGGTCCTCCACGCCGCTGAGGACGTCCCACATATCGCCGACTCCCAGATTGCGGACGTTCAGGGTGCGGAATTTTTCCCCGTAGGCTGCCGACCCGCGGTAGTTGACGCGGAGGACTAGCGCCCCTTTTTCGCACCATTGCAGGATGGGATAGACATAGGTGGGCACCGGTTCGGGGCGATCGACGCCTGTAGGGCCGCCGTGGATGACGACGAGCAGCGGGTATTTTTTCTTTGCGTCATAGTTGGCTGGTTTGAGGAGGATGCCTTCGATGGAGGCGCCGTCCTTGCTTTTCCATTGGATGACTTCGTTGATAGGGAGGGGCCAGCCTTTTAGCTGGTCCGAGAGATGCGTCAGCTGTGCGAGAATGTTTGCCGTGGTATTGGCGGCGGTGTTGGCGGCACCCGTGTAGATCTCCGTCAGACCGGTAAAGCTGCGGCCGCTGATGGCCATGAATTGTCCGTCCTTGCTGAAGGTGGTATTGCCGACGACGTCGATGCCTGTGGCAACCGGATGGATGTCGCCTGATGCCGGGTCAAGTTGGAAGAGTGCAGTTTTTGTTCTCAGGCTGGCGGTGAAGAAGATCCCCTGTGGGTTCCAGTCCACGACATTCTTGTTCTCGTCGATGGTGGCGGCGATCTCTTTTGGGCTGAGGGTGGCCGTTGGGGTTATGAAGATGCGGTTGTTCTTATAATATTGTGCAACGGTATCGGTGACGCTGCTGGAATAGAGGAGGCTTTTGCCGTCGGGGCTCCAGGAAAGGAGGTGGTCGCCGGCGGGGTCCGCGATGATGAGGACCGGTTTTTTTGTCGACTTGTCGAGGATGGTGATGGCCGCATGGATGGAAGAGGGGATCAGCGGGTCCGGCTGGTGTTCGATGGCGATCTGGCTGCCGTCCGGGCTCCATCTGAGATCCGTAACGGTATAGTTGCCTTCGGTGAGGCGGGTGGGGTGAGCGATGGAGTCTGTTGTTACCGGGAGGAGCCAGCAGTGGGTGAGTTTGTATTCTTTTCCTTCTTCGCTGAAGGCGCCGAAGCGGTCTTTGGTGGCTTTTACGGCTTTGCTGTCGCTATCGTTCTTTGTAAAAGCGATCTGTTTTCCGTCCGGGTTCCAGGCGAAGGAGGTGATGGGTTCGTCTTCTTTTGTTAGCGGGAAGGCTTCGCCGCCGTCGGCGGAGATGAGGTAGAGTTGTGTTTTGTTGCCGCGGTCCGAGAGGAAGGCGATCCATTTGTTATCCGGGCTCCATTGCGGGGAGTTGCTGCTTCCTTTTGGGGTGTGGGTCAGTTGGAAGGGGGTGGCGCCTTTACGGGAGAGCCAGATCTCCATGTCGTAGGTGTTGTCTTTCCAGTTGGTGGAGGTGATGGTGTAGGCGATGCTGGCGCCGTCCGGGGAGATGCTGGCGTTGCCGGCCTGCCGGAGGTTGAGCCATTGTTCGAAGGTGACGGATTGGCTGATTGCTGCCGTTGTGGCTAACATGAGGGCTGCCAGGATAATGGACCTTATCATAAGCGCATATTGGTTTGGGCTGATAAGGTAATGAATTTCTGTGGGATAGGGTTGCTTTAACATTTCTTTACGTTATTGATTGGTTATAGGCACTTTATGGGATTAATCCTAGTACTCTTTTTGCGTTCTTATAGTAGAACACAAAAACTAAAAGATATGAAAAAGATATTCATTTTGCTGTTATCGATCGGCCTCGCTTTTGGCGCTTCGGCTCAGCGGGGCGGCCACTTTGTTGGCGGAAGGCCTGGTGGCTTTTATGGCGGGGGTTATTATCCCCGTACGTATGTAGGTATAGGTTTTGGGCTTGGTTATCCGTGGGGCTATCCTTATGGCTGGTATGGTCCCGCTTATGGGATGTACCCGCCCTACTATTATGGTTATGGCGCGATGCCCAGCCAGTTGGAACTGCAGGTGCGGGATATCCGGAAGGATTATGACGCGCAGATCTCCGATGTAAAGCATGATAAGGCCCTTACCCGTAAGGAAAGGAGGGCGAAGGTCGATCAACTGAAACAGGATCGGGAGGATGCCATCGTTCAGGCCCGCCATGATTACTTTAATCATAGCCGGAACAATTACCGGAATAACAACGGAAACGGCAACGGCAATAATAACAATGGGAATGGTAATGGAAATGGGAACAGCAAGGGTTCTTCTTCCAGTGACGGGCCGGAATACCAGGATAAGAATGCCCAGACGGGTTCAAAATAACACTTAGGTTTTGTTGATAATTAAGCCGCCGCCGCGCGTATCCACGCGCGGCGGCCTTATTTTTGGGGTATGAAGAACAAAGTCGTTTGGATCACCGGCGCGTCATCGGGCATCGGTGAGGCGCTGGCCTATGCTTTTTCCGCAGCGGGAGCCAGGGTCTTGTTGTCCGCAAGGCGAACGGAGGAATTGGAGCGGGTGAAAAAGCAGTGCGCCTACCCTGACCAGGCCCGGGTACTGCCATTGGACCTGTTGGATATGCCTTCTTTCGAAGAGCGGACGAAGGAGGCTATCGGGGCTTTCGGGCAGGTGGATATCATGATCCATAACGGCGGCGTCAGCCAGCGCGGGCTGGTAGCCGATACCGAACTGGCAGTGCACCGGCAGTTGATGGAACTCGACTATTTTAGCTATGTGGCGCTGACGAAGGCGCTGCTGCCGCATTTCCTTGCGCGGAAGAGCGGGCATTTTGTCGTCGTCAGCAGCGTGATGGGGAAGATCGGGACGCCGATGCGGAGCGCCTATGCCGCGGCCAAACACGCCTTGCACGGTTTTTTTGATTGCCTGCGGGCGGAAGTGTCGCCGATGAATATCAGGGTGACGGTGCTGACACCGGGATATATCCAGACGAATATTGCGCAGAATGCGCTGACGAAGGATGGGTCGAAGATGGCCCGGGCTTCGGAGAATATTGAAAAAGGGCTGCCTGCGGACCGGGCGGCCGCAAAGATATTGAGAGCGGTGGAGAGGGGCCGGTTCGAGGCGTATATCGGGAAGCGAAGCATGGAGATGGTGGCGTTGTGGTTGAACCGATGGATGCCGGGTGTAGTGATGCGGATGGCGCCGAAGTTTGCGCCCAAATGAGCCCCCTAGTGAGACCCCAATGTATTCAGTGCGTATAAGATGATGTTGACGCCGAATTTTGTGTTGTCTTCCGCCAGGAAGCGTTTGTTACGGAAATCGTAATCCCACTCACAACCATAATCCTTATTGCTATAGAGTACGCCGATGCGGCCATTGACGGTAATGGCCTTGAGATAGTCGTGTACCAGGTCGTCGCCCCAGCCGTTGAGCTCGAATGTGGTGTTGGGCGGGCCTTTCTCAAAATGAAAAAAGGAATTATAGACGGCGTGGTTATTGGGTATTTTTTTTAAGGCGGCGGGCCCGAAGAGCTTTGTCATTTGGGATTCGAAGGACCGGGCAAAGAGGCCATCGATGTCGTGGTTGCAATCATCGACAAAGACGAAACCCCCGTTGAGGACATAGCGGTGAAAGTTGGAGCTTTCCCCGGTGTCGAACTGAACTAACTTATGCCCGCTGAGATAGGCAAAGGGGTATTGGAAGATGTCCGGACTGTCGAGATCGACGACCTTTTCCTGGAGGTTGACGGGGATGGTGGTGTATTCGATGAGCGAATTCAGCAGGTTGTTGGGCATCCGCTGATCGGTGTCCCAGTCACCCGACCGGTAGCGCAGCCTCATAAACGTAAATTTTTCCGCGGGTAGATCCACCGGTCATGTAATTTTTTTAAAGTTGATGATTTTATGGTTAATTTTCTTGTTTCCGGTAGAAAATTTTAACTGCTTATCATATATGTTTAAAAGTTATTTCAAGACGGCATGGCGAAGTCTGCTCCGGCACAGGGGCGCCTCGCTGATCAAACTGTCGGGTCTTGCGATGGGCATGGCCTGTTGTATGCTTATTCTTATCTATATTAACGATGAGTTGAGTTATAATGCGTTTTATCCCAGCAGCGGGGATATTTATCGCGTGAATTTTGTGAAGCATGGGGATGGAGAGACGAGGGTGATGGCCGGGGTGACGAATGCTGCTGGTCCGGCGATAGAAAAAGATGTGTCGCAGGTGGCGGCTGTCGGCCGGTTGTATAACCGCAGCGGGATCCTGGAGGTGAAGGATGCGGTGGCAGGCGTGAGGCGGTTCCAGGAGGCGCGGGTATATTTTGCGGATGAAGGAACGTTGGCCGTGTTCGGGGTGAGAGGCGGTGATCTGCGGGGACCGAACTCTATTGTGCTGACACGGGAGATGGCGCGGAAATATTTTGGCCGGGAGGATGTAGTTGGGAGGTCCATGAACTATGAGAATGGGACGGTGTTGCGGGTGGCTTCGGTGATCGATGCGTTGCCGGCCAATTCGGATATTCATTTTGATGCCCTGATCTCCTTTGAAACCCTCTATTCCGTGGAGACCAAGGGTGTCGCCGACTTTTTGCGGAGCAACTGGCTTTATGGCGCTTCGGATACCTATGTGCGACTCAAATCCGGCGCTTCACTGGCGGCGGCCGAAGCGACTGTCGAAGGGCTCACACGGAAGTATGGTGACGAGCGGGTTCAGAAATCCTATTTTTTTTCGTTGCAACCGCTGTTGGCTATCCACCTGCATGCTTCCGATGTGGAAGGGAATCCCAGCACCAATAGTATCGGGTATATCTATATTTTCTCGGCGATAGCTTTTCTTATCCTGCTGATCGCGAATATCAATTTTATCAACCTGTCCAATGCGCAGTCGTTGACGAGGATCGCGGAGATCGGCGTGCGGAAGGTGTCGGGAGCGGATGACCGCCAACTGCTGGTGCAATTCCTTGGAGAGGGGTTGTTGCTCAGTGGTCTTGCGTTTGTCGTAGCGCTGGTGCTGACGGTGCCGGGGCTTGGTCTGCTGAATGCGGTGACGGGGAAGGCTTTGGCGGCGGATGTGTTGCTCCGGGGTAGTGTGCTGCTGGTGTTTGCCGGTTTGTTACTGGGGAGCGGGCTCCTTGCGGGCATCTACCCGGCGATATTTATTACCCGGCTCCGGTTGACGTCGCTATTGAAGGGAAAACCCGGGGATAACCGGGTTAGCGGCAACCGGGTCCGGCAGTCGCTGATAGTAACCCAGTTTGTTATCGCTATTGCGCTGGTGATAGGTGCGATCGTGATCCAGCGGCAATTGGGCTATCTGCGGAACAAGCCCCTTGGTTTCGATAAGGAGCAATTGGTGGTGCTGCCGTTATTTGGGAAGAGTCCATCCCCGATAAACAGCGGCGTGGATGGGGCGTTACGGGCAAGGATGAACGCATTCGAGAACGATCTGCGGGCCAATTCCGCGGTGCGGGCCGTGACGCTTTCCTCCGTGTTACCCGGGGATTATTTTGTCAGTGGCCTTGTCATCCCCGAAGGGCACGTGGAGCGCGACAATATCTTTGTTCCCTGGGCTTCCGTGGACTATGATTTTATTTCCACCATCGGGGCGCCGTTGGTAGCCGGACGGGATTTTTCGAGGGCGACGGGGACGGATCATCTCCAGGCCTTTGTTATCAACGAATCCGCGGTGCGGACCTTTGGCTGGAAGAGTGCGGAGGATGCCATCGGGAAAACGATGGTTCGCGGTGATGCACAGAACGGGAAGAAGGGGCATGTCATCGGGGTGATCCAGGATTTTAATTTCGGACGTCTTGACCGGCCGCAGCAGCCGCTGATCATGGATGTGAATGTGCCGCGGTTCACGACATTTGCGGTGCGGATCCGGCCCGGGAACGTGCCTGTGACCCTAGCGGCGATGCGGCAGTTGTGGGACCATTATTTTCCCGAACGCATTTTTGAATACAGCTTCCTGAACGAGAATATCAATGCCCTTTACCTGGCGCAGGAAAATTTGAGCCGGCTTGTCCGTTATTTCGCGTTGATCGCTATCTTTATTTCCTGTACCGGTCTTTTTAGTCTTGCCTCTTTTATGGCGGCGCAACGGACAAAGGAGATCGGCATCCGGAAAGTGCTTGGGGCGTCGGTTGCCAGCCTTGTCGCCCTTTTGCTCCGGGATCTTCTCCGGCTGGTGGTTCTTGCCTTATTTATTTCGATTCCCCTTGCCTGGTGGATGATGAACAAATGGCTGCACGATTTCGCTTACCGGATATCGCTTGCCTGGTGGATCTTTGCCACTGCGGGGTTGCTCGCGGTGCTTATCACCATTTTAACTATAGGGATGCAAGGGCTTCGCGTTATAAGAGTGAGCCCGGTCAAAAGTTTACGCAATGAGTAAAGAATTGGTAGAAAATCAGGTTCAGTCCTTATTGGATAAATTATCGCAATTAAAGAAAGAGATCGGGAAGGTCATCGTGGGCCAGGAGGCTATCGTGGAAGAAATACTGGTGGCGATGCTGGCAGGCGGGCATTGTTTGCTGGAGGGAGTTCCGGGATTGGCCAAGACCCTGATGGTTCGAACCTTGTCACAGGCGCTGGACCTTTCTTTCCGGCGGATCCAGTTCACTCCCGACCTGATGCCGACCGATATCCTCGGGACGGAGATCCTGGAAGAAGATCATACTACGGGGCGGCGATTCTTTAAATTTAACAAGGGGCCGCTTTTTGCCAATATCGTTCTTGCGGATGAGATCAACCGGACTCCGCCGAAGACGCAGTCGGCTTTGCTGGAGGCGATGCAGGAATTCGAGATCACGTATGGTGGTCAGACCTATCCGCTGGACCGGCCGTTCTTTATCCTTGCCACGCAAAACCCTATCGAGCAGGCGGGAACCTATCCGTTGCCCGAGGCGCAGCTGGACCGGTTCCTGTTGTATATCCGCATCGGTTATCCTACAGCCGAGGAAGAGACCGCGATCCTCAGTCACACGACTGGCACGAAGCGCCCCGTGGTGAATGCGGTGCTTGGCGGGTCCGAGATCAAGGAATTGCAGGGGCTTGTGCGGGAGGTGAGCATCAGCGACGATCTTATTAAATATGTGGCCGAGCTGATCCGGGCGACGCGACCCGATATGACTTCGCATGGGTATGTAAAGGAGTGGGTGCGCTGGGGTGCCGGTCCGCGTGCGGGGCAGGCGCTGATCCTTACGGCCAAGGCGAGGGCTTTATTTCAGCAGCGTTATGCCGTCGTGGCGGAGGATCTCCATACGATGGCGTTGCCCGTGTTGCGGCACCGGGTGTTGTTGAATTTTAAGGCCGAGGCCGAGAATATCCATGCTGATGATGTGACGCGGCATTTACTAAAAGCGATCGGGCGACCCGGAGGATTGTTGAGATGATCCGGCCGGAGGATATATTGGCCATCAAGGACCTGTCGTTGGCTGCCCGTCAGACGATCGACGGGTTTATGAATGGGATCAACAAGAGCAGTGTCAAGGGGCCGGGGCTGGAGTTCAGTCAATACCGCAGTTATCAGCCCGGGGATGATCTGCGTTGGCTTGACTGGAAGCGATATGCGCGATCGGACCGGTATTATATCCGGGAATCCGAGGTAGAGACGAGCATTTCGGTGCGGCTGCTTGTAGATGCGAGCCGAAGCATGGACCACCGGGACGGGGCGTTTACCAAGATAGATTATGCGCGACACCTGGCGGCGGCGCTGGCGTGGCTGGCCAATTCCCAGGGGGATGCCATCGGGCTTTATGTTTTCAGGGAGGGGCAGGTTTCTTCTTTACCTGCCCGCAAGGATGCGCAGCATCTTGCACGAACCTTTCACCAGCTGGAGGCGATCACTCCGCAGGGCCGGATCGGAGATCCTATCAACTATCAAAGTATTTTTCTTGGAGAGCAAAGGCGGGAGCTGCTGATCTTTATCACCGACTTTTACGAACAGGATGGGGAGATCAGCAAGTTGCTGGAATTGCTGGCTTCGTTGCGGCATGAGGTCATCGTATTTCATGTCATGGGACGTAACGAATTGCAGGGGGATTATAGTGGTTACAGCCAGGTGGAGGACCTCGAGACCGGCGAGCAGATGCCGGTGGGGGCTGCCATGGCAGGGCGGGATGACTATGACGAGCGGATGCGGGCCTGGCTGGCGGCGGTGCGGATGCAGTGTCTTGACCGGCACATCGCGTATCAACTGATGCGGATGGATCAGCCGATGGACCAGGCGTTGCGGGATTTTCTCAAACAAAGACAACAAATTACGGGATAGGTTTGATCCATTTTTTACGACCCATAATAGCATTGGCGGCGACGGCCGGGATCCTGGTCCCGCTGATCGTGCATTTGTGGAATGACCGGCGTGGGAAAGTGTTGCGGATAGGCAGCGTTGCCCTGCTGACGGGGGCATCGCGGCGGCTGGCGTGGAGCCGGCGGTTGACGGAGCGTGGGTTGCTGGTGTTGCGGTGTTTGTTGTTGCTGTTGCTGGCGTTGTTGCTGGCGGAGCCTTATTGGAGTAGGGCGGGCAGGGGAGGTCCTACCGGTTGGGTTTTGGTAGCGGAAGACTCCGGCAGGATGCGTCCGGTGATCGATTCACTGGTGAAGGCCGGGTACGAAAAGCGTGTACTGGATAGTACCGTCGATTACTGGACGGCGTTTCGGCAGGCCGATACGCTGGCGCCTGCGGGGATGCCGATGGTTGTTGTTACGCCCGGACTGGCGAGCCGGTTTGCGGGTATGCGGCCGGTGACGGGCCGGGAGGTTCACTGGACGGTATATACGCCCGATGATTCGGTGACCCATTGGGTGGAGGCCGCGTGGCGGATCTCCCCGGATAGTATCGTGGTGCTTAGCGGCAGCAGCCGGAGTACCGGAACCGATTTCCGACGGGAACGGGTTGCGACGCGGGCAGCGGGGTATGAGGGTGTTATTGTGGATACTGCGGCGATGAAGGTGGTAGTGGGTGATGGGGGAAACCAGCAGGAAGGAAAGTATATGCGGGCGGCGTTGAAGGCGCTTGGTGATCATACCGGGAGGAAGTTGAGGATTGTTTCGCCGGGGACCGATCTTGCGCAGGTGATCCGTTGGCAGCCGGAATGGGAAGCGGCGGCGTGGAATGGGCGGTTGCCCGTTTTGTTGGGGGAGTTGCTGTTTCCCTCGCGCGATGTTGTCCGGAATGACCGACGGATGATGGACCCGGGGCAGGTGTCGCCTGTGCGTACTGCCGTGACGGGGAAGGGTAGCAGTGAAACAACCGTGGTCGACCTGAAGCCATTCGTTTGGGGAATCGTTTTTATATTATTTTTTTTGGAACGGATAAAAGCATTTAGTCATGGCGCCCGAAAGGCTTAGCGTGTTGCGGCGGCGGTGGCGGGCGGAGAGCCTGCTCTACTGTCTGTTGCTGGCGTTGGCCGCCAGTATCCTGCTGACGATGACGGCGCATGTCGTCATGGGCTGGCCGTTGTGGGTGGGCGTTTTTTTCCTTGGCGGATGTTTTGGGCTCGCGTTGGCGGTCTTTCCCCTGTGGCGGATGAGCTTTGGCGATATAACCCGTTATCTCGACCGGCAGTTGCCCGGACTCGAGGAAAGCGCCGGGTTGTTGCTGCGGCCGGCAGGGGAGTTGAGACCATTGGAGCGACTCCAGGTTGTGCGGATGCAGAAGCGGCTCGAGGGTATGACAATGCCGAGGCCATTTAGGGGCCGGTTATTGCGTGCGTTGGGGTTTGTTTGTGTTGCGGTGGCGGGAAGCGTTATTATCGGTTGGGTGAGTGGACGGAGGTTCGCCGGAGTTGTGGCTGTGAGTCAGCGGCTCGCGCCGGCCCTGGAGGCGTTGGCGCCGGGAATCCAATCCGTGCAGGTGAGGATCGTGCCCCCCGCCTATACCGGTAAGCCAGTGCGCAGCCAGGAGGCGTTTGGATTGGTGGCCGAGGAAGGAGCCCAATTGAAATGGGATCTCGTGACGACGGGGGCGGTGGATACGGTAGCTTTTGTTTTTAATGATTCGACGGTGCGGGCACTTCGACCGGTGGATGGAGACAGGACCCGGTGGAGTCTGGCCGGTATGGCGACGCATCCCGGTTTTTACCAGGTGAGAGTTGGCAAGCAGTTGTCCGGGTACTATACTTTCGAGATCGTCAGGGATGAAGCGCCGAAGATCATCATCCGACGGCCCAAATCGTATACCGTGGTCGATTATGGTGAGCCGACGACAATCGGGTTGCAGGTGCAACTGCGCGATGACTATGGGATCGACGATGCATCGGTGGTAGCGACCATGTCCAGCGGGAAGGGCGAGGCGGTCAAATTCAAAGAGCAGGTGTTGCGTTGGGACCGGAATTTTACCGGCGGGACGAGTTATGACCTGAGCCGGGTGCTTGACCTGGGGGCGCTTGGATTGAAGCCCGGTGACGAGTTGTATTTCTTTTGCAGGGCCCGGGACAACCATGGGCAGGAAACGAGGACCGATATGTATATTATCTCCCTTACCGACACGGCACAACTGATGAGTCTCGAGGGGATGACGGTGGGGACCGATATAAAGCCTGAATTATTTCGCAGCGAGCGACAGATCATCATCGAAACCGAACAGTTGCTGAAGGCAAAGGATATGCTGCCGGTGGCCGCTTTTAACAATAAGAGCAATGACCTGGGCATCGATCAGAAGTTACTGCGGCTGCGCTATGGGAAATTCCTGGGAGAGGAAGCGGAGGAGGGCGAGCCTGGCGGGGCGCACGGGGATACCGCCAACTTTGGCGCGTTTGGCGATGCGACGAAGATCCTCGATGCGTATACCGACAAACATGATAATGCGGAAGATGCGACCTTTTTTGAGCCGGGGGTAAAGGCGCAACTGAAGGCGACCCTGTCCGAGATGTGGAGTGCCGAGCTACGGCTCAGGACCTTCAAGCCTGCCGAAGCCCTGCCTTATTGTTATAAAGCGTTGCGGTTGTTGAAGGACCTGCAGCAACAGTCGCGGGCGTATGTTGCCAAGACCGGGGCTCGATTGCCGCCATTGAACCCGGCGAAGCGATTGACGGGGGAATTGACCGCGATACAGGCGCCGGAACAGCGGGTTAATAAAGATGGGGTGTTGTCCGAGGAAAGTGCGTTGCGCATCGGGCTTGGGTTGTTGGAGGGGGTCCGGACAGGGCGTGTGCCGACCGAGGCCGATCGCGTGGTGTTGCGGCAGGTGGAGGGGGTTCTGGGGCGGGAGGCTGCGGCGAGACCCGGTAAATTTTTAGGCGGGTATGAGGCAATGAAAAAGCTGGCGCCAGGAGATGTTCCGATGGCGGAGAAGGCGATCGTTGCTTTGTTGCCCGAGGCAGGTGCGACGCCCGTCGAGCGGAAGGATGCGGCCGATGGCGGGTTGGGGCGGCTTTATTTTAGTTATCTCAAATGATGATCTGGCATAATATCGCGTTGGGGCTTTGCCTTTTGTTATTGGGTTTCCTGTTGTGGAAGGAATGGCGGCGGGTGGACCGGCGGCGGCTTTTATGGCGGTTGATGGCTACCGTTGTGACGGTGGGTGCGCTGGCATGCCTGGCGCTGCCTTTGTATTATGAGCGGGCCCTGTTGCGGCCGGTGAAGCCCGATGTTCATGCGCCGGTGGCGTTGCGCGGTATTGTGTCTGTGGACTGGCGGCGGAGGTTGAACCGGGGGGAGAAGTTGCTTGTGCAGGGGCGTTGGGCCGGAAGTGAGGGGAGGTTGTTGTTGATGGGAATGGGGAGTGTTTTGGATTCTGCCCGGGTGGGCGCCGAAGGGGATTTTTTGCTTGGCACCGTGCCGGCACAGGAAGGAAGGGCGGTTTACCGGCTGGTCGCTGTACTCGGAAGCGATACGTTGGAGCAGGAGGATCTGCCAGTCCTGGTGGATACCGGGGTGCCATTGAAAATATTGTTATTGGCGGCTTCGCCGGATTTTGAAAATACCTTTTTGTCCAACTGGCTTTCGAAGGAGGGCGATGCCGTTGCCAGCCGGACGGCAGTGAGCCGGGAGAAGGTGCAGGAGGCTTTTATAAACCGGGGGCCGGCGGTGTTGTCGCCCCTGACGCCGGCATTGCTGGGTGGTTTTGATCTTGTGATCGCCGATGTGGCCGCGCTGCCTGCCCGCGGAACCGGGGAATGGATGGTGTTGCGGCGACAGGTGGAGGAGAAGGGGCTGGGGCTGTTGATCAAGGTCGATAGTGCCGGGGTGGATTCGATGGGCCGGGTGATGAAGGCCCGGGGAGGCCGGGTGTTGGTGCGCGACAGCAGCGGGAGGGTGATGGTTGGAGCTTTTTTGGAAGGGGCGGGGAAGATCGTTTTTACAGGGTTGAATACGAGTTATAGCCGGTTGTTGTCGGGAGATAAGGAAGGGTATGCGGGTTTTTGGGCTTTGTTACTGAAGGAAGTTGCAAGGAAGGGTGATGCGGGTGATGAATGGAGTTGGGAGCCGGCTTTGCCGAGGGTAGGGGAGCCGGTGGTGATGCGATTGCAGACGGCAGCGGCTATGCCGCAGGCGATGGTTGGGGGGAGTGTCGTCTATCTCGCGCAGGATGCGGCTTTATCGTTCTTTTGGCGGGGAAGATATTGGCCGGAGACGGCGGGATGGCAGCCGGTCTACCGGCCGGCGGGGGATACGACCTGGTGGTATGTATGGCCGGCGGGCGCCTGGGGGGGGGGTGGGGCGGATGGGGGAAAAGAAGGATCCAGGGCGGCAGAGTGCCGTTGATTTGGCGGGCGGGGCTTTGACGAAGGAGCGGGTGCCCGTTGCCAAGGGATGGTTTTGGGGATTGTTTTTGCTGGGGGCGCTGTTTTTATGGGTTGAGAGAAAGATGGGCGGGATGAACGGATGAATCGATACTTGAATTTTCGATAGATTGCCGAATAATATTCACTTTATAACCAAAGCAACTTGAAAAGAAAAGAATTCCTACACATGGCGGGTATGGGCCTTGGCGCCCTGGCCCTGCCCAAGCTCCCCTTTGGATCCAGGATGATCGATGAGGCTGCTCTTCTCGAGGGCGGGATGGATGTGGCCACCAAGAAGAGTCTTGCCGATGTGGCGTTGAATGCCGCTAAGTCGGGGGGAGCTACCTATGCCGATGTCCGGATCGGGAGATACCTCAATCAATTTGTGATCACGCGGGAGAACCGGGTGCAGAATATTGCCAATGCCGAATCTTTTGGCGTTGGGATCCGGGTGATTGCCAATGGCAGTTGGGGTTTTGCCGCCACCAATGACGTCACGCCCGATGGGGTGGCGAGGACGGCGGCAAGGGCTGTTGCCGTAGCCAAGGCCAATTCGAAGATCATCACAGAGCCGGTGCAACTTGCGCCGCAGAAGGGGTATGGCGAGGTGAGTTGGAAAACGCCTATAGTCAAGAGTGTTTTTGAAGTGCCGTTGAAAGAAAAGATCGATCTGTTGCTGCAGGTCAACGGGGTAGCGATGTCGGGCGGCGCCAGCTTTGTGAATTCCGCGTTGCTGGCGATCAACGAACAGAAATATTTTGCTTCCACCGACGGAAGTTATATCGACCAGGATATTCACCGATTGTATCCCAATTTCAACGTTACGAAGATAGATAAGGCTTCGGGTAAGTTCCAGACGCGGCGGAGCCTCAGCAGCCCCGTGGGGATGGGGTATGAATACCTGACGCCGACGCCCGAGAGCAAGGTGGCGGGGATCGTCACCCGGTACAAGGACCGGTATGATATCCTCGAGGACGTCAAGAATGCGACGGCCGATGTCGCGCAGAAGATAACGGCGAAGAGTGTCGAACCCGGTAAATATGACCTGGTGCTTGATCCCTCCCATCTTTGGCTGACGATCCACGAATCCGTTGCGCATCCTACCGAGCTGGACCGGGTACTTGGGTATGAAGCCAACTATGCGGGGACCAGCTTTTTATCGCTGGATAAATGGAAGTCGGGGAATTTTCATTTTGGGAGCAAGCTGATGAATATCGTTGCCGACAAATTACAGCCCGGGTCGCTTGGCGCCGTGGGTTATGACGACGAGGGGGTGAAGTGCGGGAAATGGGATCTTGTCAAGGACGGGGTGCTGGTGAACTACCAGGCTATCCGTGACCAGGCGCATATCATCGGGTTGAAGGCATCGCAGGGCTGTTGTTATTCGCAGAGCTGGGCCGATGTTCAGTTTCAGCGGATGCCGAATGTCTCGTTGCAGGCCGGGAAGGAAAAATTGAGCGTGGATGACCTGATCAAGAATGTCCAGAAGGGGATCTATATCATTGGCGACGGGAGTTTTTCGATAGACCAGCAGCGGTATAATTTCCAATTTGGCGGGCAGACCTTTTATGAGATCAAGGATGGGAAGATCGTGGGGATGTTGAAGGATGTCGCCTACCAGGCTACGAACCAGGAGTTTTGGAATTCGCTGGTGGCGGTGGCTGACGAACGGGATTACCGGCTTGGCGGCGCCTTTAACGATGGAAAGGGCCAGCCCGGTCAGTCGAATGCCGTCTCGCATGGCAGCGCGACGTCGCGGTTCAACGGAGTCAATGTAATTAATACAGCAAGAAAAATAGGTTAAAAATATTTGTATGTCAATTTTAAGTAAAGAAGAAGCGCAGAAGCTGTTAAAGAAAGCGCTGAGCTATTCCAAGGCTGACGAATGCGAGGTATCGCTGAATGGTTCGGAAGCCGGCAATATCCGGTATGCCCGCAATGCGGTGTCGACGGCGGGGGAGATCTTCCGCCTTAGCCTGGCGGTGAGCTCCAGTTTTGGCAAGAAGACGGGGACTGCTACTATCGATGAATTTGACGATGCTTCGCTGGAGAAGGTGGTGAAACGCAGCGAGGAGTTGGCGCAGCTGGCGCCGGAGAATCCCGAGCATATGCCGTTGCTGGGGCCGCAGGACTTTCCCGAATCGATCACTTTTGTGGAGTCGACGGCTGCGATCACGCCCGATACGCGGGCAGAAGCCGTGGCTAAGAGTATCCAGGTATCCAGGGATGCCAAATTACAGGCGGCGGGTTATCTCGAGAACAGCGTCGCTTTCGAAGCGATCATGAACAGCAAGGGCTTGTTTGCCTATAATAAGGGTACCGATGTGGTGTTTACCATCACGACCCGGAATGAGGAGGGTACCGGTTCGGGTTATGCGGCCCGGGGATTTAATGATGTTACCAAGCTGGATACCTTTTCGGCTACGAAGATAGCGACGACCAAGGCCAATGGGTCTATCGGCGCGAAGGCGATCGAGCCGGGAAAGTATACGGTCATCCTGGAACCTGTGGCGGTCGCTTATATGCTGGAGAATATGTTCTTTGGGCTGGATGCGCGGAATGCCGATGAAGGGCGGAGTTTTATGAGTAAGCCCGGTGGTGGGAACCGGCTTGGGGAGCAGTTGATGGATCAGAAGGTGACTATTTATTCCGATCCGTTTCATCCCGAGCTGCCTTCGGCTACCTGGAATCGCGATGGGATGCCGTTGGTGAAGCGCAACTGGATAGAGAAGGGGGTGGTGAAGAATTTGAGTTATTCCCGGTATTGGGCTTCGAAAAAGGGGGTCGATGCCGTGCCAAACCCCGGAAATATTATCATGGAAGGCGGGACGGAGAGCCTTGAAGAGATGATCAAGAGTACAGAGAAGGGGATCCTTGTTTCCCGGCTGTGGTATATCCGGATGGTCGATCCGCAGACGCTGTTGCTGACGGGGCTTACGCGGGATGGTACGTTCTATATCGAGAATGGCGAGATCAAGTTCCCGGTGAAGAATTTCCGGTTTAACGAGAGCCCGGTGATCATGCTGAACAATGTGGACGCGATGGGTAAGCCTGAGCGGAGTATCAGTGTGGAGTCGTACCGGAGTTATCTTGTGCCGCCGATGAAGGTGCGGGATTTTACGTTTACTTCTTTGTCAGACGCTGTTTGACCTGCTTTGCATATTTTTCGAAAAGCCCCGGCCCGGCCGGGCTTTTTTGTTTTATGGAGGTCAGGCTTTTGCTACCGGGACGTTATGCATCCAGCCAGGCCGGGTGGTGAAGGTGCAGCTCTGTTTTCCCGATGGCCAATCTATAGGCTGTATTCCTTGTGATGGTTGTTATGCCCGCCTTCAGGATGGGAGAAGGGACCGGGGCGAGGAGTTTTCCGGCAATGAAGCCCAGCATGCTTTCGAAGCGGACGACCCATTTTTGGGGCTTTGTGTTTTGGAGGTAACGTTCGCAAATGGCCTGGCAGTATTCCTGTAATAATGTAGCGACCATTGCTTTGTTATTGTAAGTAGGGACCTTGCGCCAGGTTTCGAGGCTGTCGAGGTAGGAGTTGCCAAGGTCTTTTCTTATCCTGATGAGCTCAACCGGATCTTTTCCGAAATAGCCCAACAGCAATTCGGGTCTTGGGAGGAGAACCTCGCAGGTGAGGGGTTCCGTATCGGCAACCGGGTTGGGTTCCGGTGGACTTGTGATATTATCAGCGATAAAATCTTCTCTCCAGAGATAATCGACAAGATGCACGGAGGTGCGAAAGGCCCGGGAGATATTGATCTGGTGGCATTGTGTTACCCAGCGGAGAAAGGCCATTGTACTTGTTTTGTCGGGGTGGGTTTCCGGCATGGCCGATGGGTCGCTGAGTTGGTGATATTCCGCGATCAGATTGAAGATCTCGCTTCGGTGGATACCGGGTTGGTGCTTACGCCGGGTCCTTTCTTCGGCTTTGTCGATGAGGTCCGTTCGCCAGGACCTGGTTCTTTCCAACAGCCAGGGAAGATCGGGAATGTTCCTATTGTTCAGGGCCTCGTTGAGCGTGGCTTCGTCCTGGAGCTGACTGCGGAGAAGGCTGGCAAAAGAAACGCTCAGCGGCTGTTGCCGGGATTGCGGGAGAAGGTAGGAAGGGCAATCTTCGCTCATGCAGGCGAATAGTCGCCTGACAATCGATGGATCCGCATCGTTTATGTACAGATATACATCGTCCCGGTATTGTTGCCGCATGACTGCCAGTGCTTTTTTCAGGGAATGGGTGCCGGAGCCCCTGTAAACCGGAGTGATCAATTCGTTGGCTACGGCTATTTCGAAGAAAGATGTACCCTTTGGGGATTTGGCAAGATGCGCGAAGAGTTGTTGGGAATTGACGAGGTATGCGTCGTAGATCAGGATCTTTTGTTCGAAAAGAACGTTGTTGACCAGGTGGGTCTCGAAATCTGCCAGCGTTTTGCCATACATGCTTGGGGCATCTGCTGCGGTGAACAGCACATAACCCGGTGGACTGAACATAGAAAGACTATTTTATCTCATAGTCCATCAACGTGTTGACGCCGGGGTCAACCACCAGGCCGGCCGGTTTTTCGGGGAAGGGCAGTTCGAGATGGGTGGTCTTGTCGTGGATATCCACGTGTTGGAGGGAGCCGTCGAGGCTGTATTCCAGCGGGAAGGTGAAGAGATGGTCGCCTTGTTGGGTGAAGTCGATGAGGAGCGTTTTTTTGTCGGGGTCGTATTTGTAACTGATGGTTAGTTTCGGGTGACCCGGAGTGTTGAGCCATTGGTCGAAGAAGGCGTGCAGGTCTTTGCCGCTGACCGACTCCATAATTTTTTCGAAGTCGGCGCTGGAGGCGTTCTTATTCCTATAGGTAGCATAGTAGGTGGAGATGCCTTTCCAGAAGGCTTCGTCGCCGATGGCGCGGCGCAGCATGTGGAGGACCCAGCCGCCTTTTTCATAGCTGTTTGGGTTCAGGAGCTTCATGTAATCGTCCTTTATCGTGGTGTCGACGACGGCGGTGAAGCGTTGTTTTTCGTAGGCGATGACTTTTTGGCGATCTGCCCGCAGGCTGCTTTTGAGGGTGTCAACGCCGTATTTGTTTTCCAGGTAACAGAGGGTCATATAGGTGGCGAAGCCTTCGCTGAGCCAGAGGTAGCGCCATTGGGTCTCTGTGGCGGCGTCGCCGAACCATTGGTGGGCGATCTCGTGGGCCATCAGCGATTCCACGCCCGGGGAGCTGACCGAATTCTCGTAGTAGAAGATTGCGCTGGCGTTCTCGAGTCCGCCGAAGCGGGTCTTTGACTGGACGTTGCCACATTTCTCGAAGGGGTAGGGACCGATGTGGGTGATATAAAAGGGGAGGATGTCCAGGGCGTAGGAGTAGCTTTTAAAGCCCAGGTCTTTATTCTCTTTATAGACATAGTTCCAAACGGGGACGCCCATGGCATCGCCGGGGTGGTCGACGGCAAATTCCGCGACGCCGATGACCATGACCTTTGGGGAAAGTGGTTCGGATTCGACCCATTGGGTGAGTTTACGATGACCGGGCAGTTGTTGTTCGGCCTTTAGCGAGCCGTTGGCTACGACGGTATAGTGATCCGGGGCGGTGATGTTAAAGGAGACGGAAGCCTTGTCTGAGGGATGGTCGACACAGGGTAGCCAGTTGTGGGCGCGGTTTGGCCAGTTGTCGCCAAAGAAGCCGCGGTGTCCGAACTTATTGGCGGAGATGATGAGGCCATCCGCGGGGATGCCTTCATAACGGATCGTATAGGTATGTTGCTGGCCGGGGGCGCCGGGAGTATGGATGATCAGTTGTTGGTTGTTCTGGGTAAAATGGAGAGGTTTATTGCCTTCTTTGACGGTGATGACGGTCATGCCTTTCCCTTCCTCGTTCCGGCGTGCCAGGTCGATGGTGAAGTCGGGGGTATTTTCCTTGAATTGCAGGGTGATTGCGGCCTGGCCATGGATGATGTTGTTGCTATCGGTGAGGTCAAGGGAGAAATCGTAATGTTGTACATCGATGGCTGCGTTGTAGGATTGGGCGAAGACAGTGTAAAATGGAATGAGGAGGGTGAAGAGCATGAGGGTCAAAACACGCATGGCCATGAGGAAGATTTTGCTATAAATATACCATTTAATTGTCCTATTTTTAGTGTTCTAAATTTCCGATGCTGTGGGTGAATATCTGAATTGTCCCGGTTGGCTCCACCGGTTGCCCTCTATTTACAAGCTGATCTTCAGTTTTTCTGTTGCCACCATCATTTCCGCCTGTTTAATGCCCGTTCGAATGGAAGGGATGACCAGGATCATGATCGGTTGGGATTGTTTTAGCATTTGTATGATCATCATCAGCGGGGTTATCTTTTCCAGTATGCGACCGCGGCAGATCCGGGTGTTGGCCAAGCAGGAGGATGCCGGGCGGATCGTCGTTTTCTTTATCGTGCTGGCGGCGACCCTGGGGAGTCTTTTTGGAGTATTGTTGTTGCTTGGCAATAAGGATCATTGGTTGTTGAGTAAGGGGTTGGAGACTTTTATCTATATCGCCGGGGTCATTTCCAGCTGGATCCTGCTGCATACGATGTTTGCCTACCGGTATGCGTTGCTTTATTATGGTGAGCATCCCCTGGATCCTGATATGCATACGGTCGGCTTGCAGATACCCAATGAGCTGTGGCCGGATTATCTTGACTTTGCTTATTTTGCTTTTGTGATAGGGATGACCTTCCAGGTCTCCGATATCGAGATTTCTTCGCGGGTTATCCGCCGGGTGGCCCTTGTGCATGGGCTGCTTTCTTTTCTTTTTAATACAGTTATTGTGGCGTTGACAATTAATGTTGTGGTAGATCTAAAAGGCTGAGGTATTTTTTTTTACGCTTATTATGGGCCTTCGGCCGGCTGACCTGTGGTCAGCCTTGGTCGTAGTCGACCTGAAGGGGTAGGTTATCTGAACCTGTCCGAGATGGTGTAGAATACCTTGTCGTTGAGGCGGAGGAAGACTGCGGCGTTGATCTTGCGGATGCGGCGGCGGCGGCGCCCTGCGAGGAGGCGACCCTGGGCGTCGTAGTATTGCGGCTGCTGGAAGTAGGCGAGGATGTAATATTTTTTGTTTACGAACGGGGAGTTGAAGGTGCGGGGCCAGAGCGAGAGATAGGTGAGCGAATGTTTTTGGTCTTCCGAGTAGTAGTCCAGATTATCTATCCAGGCGCATTCCATGGTGCGCATCTTTGCGATGAGCCAGTTGACGGGGGCCGGGTCGTAGCCGAATTTTAGCAGGGTATCCTGGAGCCGGGTTTCCCCGAAATGGTATTCGTAGATGTAGGTGAGGCTGTCGGTGACGAGCTCGAGCGAAACGCGGTCGAAGGGGCGGTCCGTGAACTCGATGGAAAACGGTTTTTTGAGCCGGGCGGCGCGGTAAGTGGTTTCGATGCTATCGAGGGCCGGATGGTGTTTGTGGTAATAGTTGGTGATGTTGAGCCGGGCGCAGGAGGTTGCGCCGAGGAGTGCGGCGGCTTGCAGGAGGAGGATCAGGTATATGGTCCGGCCGGTTCTCATGGTTTTGCGGGTGGGGGTGTGCAATGGGTGATGCCGAAGATGATCTTTTTCAGAAAGCGGAGGCTGACCTGCCGCAGGGTGCGGCCGCCATAGTCCCAATAAACGATGTCTACGCCGTCTTCCGTACCCGGCAGCCTGCGGATCTGTTCCAGGACGATAAAGTGAGTCGGAAAGCTGCTTCGGAACTTATTGTGATCTTTTTTGTGCAGATAGGTATTGTTGACATAGAGATAAGTCGTCCCCGTGGAGAGACATTGGGTGAGGTGGCCGTAGAGGTCGGGGATGTGGGGTCTTATGAGATCGGAGCCGCGGGCTTCTACGGTCCAGCCCAGCAACTGACGGATCATCCGGTTGAATTTGCCATAGTTGACGGCTGCCCAGAAGGTATCTTCAGAGCCCGGGTGGAAGCGGTGGTTAAAGAAGTTGAGATAGCTGCGAAAATGATCCGCCAGAACGAGGAACCAGAGTTGGTCGGCGTGGCGGATGTCGAGGATGCCTTTGAAGCGGAGGGTACCGGCGGCATTGTGGATGGGTGCGGATGGGTCAAAGCGGATATTGTTCCAGGTGGCTTTCCCATCGGTGTAGAGGGCGATCATGAAGCGGGTATAGGCGAGCGGGTCATCCTGCAGGGGAAGGTAGGAGAGTGCCGCATAGCCACAGAAGTTGGTGTTACTGCCCTGGTAGATCTTCAGGGGGAAGTTGATGTTTGCTTTCAGGTTTTCTATGAAGAGGGTTGACCGGATGTTTGGCCACCAGGCGCTGGAGTCGGGGAGTTTTGTGTTCTTTAGAAGATCGAGTGCCTGCTGGGGAGTGGAATTGGGGGTGCCTTCGGCAAGGGCGATGGTAGCCGTTTGCAGGAATACGAACAATAAGATGTACGAGAGCGTAGAAGTCCCCTTCATAAGGAATGCTGCGATTACCTCACCAATATTACGATTCCTTTTCGATATGCCATTCCACAGGCCGTGCCGGCTTTTATCTGATAGACATAACCGCCAGCGGGTGCCGGCACACCATTATAAGTTCCATCCCAGCAATCTGTGGGATTGGTGGTAAAAAAGACTCGCTGGCCCCATCTGTTGAATACAGCCATTTCCAACGTGGTGATGTGTCCCCAGTATTTCAACCCGAAGCAATCGTTTATGCCGTCATTGTTGGGTGAGAAGGCCGATGGAACGGGATATTTACTCAAGGCTTCTGTATTGTCCACTTTTATGAGGATGGAGTCGTAGGAATTGCATCCATTGGCGTCCGTCCCTTTTACGTAGTATGTTGTTGTCTTCAATGGGTCGACGACGGGGTTTGCGGAATTCAAGGCCGTGATGCCGGGAGTGACCTGCCATTGGTAGCTTAGGGCGCCGGAAACGGTAATGGTCGCCTGGCCCCTGGTGCAATCGATGGTATTGCTACTGTTGAGCGTCAATTGAGGTAGTGGGCGGACGATGACGGGAATGGTGAAGCTGGCGGACAGCAGGCAAATGTCGTCGCTGACCTGGACATCATATTGGGTTGTTGCGGAAGGGCTTACAAGTATAGAAGAGGTAGAGCCAAGGGGCTGACCATCGGCCGTTGTCCAGTTGTAACCGGTACCGCCGGAAGCTGTTAACCGGAGTGTATCGTTCAGGCATATGGCAGGATCAGCAGGGGCTGCCCCGAAAGTGGGGATCATGTGGATGGTCACCGCGACCGAATCAGTTACGTGACAGCCATTGTTCCCTGTGATGCGGGCGTAATATTCTGTAGAAGCAGCCGGAGAAGCCGTTATCGAAGGCCCCGTTGCGCTAAATGCGGGATTTGTGGAAGTCCAATCGTATCTGATGCCCCCGGATGCCTGCAGGTTGACGGGACTGCCCTGACAGATAGTAGAACCGCTGCTGATAGTCGTATTTGGAAGCGGAAGCACGGTCAGGTTTACGGATGCCGTAGACTGACAATGATATTGATTGGTGGCAGTAACAATATAGGTTGTCGACGTGGCGGGCGTTGCGGTCGGAGATTGGGTCAACGGATCGGACAGGCCGATGGCCGGCAGCCATTGGAAATCGGCCTCCTGGTCGGCAGAGGTAGTCAGGGTGATGCCCGGTTGGCCGCAAAGAGTTGTGTCTGGCCGCGTATGGACTACCGGCTGGGGATTGACGGAGATGGTAACTGCGGCGGTGGCGGGACAACCGCTGGTGCCTGTGGCAGTAAGCGTGTAGGTGGTAGTGGCTGCAGGCGTCGCGACCGGATTGGTGACAGAGGGGTCGCTGAGCCCGGTGGCGGGCGACCAGCTATATCCATTGATCAGGTCTGTAGTAGTAAAGGATATGGGTACGGAACCGCCGGGACAGATGGATGTCGCCGCGGTGATGTTTAGCAATGGAATGGGTCTGGTGGTAATGGTAACGGAGTTGGCAGCCTGGCAAGCCTGCGGGTCGGAAGCGGTGACAATATAAGTGGTAGTAGTTTGAGGAGAGGCAACCGGATCGGGGACAGCCGGGTTGTCGAGTCCCAGTGCGGGCGACCAGGAATAGGAAATTCCTCCTGTGGCGTGCAGCGGGGTCGGCTGGCCGGGGCAGATGTCCGTCCCCGGGGAAACCGTGACAGTCATGGGTCTACAAAGTGTTGCCGAAGTGATAAAATAATCTTCTACCTCGCCGTCGACGGCATAGCCTGTAGCCTTTTGTGTACTCTGCAGGTCAGAGGAGATGCGAAAACGGAAACCATAACCAGTGGCCGTGCCCGGTGGCAAATAAGCTGGAAGACCCGTCCAGATAAGCGTTGCCGTCGTGGTATTGTTGGGGATCATCATGGTAACCGACTCTCCACCGTCGAATGTCCCGTTTCGATTATAGTCGAACCATCCGGTGAGCCAGGCATTGTTCCCCGAGGTATTGTTCACGGGAAAGGTTAGTGAGTAGGAGCCGCTGCCATCATAAGCAGGAAAGGAGCTTATTCCCTCTTCGTCGACACCGATGGCGTTGTCGTCCGCATATTGGATGGGATCCGCGTCACCTGCAACGGAGCCAATGAAGATGGATTTATCCTGGACGAGAGCCGGAAGGGGTGCCGTCGTGTTGCAGGGGTTTATTGCATTGTATAACAACTGGTGCTGTGCCGTGCCATAAGATGCAGGAAGATCACCGCGATCCACTGCCTGTATAATGCCAAAGGCATTGGCCATTCCCCCCGTCGTGCCGCCATGGTCGAAGAAGGTAGTGACTACAAGAGGGTTGGCGGCATGCGCCTGGGTGGCGATGACCGGATTCTGACCTGTCTGACTGGCGTTGCCGTATGTTTCGGTGAGGATGACGTTGGCAGTGCCGCACCCAATGAGGGGGTCATCGGTTTGAGCGGAGTTACGAAAGAAATCGACGGTTTCCCAATTGCCCGCGGAAGTTGTCAGCGTTGTCCGTTCGTGATTATCGCTGCCTTCAGCATCAGCGGTGATAAACGTAAAGTCTACCGGTACGCCATTTCGGGAGGCGGTGATCGTCATCGTATACCCGAAGTTTTGGGTGGAATAGACGTCGAAGAGAGCGGGCTGAATCGTCTGATCCGAAAAATCATAGAGCAAGTGGAGTACGGCGCCGGACCAGGTGTTCATGACATAGGGGATTGGAACATGGGCGGTAACGCCGGAGAAATCTATTTTCACGGTGAGTCCGTCGTTGGTTGTAAAAGTTCGGCTTGCCCCGTTTTGAACGGTGAATCCCGCCCAGTTGAACCACCAGATCTGGTTTTTGAGAGCGCCGGTGCCGAGATCGGCGTGCTGGGCCCGGGTGGGGAGGAAGAACAAGAAGAGAGCGAGGAATAGGAGGGGTTGGCGAAACATCTGATGCTAAAATAAGGATAACTACTTAGATATGCAATGCCTGTTGTGGAGTTTGGGAAAGAGAAATAGCTATATTTAAATCCTAATACCAAGGGGATGAAAAAGTTATTGTATTTCAGTTTATTAGCGTCGTTGACAGGAAATGTATTTGCGCAGGATGGCACCGGGCGGCGGGATCTGCAACGGCTGTGGTACCGGCAGCCGGCGGCGATATGGACGGAGGCTTTGCCGGTGGGTAATGGAAGGATCGGAGGGATGGTATTTGGCGGGGTGGCTGACGAGAAGATCGCGTTGAATGAGGCGACCTTGTGGTCTGGCGGACCGGTGCCTTTGTCTGTAAACCCCGATGCGAAGCAGTATCTGCCGGCGTTGCGGAAGGCGGTGCTGGCGGAGGACTATCCCGAGGCCGAGCGGCTTGCACGGAAGATGCAGGGGGTGTGGTCGGAGAGTTACTTACCCCTTGGGGATCTGCTGATCCACCAGGAATTTACCGACGGTGCCGCGGTTGCTGCGGGTGGATACTCGCGTGACCTTTTGCTTGACGATGCCGTAGCGACGACGAAGTATAGCGTCGATGGCGTGGACTATACCCGGGAGGTATTTACGTCGGCGCCCGACCAGGTGCTGGTGGTGAGATGGACGAGCAGCCGGCCGCGGGGGTTGACGTTGCGCATCGGGATGAAGAGTCAACTGCATTTTGCAGCGCTGGGCGGCCAGGCCGGAGTGGCGGGGATTGTCGGGAGGGCGCCTTCGCATGTGGAGCCGAGTTATGTGGAGAGCCCAAACCCGGTGATCTATGACGAAGACAGTTGTCGCGGGATGCAGTGGGCGGCGTTGATGAAGGCGGTGAACCGCGACGGGGAAGTGCGACTGGATTCGAGTGGGGTGAGAGTGACGGGGGCTTCCGAGGTGGTGTTGTATGTTTCAATGGCTACCGAATTTGCCGGGTATGACCGGTGCTTGCGGAGGTCCAACAGTATCCGGGGAGACCTGGAACTCGACAGGGCCTATGCCTGGCTGAATGGGGCAATGCGGAAGCCTTTTGATGTGCTGCGGGCGGATCATGTTGCGGATGTGCACCGGTATTTTAACCGGGTGGTGTTGCGACTCGGACAGGATCCGAAGGCGGCGGTGGGGATGTCTACCGACGAGCGGCTGGCCGCCTATACGAAGGGCGGGAATGATCCTGGTTTAGAGGCTTTGTATTTTCAATATGGCCGTTATCTGCTGATGAGCAGTAGCCGGACGCCCGGGGTGCCGGCAAATTTACAGGGCATCTGGAATGCGGAGTTACGGGCGCCGTGGTCTTCCAATTATACGAGCAATATCAATGTGCAGATGAACTACTGGTTGGCTGAGGAGTGTAATCTTGCCGAGATGCATACCCCTTTGTTCGGATTGATCGAGGCCTTGTCCGTGACGGGAAGGCGGGCGGCAACCGAGTATTATGGCGCTGCGGGATGGGTGGTGCATCACAATACCGATATCTGGGCGCTGGCGACGCCGGTGGGCGACAAGGGAAAGGGAGAACCCAAGTGGGCCAACTGGCCGATGGGCGGCGCCTGGCTGGTGCGTGATCTGTGGGAGCATTATCGTTATACCGGGGACCAGCGGTTCCTGCGCGATACCGCTTACCCGATGATGAAGGGCGCGACAGAATTTATTCTTGACTGGCTAATCCCCGATGCCGGCGGCCGGCTTGTGACCGCGCCGTCGATGTCACCGGAGAACGATTTTATCTATGGGGAGAAGAAGGTGGCGGATGTCAGTGTTGCCACTACGATGGATATGGGGATCATCCGGGATCTTTTCCGGAATGTATTGGCGGCGGGGGGAATAGTGGGTGGTGATGAAGCTTTTCTGGTTCGGGTTGAGGCTGCGCGGAAGAGGCTATTTGCGTATGCGATCGGCAGGGAAGGGCAGTTGCAGGAGTGGTATAAGGATTATCCTTCCCCCGACCCGCATCACCGGCATGTGTCCCATCTGTATTCTTTGTACCCCGCCAATGAGATCTCGGTTGTCGGCACCCCGGCGCTGGCGGCAGCGGCGAAGAAGTCGCTGGAGTTGCGGGGGGATGAGGGGACGGGCTGGAGCATGGCCTGGAAGGTGAATCTATGGGCGAGGTTGGGAGATGGGGATCATGCGTACCGGCTATTCCGGAATCTTTTGCGGTTGACGCGTGAAAATGATGTAAAGTATGGGGGCGGTGGCGGGGCCTATCCGAATCTTTTTGATGCGCATCCGCCTTTCCAGATAGACGGGAATTTTGGCGGGGCGGCCGGGATGGCCGAGATGTTATTGCAGAGCCAGGATGATGCCATCCATCTGTTGCCGGCTTTGCCTGCCGCCTGGGAATCCGGCAGTTTCAGGGGGTTGGTGGCCAGGGGTGGGTTCGTGGTGGATGCCCAATGGGCGGGTGGGAAGGTGGTGAAGGCGCTGGTCCTGGCGCGGGAAGGCGGGGTCTGCCGGGTGAGGTCGGCGGTTCCGCTGATGATGGGGGGTGTGAGGTCGAAAAAGACTCCAGCCGAATGGGTCTTGAGCTTTCCGGCTAAAAAGGGGGAGAAGTATGAACTGGTAAAGGCCCCTTTGTAACTTTTACCCGGTCCCGGGCGTCCTATTTTCGCCGATGTGCAACAATTGCTTCCGCCGGCACGTCCTTTAACCAAATAAATGCTATTTATGAAAAAGGTATTCTTTTTACTGGCCTGTGGGTTGTGTGTGCTTGCCGTGGATGCGCAATCCGGTGACCGTCAGCCATTTTTAGAGAAAAGTTTTTCCCGGGCAGCCGTGCATGAACTGGATGCGCAGACATCCGGCGGGAATATCTCGGTCTATGGATCGACGTCGGGGGATGCGCGGGTGGAGGTTTATGTACAAGGCGACAATGGCCGGTGGGATCTTAGCAAGGAGGAGATCCAGAAGAGGCTGGATGAGCAGTATGATCTTACCATTGCGTTGGATGGCGGAAAGCTGAAGGCGATAGCCAAGGGCAAGCCTAATCTCCGCAACTGGAATCATGGATTGTCTATTTCGTTTCGGATCTATACACCCGTAGAGGTGGCTACGCATGTCCGTACCAGTGGTGGCAATCTTACGCTCAAGGACCTTTCGGGGAATGAGAATTTCCGGACCAGCGGCGGCAATATCGATGTCGATCATCTTGTCGGGACCATCTGGGGCCGGACCAGCGGCGGCAATGTAACTATTACCGATAGTCATAACGACATCGACCTGGAGACGAGTGGCGGGAATATGGATGCCACGCGGTGTGAAGGGAAGATCCAGATGGGGACCAGCGGCGGGAATGTTGGATTGCGTAGTGTCAAGGGCAATATCCGGGCGACGACCTCGGGCGGCCAGGTGGATGGCGGACAGATCACCGGCGAGTTGCAGGCGCATACCTCGGGCGGCAATATCGATCTTTCCGAGGTGAGCGCCAGCCTGGAGGCTTCTACCAGCGGCGGTAATATCCATGTCAGCTTCCTGTCTACCGGCAAATATGTAGACCTCTCCAATTCCAGCGGTGATATTACCGTTCAGTTGCCGCAGGGGCAGGGGATGGATCTGCGGATCAGCGGAGAGCGGGTGCATGCGACGGCCCTCAACAATTTCAGGGGGGACCAGGATGAGAAGCATATCAGCGGGACGGTAAATGGCGGCGGTATCCCCGTGAAGGTGGATGGCAATGGCGGGAGTGTACATGTGAGTTTTAAATAGAACCTATGATGGATAGATAAAAAAAGCCCCGCGTGATGCGGGGCTTTTTTTGTTTAGTTCTTGATGGGGGCGGAACCTCCGGAGGGTGGATTGAAGTCCAGTTCGTTTTGCGGAATATCCCAGTAATCGGAAAAAGAATAATCAATGAAGCAGGGAAGAATGGTAGCGGGTGTTCCCGACGGACCGATCAGGGTGCCCGGCACTACGATATTTCCGGTTCTGCCGCCGCCCTGTGATGCAGGTGTGGTAATGCCCCAGCGGCGGGCATCGTACCAGGATGTGTTGTGCAGGTAGAGACCAATGCGCCGTTCGCTGTGGAGCTGGGCTATCGCGGCGGCCTGTGAAATGCCCGACCCTGAGAGGGGGGCCAGTCCGGCGCCCTGGGATGCACGCACCTGGTCGATCAACGTAAGACCTGCGTTGACGTTGCCCCCGTAGATGTCGGCTTCGGCAATCATGAGGGCGGTTTCTTCCCATGTGGGGGCAATGGGAACGGTAGCCGTGGCAGAATAATTCTCCGTGGCGTATTTGCCGCCTTTCTCGATGTCCTGGGCTATGTAGCGTGTGCCGAACTGGATGCCGCGGTTGAGGACGTTGACCACAGCGCCTCCCGGATAAGGGGTGAAGTAATTAAGGCGCTTGTCACCTGGCTGGATATCCTGGATCAATCGTTCGCTGACGAAGGACAGGCCGCCAAGAACGGTGTGCAGCACCATGGGGTGGAATAAGGATGGGAGACCTTTGGTGAGGTCGGGTATCCCGGAAGGGGCCACCCCCCACTGGAGGGTGAAATCGCTCTGGGTCATGCCTGCGGCTGCCAGGTTCTGCACGGCCGTCCAGTCGGTGGCGGTCATGGCAGCCACCTTGCGGTTGACCAGGTAGTTGCGGGCCTCGAAGCTTTTGATCTGCCGGACCCACATCCCGGGGGTGATCACATTGTTGGGCAGGTTAAAGGTGGGGATGATCGCCTTGAAAGTTGCATCATAATCGGCATTTTCGGTGATGCCGCTGAAGATGGAGGCGGCCTGGTCGAAATTCTTATTTGCCGCGGCAATGATCTGGTCATGCGGGACATACGTGCCACTGGTCAGCCCTTTGGCCGCGCTGTCGGGGGAATCGTCGATGACGCCGGCAAGGTACATCGATCCGATCTTGGAGTAGGAATAACCTTTCCAATAGTAGGCCCATGCCTGGAGCAGTTTCTTCTTGGTCGCGGCATCACCGGTGAGTTTGAGGGCGGTATTGTCCAATGCCAGCAGGAGGGCATTCGCTTGTGAATTGACATAGTAAAAGCAATCCCATTCGTACTGGATGGAGTTGCCATCACCGGCGGCACGGGTGTTAAAAGATTCCAGGATATTCAGTTGTGTGGCAAATCCGGATGGGTTCCTGACAACGGTATTATAGGGTGCCGGCAAGGTAATGCTGGCGATGTTCATGGGATAGCGGGAACCGTAGTTGGAATAGGGCGTGAAGTCCTCGTCACCCATATTACTTTCCATATACCAGGCGATATCGAAGAAATTGAGATTGCCGTCTCCCGTCTCGAAGGCGATCCATTTGTAAAAAATGCCCTGGGCAAAGGCATCTATGCCGCTTTCGGTGATCAGGGAACTCTGTGGTGTTGGCGCATTGGGATTGGGGAGCTGGAGGATCGATTTTTTACACGCGCCCAGCAGCAGGGCGGCGGACAAGAGAAAATATAGTCTGAATTTCATTTTAATAAGATTGAGTTGATCAATTAGAATCCGACATTCAGGGAGAACTGATAGGACCGGAGGTTTGGCGTGCTGTAATAGTCCGCACCGGTGAAGGCCCCTACCCTTTGCGTTGACAGGTCGTTGCCATTTTCATCATAAGCACCGACATTCTCCGGATCGAGACCGGTGTATTTTGTAAAGGTAAGCAGGTTGCGCCCCGATGCGGTGATCGTCAGGCGTTTGATGGCCCTGGTGGCGGCGACATACCGGGACAGGTCGTACGAGATGGACAGATCTTTGAGGCGGATATAGGAGCCATTCTCGACGAACGGAGAGACGGGCAGACCGACGTTGTAAATGGAGTTATAGTAATTGACGAACGACCCGGTCTGTCCCTGAAGGGTGATCTTCTTGTCCAGGTCCCTGGATTCCCCGCCCTGTCCGCCGGTTCCACCTGTCGGTCGGTACAGCCATTGTTTTGTTACGTTGTAGATGCTGTTGCCGTGGATCCAATCGAACTGGAAGGAAAGGCTCAACTTCCCGAAGAAGGTGAACCGGTTGGTCAGCGATGACGTGAAATCCGGATAGGCGTGGCCTACGGCGGAAAGATCGTTGGTTGGCGTATACTGCACGTAGTTGTTGCTATTGAGCACCACCATCCCTGTGCTGGAGACCGAGTAGTTACCCTGGTTCGCAACGGGGATGAGGGGTGTCTTGCCATCCGGCCCAAGCTGGTTGACAGAATGCAAGGGCGTCTGTACATAGAACAGACCGAGGGGCTTGCCCTGTTTCAGGGCGTAGGCAAAGTCGACAACGTCCTGGCCATTGGCGATCTTGTTCACGACGGCACGGCTATATCCCCAGCGGGTGCTGATGTCCCAGGTGAAGGTACGACCATTGTATACACTCGCGTCGATCGACAGGTCGATCCCATGGGAGGTGATGGTGGTTAGGTTGTCCAGCCGGGTGGAGTAGCCGGTGGAAGGCGCAACCTGGGCGTTCTGATAGGCATCTTTGGTTCTGCGGTGCCAATAGCTGGTGCTGACTGTCAATCGCGACAGCCAATTGCCACTAAATGGGGAGACGGTGAAATCCGTACCGATCTCCAGCTCATAGTTGATAGCCAGTTTCAGACTGTCATTGGTAGCCTGAGAGGGGTTGGCTATGGCCACTCCGGTGCCCAGGGTGACGGGGGTGAGTGTGAGCTGCCGGTCGTAGGGCCGGGGCTGGACACCTGCCGCACCATACGCTCCACGAACCTTCCAGTCTTTAAGCCATCCCCGCTGCCCTTCCATGAGCTCGGACGGCCGGAAATATACCGTTCCGCGAGGGAATGTAGCTGCCTTGTAAGCGGCGCCGAATGCACTGCCGTAGTCTGACCGGACGCCGCCGGAAATACCGAAGAGGTTACCCCAATCGATGGTCTGGTTGACCAGGTAACCATAAGTTATCGCCGACTCGTAGCCATCGCCTGCCGTCTTGGTCGTCGCAGCAGCTATAGATGGCGGGGGATAGGATGGGAGCCCGATACCCTGCCCATAGTATATCCTTTGCGAAAACTTGCGGTAATCGTAGGCGAACTCGGTGGTTGTCGTGATCGGAAGATTGGAGTGGAAGTCTTTCTCGAAGTCGGTGCGGACGAAGGCAGAATATAACCCATTCTGGAAGAAATTCCTGGTGTTCTCGTTGAAAAGGGAGCCTTGCGCACTCGGTCCCCAATACGTATTGAATTTGACGAACTGGGGGTTCGAAGTCTGGTTCTGGTAATAATTTTTGAAATCGTCGGTGTTGTAGTCCAGTCCATATTTGACATCCAGCTCAACGAAACGCGGGAACTTATAATTCACATTGAAGTTCTGGAAGATGTCGAGTGTGTTGTGGTTCTGGTGGTGCCATTCGTTTTCCGACAGGGTATTATAACCACCGGAAGAATTGACGGTTTTGAAGGGATAGTGGCCCGTGGAGTCCCTCCAGGTGAAATCGACGAAGTTATAGGTGGTCAGCATATTGAACCGGTTGCCGTTGAGGAGGTTCCGGCTGCCGACGATGGCCTGGGTGATGGTCCGGAAGGTGAACCCCTTAAAGGGATGAATACCGAGGTTGATGCTGAAATTGGTACGATTGAACTGATTGCTCAGCACGTCCTGTTGGCTGAGCTCGGAGGCGCCTATGGCATAATCCGCTGTTTGGGTGCCGCCGGTGATATTAACCGAATTCGTGAAGGTCAGGGCCTGACGGAATCCCTGTTTCAGGTGGTCGTAGGTCGGGATGTTATATGTTTTGTCATTTGTCAGGAAGGCGTTGGCGGCGGCCGTCGGGACCGGTACCTGGGGATCGCTCCAAATGCCGGTGTTATCCCTCACGACGATCTTGCCGCTGCCATCCAGCAGATTGTTATTGGCATCCGTCACGAAATGGTGATGATTGCTCAGGAGATTGTATTTGCCTTTCAGGATATTGTCTATGCTGACCTTGGAGTTGAAAGTGATGGCCATTTTGCCGTTGAGCGTCCCTCGCTTCGTGAAGACCTGGATGACCCCGTTGGCGCCCTGGGCACCGTAGAGCATGCCGCCGGCAGGGCCTTTTACGACTTCGATGTGGTCTACGGTGGAGGGGTCGAGGTTGTTGATGTTGCTGCCGAAGTTCATCTGTACTCCGTCGACCAGGATCAGCGGATTGGCGCTGTCCAGGCTGTTGACAGACCGCAGGATGATATTGAAGTTGGCGCCGGGTGTGCCGCTGGCCTGTTGAATACTGGCGCCGGCGATCTGGCCATCGAGGGCCTGCTGCACGTTGGTGGTGACGCTGGGGGCGAAATCCTTTGAAGAAACGGTGGCTACGTCGATGGGGACCTTCTTTCTGCTGGTGGCGACGCCGACGCCGGTGACGACTACATCGGAGAGTGCTTTTGATTCGGGATTGAGGGTAACATTCAGTTGTTCTCTTGCTTCGAGTTCGGCAGATTCATAGCCTACATAGCTGATAACGAGTTTCGCTTTTGTGCGGGTGTGAATGGAGAAGGTACCGTCGTCTTTTGAGGTGGTGGCGTTTCGGGAGCCTTTTTCCGTGATGGTTGCGCCTGCGATGGAGGCGCCTTTTTCGTCTGTGACTTTTCCAGTGACAGTGATAGCTGACTGGGCCATCCCTTGCGCGCAGGCGAAAAGAATGACCACGGCTACTAATAGCAGTCGTCTCATAACGTAGTTTTGGTTTTTGTTTTGGTCTATATGTTGACTCTATAGGAAAGATAGAATACTATAGGTGAATTATTTTCGCAGCGGCTACTAAAATTTAGCAAAGCGGGTCACTAATAAAATGCGTAGTTGCGGAAAAAGTAGATATTTGCCAAAACTGCTGAGGTACATGAAGAAAATACTGTTTGTCATTTTGTTTTCGGGTGTAGTTTGTTTTGGCGAGGCCCAAACCACTATTGTGCGGGACGCTGAAATTGAAGCCATGGTAAAAGAGGTGAATCCCGACAGTCTGCAATCCTATATCAAGTCGATGGTTGCTTTTGGTACGCGGAGCACGGTCAGTAGCGTCACGGACAAGAAGAAGGGGATCGGGGCCGCGCGTAACTGGGTGCTGAGCAAGTTCGAGCAGTGGGCTGCTTTCTCCGGAGGGCGGTTGACGGCTTTTGTCGATACGACCACCTATGCCGCCGACGGTAAGAGGGTAAAAGATCCTATCAATCTTGGGAATACGGTGGCTACGTTGAAGGGAACCGATGCCAATGACAATCGCATTTTTATCATCAGCGGTCACCTCGACAGCCGGCGGACCGATGTCATGGATGGGACGAATGATGCGCCCGGCGCCAATGACGATGGCAGTGGGAGCGCCGCTGTTATGGAGTGTGCAAGGGTGATGAGCAAACATTCTTTCCCGGCCACCATCATATTTGTGACCGTGAGCGGTGAGGAGCAGGGGTTGCTGGGAGCCACTTATATGGCGAAGAAGGCGAAGGCTGCCAATTGGAATATCGAGGCCGTGCTGAACAACGATATCATGGGGAGCAATAACAGCAATGAGACCAATATCATCAACAATACGCAGGTGAGGGTATTCAGTGAGGGTTTGCCCTTTTACGATCTGGACAAGCAGGCTAAGAATATCCGGCAGTTTGGATTGGAGAACGACGGGAAGGCCAGGCAACTGGCCCGGTATGTAAAGGAGGTGGGGGAGCGGTATGTAGATAACCTGGAAGTGAAGCTGGTGTATCGCAATGACCGGTATCTGCGGGGGGGTGATCACACGCCGTATGTGGAGAACGGGTATGCTGCTGTCAGGATTACCGAGATGAATGAGAACTTTAATCACCAGCACCAGGATGTACGGACCGAAAAGGGGATTGTTTATGGCGACCTGGCAGAGTTTATGGATTTCGAGTATCTGCGTAAGAATACCGCGATGAACCTGGCCAACCTGGCCAACCTGGCCAAATCACCCGCTATGCCCCAGGAGGTGAAGGCGGAGGTGCGCAATCTCACCAATGGTACCCAGTTGTCATGGAAGGCGCCCGTGGCCGGGAAGGCTGCCGGTTATTACATATTAATGCGAGAAACGACCAGCCCGGTATGGCAGAAGAAGATCTTTACCGCCGGGACGGACGCGAATCTCCCCTATTCCAAGGATAATTACTTTTTTGCCGTGCAATCGGTATCAGCCACCGGGAATGAGGGTTTGCCCGTAGTGCCGGTTCCCGGACGGTAGGAAAGATGTAACATTATGGAGAGGAAGGGTTGTAACTTTATGAAGGTGAGGTGCGTCTTATTGCCCATAACCATTCTCCATGCTACGAAACTATCTCAAAACGGCGTTGCGCAACCTTTGGAAGAACAAGGGTTTTTCCGCTATCAACATCCTGGGCCTGGCCATTGGGCTGGCAACCTGTCTGCTGATCCTCATCTTTGTGATGGATGAGCTGAGCTATGACCACTATAACAAGAATGCCGACAGAATTTACCGATTGGATGGTGAGATCAAATTTGGCGGGAATCATTTTATCCTGGCGGTGGCGCCTGCCCCGGCGGGACCGGCTGTTTTGCGGGACTACCCCGAGGTGGAGAAAGAGGTACGTTTTCGGAATAATGGGGGGAGGCTGTTAAAGAAGGGGAATCAGAATATAAAAGAGGAGTCGATAATCCTGGCGGATTCGACCCTCTTCGAGGTGTTTTCGCTGCCGATGCTCGCTGGTGATCCGCATACCGCATTGAAGGAAACTCATTCCGTGGTGATCACGGAGAAGATGGCGAAAAAGTATTTTGATGGGGTGGCGGCGGACGGCGTTGTAGGCCGGACCCTGGTGATGAACGATTCCATCCCGTACAAGGTGACCGGGGTTATCCGCGACCTGCCTGCGCAATCCCATTTCCATTTTGACTTTTTCATTTCCTTGTCCGAGTCCGAGGACGCAAAGCGGACCGATGATGGGTGGCTTAGCAATAATTTCAATACTTATCTTTTGTTGCGGGAGGGGACTGACCCCAAGCGATTCGAGGCCAAGCTTGGCGGACTTATTACGAAGTATGTCGCTCCGTTGATCCATGCGGCCGTCAATATCTCCCTGGAAGATTTTTACAAGGCCGGCAATACGGTTAGTTTCTCGCTGACGCCGCTGACGTCGATCCATCTGCATAGTAATAAGACCGCTGAGCTGGATGCCAATGGGAATGTTCAGTATGTATATATCTTTTCGGCGATTGCGGCATTCATCCTGCTGATCGCTTGTGTGAATTTTATGAACCTGGCGACGGCGCGGTCTTCCAACCGGGCCAAGGAAGTCGGCATCCGGAAGGTGTTGGGGTCTTTGCGGGGGAGTCTTATTGCGCAATTCATGTTCGAGTCCGTGCTGATCAGTTTTATCGCTATGGTGCTGGCGGTGGGCCTGGCTTATGCCCTGTTGCCCGTGTTCAACCAGCTTTCGGCCAAGCAGATGGAGATCGGGCTTTTCTCCCGTGGCTGGTTATTGCCGGCGATGCTGGGCCTGATGTTGGTCGTTGGTTTGCTGGCAGGAAGCTACCCGGCCTTTTTCCTTTCCGCCTTCCGGCCGATAGCCGTACTGAAGGGGAGTGTGTCATCCGGGTTCAAGACCAGCTGGCTGCGGAATTCGCTGGTCGTTTTTCAATTCTTTATCTCGATCTTTTTGTTGGTGGGGACGGCGGTGATCTACCGTCAGCTGAGCTTTATCCATAACCGGGAGCTGGGTTTTAACCGTGACCAGGTGATGATCATCAACAACCCTTATGTGATGGGTAACCAGGCAAAGAGTTTTGAGCAGAAGATGCTGAACCTGCCCGGGGTGGTGGGTGCGACGATGACGGGTTATCTTCCTACTTCGGACAACCGGAATGACGATGCCATTTTTTTATCGCCCGATCTCGATATCAAGAAGTCGATCAGTATGCAGACCTGGCCTATCGACGACCAGTATATCCCCGTGCTGGGAATGAAGATGGTGCAGGGCCGGAATTTTTCCAAGGAGTTCCTGACCGATTCCACCGCGGTGATAGTGAATGAGTCCGCCTTGCGGTTTATGCAGGGGAGGAAGCCGCTGGAGACCAAGCTGTATGAGCTAGACGATATCAAGACGAAGAAGGTGAAGGAGTTTCATATTGTCGGGGTGGTGCGGGACTTCAATTTCAATTCCCTGCGCGAGGTGGTGACGCCGATGGTTTTGTTCCTTGCCCATGATCAGGGGAGGATCGCGTTGCGGCTGCATGGCGGGGATATGCACCGGCTTGCCGGGCAGGTGGAGACCGAGTGGCGGAAGATGGCTCCTTCGCAGCCCTTTAGCTATACTTTTATGGATGAAGAGTTCAACAATATTTACCGGAGCGAACAGCGGATGGGTGGTATTTCCCTGTCGTTTTCGCTGCTGGCTATTTTCATCGCCTGTCTGGGGTTGTTTGGGTTGACGGCGTATGCCGCGGAGCAGCGGACGCGGGAGATCGGTATCCGCAAGGTGTTGGGCGCTTCGGTGGGAGGGATCATCCAATTGTTGTCGAAGGATTTTTTGGGATTGGTGGTGGTGGCGATGGCGATTGCCTTCCCGCTGAGCTGGTGGGCGATGCGTAGATGGCTGCAGGATTTTGCCTACAGGATCAGCATCGGTTGGGAGATCTTTGCGGTGGCGGCGTTTGCGGCTATCGGGATCGCTTTGCTGACGGTGAGCTTCCAGGCGTTGAAGGCGGCCCTGGCGAATCCGGTAAAGTCCTTACGGAGCGAATAGGTTATTTTGCGAACAGCTGGCCGATGTCCTGGAAGGCTTTGAACTCGAGGGCATTGCCGGAGGGGTCGAGGAAGAACATGGTTGCCTGTTCGCCCGGGAGGCCTTTGAAGCGGATATAGGGTTCGATGACGAATTTGATCCCCTGTGCTTTTAATCGCTGTTCCAGGGCGTGCCAGTCTTCCCAATCAAGGACGACGCCATAGTGTGGGACAGGGACGTCATGGCCATCGACGGGGTTATGGTGCAGACCTTCCTGGGCTACAGGCCGGGGTTTGAGATGGATGACGAACTGGTGGCCGAACAGATCGAAGTCGACCCATTGATCGGAGCTTCTGCCTTCTTCGCAGCCCAATACATCCCGATAAAATGCCCGGGTTTCGGTGAGGTCGTAGACGGGGACGGCGACGTGGAAGGGAGTGATCTTTTTCATGGTGTCAAAAATACAATGGAATCCCCTATCTTACTACGCAAATTTTAACTATGACCAGGAGTTTTGTCTTGTGTGTACTGGTTTTGATGGGGCTTTGGGGTTCGGCGCAGAAGAAGATAGTCGTGTTCCAGTCCGATTTTGGGCTAAAGGATGGGGCGGTATCGGAGATGAAGGGGGTAGCGATGGGGGTCTCGACGGAGCTTAAGCTTTTTGATCTTACCCATGAGATCCCGGCTTATAATATCTGGGAGGCGGCGTACCGGCTTCAGCAGACGGTGCCGTATTGGCCTGCGGGGACGGTTTTTGTGTCGGTGGTGGACCCGGGTGTAGGGACTTCACGGAAGTCGGTGGTACTGCTGACAAAGACGGGACAATATATCGTGACGCCGGACAACGGGACGTTGACGCTGATAGCCGAGTCGCTGGGGATTGCGGCGATCCGGGAGATCGATGAAGCCGTTAACCGGCGGCAGGATTCGAAGAAATCCTATACTTTTCATGGCCGTGATGTGTATGCGTATACCGCGGCGAGGCTGGCGGCGGGGGTGATCGGTTTCGAGCAGGTGGGGCCGTTGTTGCCGAAACAGGAGGTGGTTTCGTTGCCTTATCAGCGGGCCACGATGGAGGCAGCAACGATCAGGGGAACGATCCCTGTTTTGGATGTCCAATACGGGAATGTATGGACGAATATCCCCGGGGAATTGTTTCAGCGACTGGGGGTTTCGTTTGGGGAACTGGTGGCTGTTCGGGTGTTGCATGCGGGGCAGGTGGTATACCAGGGCGAGATGCCGTACACCGAGACGTTTGGCGCCGTGGCGGTGGGTAAGCCCCTTGCCTATCTGAATAGTCTTTTACAATTATCCTTTGCCTTGAACCAGGGGAGTTTTGCGGCGGTGAACGGGATTGCCAGTGGAGGCGAGTGGACGGTGGAGGTCCGCAAAAAGTAGATCACAGATATAACTGCACCATGTGCCGCCAGTAACGGGCTTTATGGGATTCTCCGTCCCAGAGGTGTAGTGCGTTCCAGATGCCTTTTCCCCATAGGGCATTACTGATAAGCTTATTGTTCTCGAGGAAGACATCTTTTTCTCCAACGACAAAAATGATCTCCATTGATTTTAACTCGCTGATCAGTTGGCGATCGGTCAGGTTGGGAATGAATTGCCCCGGCATGTTGTAATAGATGTTCTCGTCGCGGTAGCCGTCGAAGAGATCGTCAAAATATTCCATGGAGGTGGTGAGATCATAGCGGCCGCTGAGCCCGACCATTTTGTGAAAGAGGAGCGGGTATTTGAAAGCGAGGTTGGCAGCGTGAAAGGCGCCGAGGCTGCAGCCAGCGGCTATGACCGTGGGGTGGGGGTTGTTTTGTTGTACGAGTTGGAGGACTTCGTACAGGACGTATTTTTCGTATTCGAGATGACGGCAGATGCGTTGGGCGGGGTGGAGGTCTTTTGCGTAGAAGCTTTCCTTGTCGATGCTGTCGAGGCAATAGACCTGGATGGCGCCTGCTTCTATCTTTTTGCGCATGGCATCGATCACCTGCCAGTCCTCGTAGTCGTAGAACCGGGCGGTGCGGGTGGGGAAGAAGAGAACGGGGTCACCGGCATGGCCGAAGACCAGCAGTTCCATGTCCCTGCCGAGATTTTTGCTGAACCATTTGTAATATTCTCTTTTCATGTGCTCCTCGCCGATAGGTATTGCAGAACGATCTCTTTCCATAAAGCATAGCCTTTATCGTTGATGTGGAGTCCATCGGGTTCCAGGAACTCTCTTTTCGGATAGCCGGCATTGTCGGTCATCCGGTTATAGATATTTATAAAGTGCAGGTTATTGGCCTGTTTTATTATCTCTTCTTCGATGATCTTATTGGTAAAGCGAATACTATCAACGATGTTCCAGCGGCTTATGCTGGGTTTTATGGAAATAAAGGCGAGGGGGATGTCTCCGAACCGTTGGCGGGTGCGGGTGACGAGTTGCTGGAAAAAAATGAATACTTCTTCGGGATGACGGCCGTCGCCGAGGTCATTGTCGCCGGCGTAAACGATGATGGAGCTGGGGTGGAAGGGGGTGACGAGACGGTCGAAGAACCAGTCGCAGGCAGCCAGGGTCGAACCACCGAAGCCCAGGTTAACGGGCTGATAGCCGGCGAAGTCCTCGTTCAGGCTTTCCCATAGCCGGATGGAGGAGCTGCCGTAAAAAAGCAGTTTTGGTTCGTAGGTCAGGGCGGCCCTTTCTTTCTCCAGCCGTTGGACCTCATTTTCATACCAGACCATATAGGGGATTTGCTTACCAAATATAAGCTTAAGCGGTGAGAACCCCTTCGAAGGCGGGATTGGTAAAATTAAAATAACAGGGATGGGCCTCCCTATTCGAAAAGCTCCGGACGGGCATTTAGCTGGTCGGTGTGGTATTGACTCAGGCGGGTGAGCAGGTTTACGAGTTGTTTTTTTTCTTCCGGATCAAGGGCATTGAGGAAGGAAGTGTGGAAGGGCGCCAACTTTTCATAACCCTTAAGGATGGCTTTCTTTCCTTTCTCGGTGACGCTGAGGCGGGCCGAGCGCCGGTCGTTGGGATCGGGTTGTTCTGAGATCAGGCCTCTTTTTGCCAATCGCCTCGTGACCTCTACACCGGTGGAGTTTTCGATCAACAATTGCCGGCAGAGTTCTTTTTTGTTCGGACGGTTCATGATGGCGACGTGTACGAGTACTCCGTATTCCAGATCTTTTGAAAAGCCGAGTTCTTTTATGATGGGTTTTGAGTAAATGCGGAGGAAGCCGTTGAGGCGGGCGATCTGGAGGGCGCCCTGGGCGTTGTCATCGAGGTTGGCGGTGGGTGAGAATGGGGCTGTGGGTGGGGGTGTTTGGGCCGGCGGATCCTGTTTTGCCAGGACCCAGGCAGCGAAGCCGGGGATATCGCCGTCCGGGTGGGCCGAGATGTATTTCTCCCAGGAGGATAGCAAGGGAATGACCGAGGTTGCGATTCCGCTCATTTGAAACGGTTTTGATCTAAAGTTACAAAAATAAATAAACAAAATTGTTTTATAATACAGCAAATTTGTTTAAATTTGTCTGATTGATAGAACAAAATTGTTGTATTATGACACCTATTGAGCTGATCCTGTTGTTATTTTTTGCCATTGACTGGCGGTGGCGGGTATTTCTGTTGAACATGTTGGGTGCTTTTATCGGGCGGTTGATAGGATGAATTATATTGCCGCAAAATGGCTCATATGAAAGATCTGTTCCTGGGTTTGGCCCTTTTGGGGTCGGTGGTCGGGGTGAGGGCGCAGGCCTTTGATTCCGGCCGGGTAGTTGCGGAGGGCGCCATTCGGCCGGCGCTGGTATCCCGGCAGTTTCGGTTCACGGAGGGGGCTGCGGTGGACCGGGCGGGGAATATCTTTTTTACCGATCAGCCCAATAACAAGATCTGGGAGTATAGTCTGGATGGAGACCTGTTTGTTTTTATGGATAGTGCGGGCCGGTCGAACGGGATGTACTTCGATCATGATGGCCGGCTGGTCACCTGTGCCGATGCGGAGGAGCAGTTGTGGTCCATCGGGCAGGACAGGCAGGTGAAGGTATTATTGAGGGATGTAGGTGGTCACCGGCTGAACGGGCCGAACGATGTTTGGATAGATCCGAAAGGCGGGATCTTTTTTACGGACCCCTATTATCAACGCGACTATTGGACGCGGGCGCGTTCCGAACTGGATGGGGAGAAGGTGTATTACCTGCCCAAGGGTGGGAAGCAGCCTGTTGTGGTGGTGGCCGATATGAAGAAGCCTAACGGGATCGTGGGTACGCCCGATGGGAGCATGCTTTATGTATCCGATCTAGGGGATGGGAAGACCTATGTGTTTAGTATCGGCCGGGGTGGCCAGTTATCGGGGCGAAGGTTGTTTTGTGCGCAGGGGTCCGATGGGATGACGCTGGATGAGCGGGGTAATGTATATCTGACAGGAAATGGGGTGACCGTGTATGATCCGGCGGGAAAGAAGATCGCCTATATCCCCGTGCCGGAGAAGTGGACGGGGAACCTGTGTTTTGGTGGAAGGGACAGGAAGACCCTGTTCATTACCGCCTCCGAGGGAGTGTATGTTTTGAGGATGCAGGTTAAGGGGGTAGAATGATGAATGTCCCTGTTAGTGCGCTACGAGGAATTGTTCGATCATTTCGCGATAGGCCTGCATCGTATCCGGTTTGGCAACGACGTCCTGTGCACCCAGCTCCAGGCATTCCTGGTAGAAGTCCTTTACCTGGTAGGTGGAGTAAATGATGGTTGGGATATCGCGATAGCGGGTGCTTTCCTTCAGGAAGATGAGGCTTTCCTTTCCAGTGATCTTTGGCATGTTCTGGTCGAGGATGATCATCTCCGGCAGGTGGTCGTCGGGCATCTTATCCAGCAGCGCTACCATTTCCAGGCCGTTTTCCGCTGTAACTACGATGGTGTCGGGATCTATTTCATGGAGGATCTCTTCGAAGATCTGGCGGTCATCCGCGTCGTCGTCTACCAGCACTATTTTTTTATATTTCAGCATTTTGGCTATAATTGGGGGTTGGGTGTAGAACACATGTGGAAATAATTCCACATTCGTCATCCTTTTCTGACCGCAATAAGGCTTAGCTTTCAAGGGCGTAGCAAATTATCTATAGGAAGGAGACAAAAACGCGGCCATTTTTCCTAAATTAGGGGGATGAATAAACTGTCTATGAGAGAACGCCGGGCGAGGACGGCCCGTTGTTACCTATTCACTTTATTTTCCGGACTCTTCTTACCGATGGTGGTTTCTGCGCAGGGGCTTTCTGCTGCGGACCGGCAGCGCTGTGAGGCGGAGGCAAAGGAGGTGACCATTATTCGGGATAAATGGGGTGTTCCGCATATCTATGGCAAGACCGATGCTGCTGTCGTTTTTGGGCTTATGTATGCCGAGTGCCTGGAAGATTTCAGCCGGGTGGAGAAGAACTACCTAGAGATGTTGGGGCGGCAGGCGGCGGCGTATGGGGAGAATTATCTTTACACCGATGTGATGATGCGGCTTATCTATGACAGCGCGCAGGCAAGAGCGGATTATGAGCGTAGTCCGGCCTGGATGCACCAGTTGCTGAATGCTTTTGCGGACGGGGTCAATTACTTTCTTTATAAACATCCGGGGACAAAGCCATTGCAATTAACTCATTTTGAGCCCTGGTTTGCGTTGATGTTCACCGATGGCAGTGTATCGGCCACGAGTACGGGTGGGGTAAAACCGGATGAGATCCGCAGTTTTTATAGTCAGCCCGCGGCCCTGGGGATGAGTCATCCCCGCCGGGTACATGCCATTTCCGAAGTCGAAAAGATGGTGTTAGCGGACAGGGGGATCGGGATATCCGGGAATTCCGGGGAAGGGGCGGATAGAGAGAGGCCGGAGACCCCGGTTGCGCCTGATGGCCGGCTGCCGGATGAAGACGAGCGGGGTTCCAATGGATTTGCCCTTGCCGGATTCCGGTGTGCATCGGAGGCGACAGAACTATATATCAATCCTCATGTTCCTTTTTATTTCCGGATGGAAGTGCAACTGGTGAGTGAGGAAGGGTTGAATGCCTATGGCGCTGTCACCTGGGGACAGTTTTTTGTCTACCAGGGTTTTAACGCGCATTGTGGCTGGATGCACACCTCCAGCCTTGCCGACGTGGCCGATCTCTATGCGGAGAAGGTGAAGCGTCAGGATAGCGGCTGGGTCTATGAATACGAAGGGCAGACAAAGCCGGTGACGACAAAGGCGTTTACGGTCTATTACAAAAAGGAGAATGGGATGCTGTCCTTGCCGGTGACCGGTTTTTATACTCATCACGGGCCCGTGATGGCGAGTCGTGACGGCAGGTGGCTGAGTCTGCGGGAATATAACCGGAGTCTCAATGCACTGGAAGAAGCGTGGCTGATCACCAAGGCCAGTACCTTTGATGATTACAAGAAGGCCATGGAGATCCGGGCTAATACGACGAACAATACTGTCTATGCGGATGACCAGGGGAATATCGCCTATTGGCACGGGAATTTTATGCCCCGCCGGGATAGTTCCTATGATTGGAGCCAACCCGTGGATGGCAGTATTGCCGCTACGGAGTGGAAGGGCGTGCATGAACTGGATGAGATCGTACATGTATACAACCCTGCTACCGGGTGGATCCAAAACTGTAATTCCACGCCGTATTCCCTTTCCGGCAACAGCAGCCCCGAGCGAAAGAAATATCCCGCCTATATGGCGCCAGACGGGGAGAATTTCCGGGCCATTAATGCGGCGCAGTTGCTCAGCGGCGCCAACAATTTTACACTGGACAGTCTTACCGTCAAAGGATATGATCATTACCTGAGCGCTTTTGACGTCTTGCTGCCTGCATTATTCGATGCATATGCTTCCGCCGTGGATAGTGTTCATAAGGCTTTGCAGGAGCCTATCGCCATCCTGCAGAAATGGGATCGCCGTTCGGCCGCCCGGAGTGTCGCTACGACCCTTGCGGTGGAATGGGGGACGCGGATGGCGCAGTATGCGCCCCGGCCAAGGACTTCCGAGGAGGCGTCGAATGCGGTGGAAAATGTCCGGGTGGAGATTGCGCAGAGTACGCCGCAGCAGAGAACGGCGGAGTTGCTGGCGGCAATAAACGATCTGCGGCAACGTTATGGCAACTGGAAGATAGAGTGGGGAGAGATCTGCCGTTACCAGCGTTTGACCGGGAAGATCGTCGAGACCTATGACGACAGGAGGCAAAGTTTCCCGGTGGGTCTTGTCTCTTCCGCCTTTGGCGAACTGCCTTCTTTTGTGAGCCGGGTGATGCCGACTACGAAGAAGCGCTATGGTGTTTCCGGGAATAGTTTTATCGCGGCGGTGGAATTTGGAAAGAGGGTAAAGGCCCGGACGATAGTTACCGGCGGGGAGAGCAGTGATCCGGCGTCGCCGCATTTTTCCGATCAGGCGGCGATGTATGTGAATGGACAATTTAAAGATGTTTTGTTCTATCCCGAGGACGTGCAGGGCCATGCCGAGAAGAAATATCATCCGGGAGAGGAATGATCCTTCTGTTTCCTATGTTACGATACCTATTATTGCTTTTACTCTTGTCGGGACGCTGCCTGCTAATGGGCCAGAACGTCAACACAGTGTATCCCGATCTTGGCAGTGTCAGGATCGAAGACTTCCATCCTTCTATTTCCGGAACAGACAGCAATGCCGCCGCGCTGGTGTTGGAAGATATCGGGAAAACAGAGCTTGAGGGCTATGAGCGGGGGTGGAGGGTGAAATTCATGCGTTATCGCAGAATCCTGATCCGGAACAAAAATGGTTTTGATGCGGCGAAGGTAAGTCTGACCTTTAGTCCGTACCGCAACGACACCGGCAAACTGGCTACCCTGTATGCCATTACCAATAATGCCGAGGACGGCAAGGTCGTTAGAACAAAGGTCGAAAGCGCCGATATGTTCCTCGAGCGGAACGCGAATGGTAACAGTAAAGAAACCTTTACGTTTCCGAATGTCAAGCCGGGTTCGATCATTGAATATACCTACTCCATTTACACCGGCAATATCTATTCCTTGCATTCCTGGGATTTCCAGGGTGAATATCCTTGTCTCAGGAGTGAGTATTCGGTTACGTTTCCCCAGGTTTTCAATTATGTCGTTTCAAAACAAGGCGCATTTCCACTGGACCGGATGATGGATTCCGTCAAGGCGACTATCCAGGTCGGCTCCTATTCGGTGAAGACGATGGTCTTTACGATGCGATGGGCATTGAAGGATATTCCGGCGGTGGTGGACGAACCCTTTGTCAGTAGCGTCGATAACTATATCTCCGGGATCCGGTTCCAGTTATCCGAAGAGATCGATCTACAATCGAGGCGCCGGGTGAGCGTCCTGAAAAACTGGGAGACCCTGAACAAGGAATTGTACCATAATAGCGCCTTTGGCGGAGTGATGACCGCTACCAGTCATTGGGAGCGCAGGGAATTGCGGGCGATCGTGCCCGATTCCGCCGGTGATATGCAGAGGGCGAGGGCCGTATTCGCCTTTGTGAGGGACCATTTTTTGGCACAGGGGCGAGATTTTATTGCCGATGATGAACTGACGCTGAAAGATATTTTCAAGGCTCGCCGGGGTTCTGTTGCCGAGATCAACCTTTTGCTTACGGCCTTGCTTCGCGAGGAGGGCCTTTCGGCGGAGGCGGTCATCCTGAGTACAAAGGATAATGGAATATTGAACCCCAATTATCCGCTGATGGAGAATTTCAACTATGTGGTTGTGAGGCTTAGGATCGGCGGCAAGGATTATTTTCTGGATGCCACGCAACCCAGGATCGGTTTTGGCAAACTGCCGCTGGAATGCTATAATGGCTATGCCAGAGTGATCGGTGCCGCGGGGGATGCGGTCAACCTGAGCGCCGATTCCCTGCAGGAATTCCGGTTTAAAACCGTTTTTTTATCGGACAATGAAACAGGCGACGGCATCGAAGGGAACTGTACCACTGTAGCTGGATATTACGGCTCAGGAGAGATCCGGGACAGGGTAGAAAAGGATGGGGAAGATGCTTATTTCGAGGAGGTCCGGAAATCCTATCCTTTTGATGTACGACTGAAGGACAAGCAGATAGACTCGCTGAAGCAATATGATGAGCCGGTGACGGTGCGATATTCCTTTAGCTTTGGTACTGAGGGCGCCGATCATTTTTATTTTAACCCCATGCTGAGCGATGCGATCAAGGAAAATCCTTTTGCAGCGGCAGAGCGGCATTTTCCGATAAATATGCCTTACACGCGGGACGAACTGTATGTCCTTCAAATGGATATACCCAAGGGGTATGAGGTGGAGGAATTGCCAAAGCCGATTCGCATCCGGCTGAATGAGGATGATGGTTCATATGAATATAATTTCCTGGTGGATTCATCTTCTATCCAGGTGAGGAGCAAACTGCTGCTGAAAAGAACTTCCTTCCAGCCCGAGGAATATCGAGACTTGCGGGATTTTTTTAGCCTTATTGTAAAAAAGCAAAGCGAACCTATCGTTTTCCGCAAGAAAAAGTAATTGCGGCTACCGCTCCAGTTTAAAATCCGCATCTTCTGCCGGGCGTGTTGGGTTATTTGCCACTGCCCAGCCTGTGCGATACATCCATTCGGCAATGCGGGTGATCTTGGCTGTATTGATGCGTTGCGGTTCGTCTTGCGGCGTGTGGTAGTCAGGGTGAAGCAGGGAGGTAAAGAAGAGCGAGGGGATGCCGGCGCGGGCATAGGGTAGGTGGTCGCTGCGGAAATACCAGCCTTCTATATGGGTAGGGCTATCATACGTAGTGTCCAGTAAAAAGCGAGGTCCTTGCTGGTTGGCGGCGAGGCCGATGGTTACCAGATCGCGGGAGTTGCGGTGTGGGGGGTGGGTGCCCAGAAGGGCCGCGCTGTCCGGGCTGTTGCGGCCGATCATATCTCCGTTGAGAACCGCTACGAGTGAAGACTTTGGTACGGTAGGGTGGGCTGCGTACCAGCGGGAGCCGAGTAATCCTCTTTCTTCCGCGCCATGCCAGATGAAGAGGGCCGAGCGGCGCCCCGGTTGTTTGTGGAAGGCGCGGGCGATGGCCAATAAGGCGACGCTGACGCTGGCGTTGTCATCCGCGCCATTGAAGACAGAATCCCCCGGTACCTTTCTTATTCCATCGTGATCGTGGTGGCCGCTGAAGACGACGTATTCATTTTTCAACGCCGGGTCTTTGCCATCGGCGATGCCGATGACGTTGACGGAAGGATATTCGAAGTGTTCTACAAGAAGTTGTATGTTAAGCGTGTGACCGGGTGTTTTGACATAATCGGCGGCGCCGGGATGTAGCCAGATAACCGGTTGCCGGTCGATGACCTTTTCGCCCGGGTCTCCTTCGAGGGCATAGGTGCCGTGATCTGCATAGGAGGCGTTGAGGGCCCAGCCGGCTTCGGCCATATCGTCGGCGATGAAGATAACGGCTGCGGCGCCTTTGGCGAGTAGGCCTGCGGCATATTTGCGGGTTACCAGCGCCATGTAGCGGCGTAGTGGGAGGGAGACCCGGAGGTTAAGGCCTTCCGGCGAAGCCAGGAGGGCGATGGCTTTGCCTTTGATGTCGGGACGGTTGGTATCGGCCCTGTCGATGAAGAGGATGGGGGCTTTGACAGTGGCTGTGGCGGTTTGCGGGATGAGGACGTCCGTCCATAACGGGAAGGTATGGTCGTCGATAGAGACAGTGCTAAAGGTGCTAATGCGATTACGCCACATGGAAAAGAATTGAAACCAGGTGCCGTCGTCGCCACCGGGGCGGAGGCCGGCTTCTTTTGCTTTGTCGGCGACCCAGGCGGCGACTTTTAGTTCGTCGAGGGTACCGGCTTCGCGGCCGCGGAAGTGGTCGCCGGCCATGGCGAAGATGTCGGTTCTTATGTCTTCGTTGCGGATGGAGGAGAGGGCAGGGGGTGTTTGGGCGGGGGAAAGAAGAGGGATCGCTAGGGCGATCAGGATGCCAAAGATGTTTTGGTTTTGCATGATTAAATATATAGAAAAAAGCGGGGCTAAGTTTTTTTTGAGATTAAATGCTATTTTTATTAGTTTTTGTTAACTAAATAAATTAGTATATTTATTTTCTAAAATACCTTACCTATGGGACAAAAATTTTCAACAGACAAAAAATATAAGGAGTGGATAGTAGAATTGAAGGGAAGGGTTCAGAGCGCGCAGGTGAAGGCCGCGGTGACGGTGAATCGTCAGTTATTGGAGTTATATTGGGATTTGGGCCGGGAGATCTGTGAGAAGCAGAAGGCTGCGGCATGGGGGGATGGGTTGATCGATCAATTGGCGAATGATCTGTCAGCGGCGTTTCCTGGAATGAAAGGATTCTCCAAGCGTAATTTGTTGTACGTCAGGCAGTGGTATGAATTTTATGCTGATGGTGGAATTGCGCAACAAGTTGTTGCACAAATACAAATTGGAAATGAGTTTCAAAAAGTGCCACAGGTTGTGGCACAAATTCCGTGGGGGCATAATTTGGTAATAATTTCAAAATGTCCAACCGTACAGGAGGCTTTTTTCTATGTGAAAAAGGTCATGGAAAACAACTGGTCCAGATCGATGTTGGTAATGCAAATTGAAAGTAAGCTTTATGAACGCAGCGGCAAGATCATTAACAATTTTGATAAGACCCTTCCGGCGCCTCAGGCTGATCTTGCGAGGGAGACCTTGAAGAATCCCAACAACTTCGATTTTTTGACATTGGGAAAGGAGGCGAAAGAGCGGGATTTGGAGCAGGCTTTAGCCGGGCATATTCAGCGGTTCCTTTTGGAGTTGGGGCAGGGCTTTGCATTTATGGGTAGGCAGGTTCCTTTGGAAGTCGGCGGAGAGCAGTTTTATGTGGACCTGCTTTTTTATCATACCCGATTAAGATGTTATGTAGTCGTTGAACTTAAGGCCACGGCTTTTGCCCCGGAATATGCAGGGAAACTGAATTTCTATTTGAATGTGTTGAATGATAAGGTAAAACATGAGCAGGATCAGCCGAGCGTCGGAATCCTACTATGCAAGACATCCGATAAGGTTACTGTAGAATATGCGTTGAAGAATATCCTGAATCCCTTGGGAGTGGGAGAGTACCTCATAACGAGTGCCATACCGGGAAATCTTAAAGGCAGCCTGCCGTCGATCGAGGAATTGGAGCAGGAGCTTGAGAGTGGGGTGGAAGTGCAAAAAAATAATGTAGCGGGAGCGAAACTCAGCACGAATTTTGGGCATTTAACCGGCATAAAACACACAGCGTTATGAAATCACAATCGAAAGAACAACCGGCAGGTGCTTCTGCCGGCAATTCCGGATCACCTGTCCTTTTAGCCGGGAGCCGGCGTGAAATGCGGCCCGGGGCGCAGGTTTTGGGTGTAGCCGATCCCGATGAATGGCTCGAGTTGACGATCAAACTGCGGCGGAAGAAGGCGCTGCCGGCGCCGGCGGGTAATGCGGGCGGCAAGCCGCTTACGCGCGCGGAACTGGAGGCGCAGTATGGGGCTGATCCAGCGGATATAGAAAAGGTGAGAACGGTGCTTACGACGCTGGGATTGAAGATATTGAAAGAAGATCCGGTGACGTGTACGGTCCGCGCCGGGGGGACGGCAGCGGTGGTGGAATCGATCTTCCAGGTGAGGTTGTTCCATTATTCCCATCCAAAAGGCAATTACCGGGGAAGGAAGGGGGATGTGCATGTGCCGGCTGAACTGGCGGGGATCATCCTGGCGGTGTTTGGCCTGGACAACCGGAAGATGGTGAAAAGGCGGCCCTTACGCCGGAAGATACATGCGTTGAACCTGGCACAGCGGGCAGCGGCGAGCCGGAGCTGGTTCTACCCGGCTGAACTGGCAACGATCTATGCCTTTCCCGCGGGTGATGGCCAGGGGCAGACTGTGGGGTTATTGGAATTCGGGGGTGGTTTTTTTGCGGATGACCTGGCCACTTTTTGCCAGAATGCCAATGTCGCGGTTCCTACGGTAAAGCCGGTATCTGTCAATAATACCCCTACCAACCAACGGGATGGGGCCGAAGGTGAGGTTATGCTGGATGTGGAGGTGGTAGCGGGTGTCTGTCCCAAGTCGACCATCGTCGTCTATTTCTCCACATTTGACGAAGGCGGTTGGGTCAGCGCCGTCGATACGGCGGTGCACGACGAACAAAACCCATTGTCTGTCCTTTCGATCAGTTGGGGGTATGCCGAGGATGCGCCTGGTGCGTGGACGGCGGGGGCCCTCGATGCGATCAACGATTCGCTGCAGGCGGCGGCGCTACTGGGCGTTACGATCTGTGTTGCGGCCGGGGATGACGGATCGGATGACGAAGTAGGCGACGGGCATGCGCATGTCGACTTTCCTTCTTCCAGTCCCTATGTACTGGCGGTTGGCGGGACGACATTGAAGCGATCTGCCACGGGGGTTGTCACGGAGACGGCCTGGAAGGATGGCGACGGTTTGCGAAAGGACAATGGCGGCAGCACCGGCGGCGGAGTGAGCACTTATTTTGCACGGCCTTCGTGGCAGACCGTAAATATAAATTCGGTGAACCCCGGGTCTATCGTAGGCCGGGTGGTACCGGATGTAGCCGCGGATGCGAGCGCCAATACCGGTTATTGGACGGTGGTAGACGGACAGGGTGGTGCCAGTGGCGGCACCAGTGCTGCTGCGCCTTTATGGGCTTCGCTGATCGCGCGACTGAATGCCAGTCTTGGAAAACCGGTCGGTTATCTTAGTCCCCTGTTATACCAGGCGGCCGCGAATGGTAAGCCTTTCGGCGAGTCCGGTTGCCGGGATATCACCTCGGGGAATAATGAGACGGCGTCCATCGGCGGGTACGTTGCCGGGACGGGATATGATGCGGTGACGGGATGGGGGGTGCCGATAGGCAGCGCCTTGTTGAACGGTTTAAAATAAAGAAAGGGCCCCAACCGGGGCCCTTTCTTCTTTATTGAAGACAATTGGCTGTCACGCTGGTGGCTTTGCCGAAGAGGGCATTGGTCACCTTGCTGAGATTGGTCTGCGAGGTGGTGCTGATATTGTAGGTCATGACGGCGGCGTATCCGTTGTTCTTTACGAAAGTGGCGGCGGTTTTCTCATCGGTCCCACCGATATCCACTCCGATGGCCAATTTGGTTTTTGCCATCCCTGCACTGACGTATGGCTGCAGTCTGCCCGAATAATTGGTATTACCATAGGTCTCTTCCCAGCCATAATCGAGGATGTCGCCGGCTTTCTTCCCGTTGTAGGTGGCGCTGAAATACTGGGTGTCGTTGAAGAGCGCCTTTGTGAGGTATTTGCTGCTGCCCAATTCCGCGCGAAGGGCGGACAAGGCGATGACCAGGGAACTGGTATTCGTCGTGCAAGTGGAATATTCGTCGTCGATGTCGATGCCGTCGAGGCCATACTGGGTAACGGCTTTTGCGCATTGGACGGCGAAGCTGTCGGCCATGGCGTAGGTGGTAAAGCAGCCCCAGCCGGCGTTCTCGTGGTTGCCCAACACGTCCAGCAGCACTTTGATGCCAAGAGAATGCAGGTAGGCGATGCTACCCGAGGTGAGTGTGCTTTGCACCTGGGGGTTGAAATAAAGGACTGCGTTGCCGTTGGCATCGACATTGATGTTGGCGGCAAAAATGACGGCAAAGCTAAAGACCTGTTTGGCCGGGCTGCCATAGGTAAAACAGCCGGGGTTGTGGAAGCTGTTGGAATTGACTTCCACATAAGCCGTGGTGAATGGGGTGGTAAGCGCAGCTCCAAGGGGTGTTACGGTGCTGCTGGTGGCTGTCGTGGCCAGCGCGGAGGGGGTGGTTTTGTTGTCGTACTTGGTACAAGTGACCAGGAGTAAGGATAAGGCAAGCGGAATGGAAAAGGTTGTTTTTTTCATATATAAGTGTTTGCGGGAAAGGTAAGCAATTTGCAGACCATTACGGGTCCAGGGGATCATAGGGGTCCATATGCAGGGATTCCATTACGGGGTAGAAGGAAATGTCGTGAATGGACAGTTGTTGTTTGTCACGATAGGGAAGGTATCCCAGTTCGTACAGATTGCGTCGATCAAAGGCATCGGCGGCAGACATGCTCAATTGCGACCGGGTGGTAATGAATACGGAAGGTTTTGTGATGGGGATCCCATAGCGAATGATGAGGCGATCAGCGTTGCGGATGTTGGTGGTCGTATGCCGGGCATGGGGATCGATGATGATGGCTTGTGCGGGAATGCCGAAGCGTTGCATCAAAAATTTCCGCATCTCTATGGCTTCGCAGTAAGGGCCCCTAAAGGGGTAGCAATAGCCGCCGCTGACGATGATAAAGGGGGCCCACCCTGCTTTGTAGCGCATGGCTGCGATGGAACAATGCATTTTATTGATAGGGCTGATCGGGGTGGTGGTCAATTCGGGTCCGTTGCCGGGGATCACGATGGTAGCATATTTGTATTTGGACCAGTCGGTATGCGGGATCTCCTGGCAGGCTGCCTGGTTCTCGCCTGTTGCCATGGGTTCGAAGCGGGCCGGTTCGTCCCGGTCGTTGAGGTCCATCAGCTGGAGGGCGATGGCGAGAGAAGGATGATAGAAGAGGGGCATGTCTGCAGTCATCTCGCTGAGGTAGGCGAACATATCCTTTAGCGCGGTTCGGTAATAGCGGCTGTTGACGTCGTAGCTGGCAGAGTCGATACGGGGGTAACGCATCTTTTTGCCCAGTCCAAACTGATCGATGATATAATTAATACCTACTACGGTCTGTCCCCAGGCGTGCAGGAGCAGGTCTTCATTGCTGAGGGGGATGAAGCGCTGGTAGTACCCGCTGGGACGAAGGTGCTCGTTGATGATCTGATCGAAGAGGGCTTTATTGTCGCGATAGAGGTTGTGAAGGATACCCGCGATGTCCATTGAATCCGATGGGGTGAAACGGAAGTCAGTAACAAGGGACGCTGGCCAGGCGCAGGTGTCCGAGACATGTGTTTTTAGCAGGGTCAGGCGGCGGTCGTAAATAGTCTTTAGGGATATGTCTCCTGCCAGGAGTTTTTGGAGGGCAGGGGTCTGATCGATGACGGTGAGCCAGTAGAAGTTCTTATCGGCTGTGAGATTGGCGGAATGGAGAAAGCGATACTCTTTTTGGTAGCCGGCACCGGGTTGGGAATAAAGAAAGGGGGCGATCATCAAAAATAACAAAAGGGCAAGTAGGTTTTTTGGGGATGCGGGCGTCATTTTTTGCGAAATTTCTAAGTAGTCCGGAAAAGGGGAAAAAGAACTACTCCGGCGGGAGGAATTAATAATTATTTCAACATTCCCTAATCCAATCATAATACTTCAAAGTCAGGCAGCAGGTGAAAATGGGCCACCTTTGCAAAACTTATGAGACCTTTACTTCTGCTTCTCTTCACCGGGCTTTGTGCGGCGCCCGTGGCCATAACCGGACGGATTTCCTTCGACCAGGCCAGGCCGGAGATGCAATTATCCCATTCTTTTACGGTGGATTCCCTGGGTGCCTGTCAGGGGATCTCCTGGCAGCATGGAAAGGCCTATTTGTATGGTGATCGGGAGGTAGGGATGATCCGGGAATTCGATCTCCGGGGCGATTCTCTTCTTTATACAGGTAAGGAGTATAAACTCACCCTCAATGATACGGATGTTATCAACCATCCCACCGGATTTGCCGTCCATGGGAAGGACCCGGTATTTATGGGGAACAGCGTGTTGCTTGACAGGGCAACGAATAAATGGAAGGCCATTATTTATTGTATCGATTGGCCGGGCCTGCGACGGACAGGAAGTCTTGATGGCGGCAACCTGTTGAATGTGATCGAGGATGATGCCTGTATCCAGGGGACTCGCCCAGAGTATGTGGAATACCATCATAAATGGTATGTGGCTACGGCGGACTATGGCAACCGGGCTAACGAAGTGCGGTTGTATGACCCGGCCATCCTGCAACATGCAAAGAAGACGTCGGATAAAGGTGTGGTATATAAGAAGTTTACCTGTGGCCCCTGGGTGCAGAATATGCAATGGATAGCTGACAAGGGGCTTTTGCTGTTGATACAAAACCAGGTGGAAGGCCGGAAGTGGCGGTTTACGTATGTGGACCTCAATAAGTCGCTGGAATCCGGCAACGCGGAAGTGGTAAGGATGGTAGACAGTATCGACAGGCCGGATGAACTGGAAGGGTTTTCTTTTTTATCAACGCTTTCGAAGGGAGTAGCAGTGACCTCTTCCCGTAGGGGAAACGTCAATTTCATAGA
>Ga0206888_1007_pt1 | contig 78910 bp, 72 predicted proteins | sample Alteio_BWOrgHeat_90_FD_153258 | JGI IMG/M metagenome (GOLD analysis project Ga0206888, IMG submission 153258) | Enriched cells from forest soil in Barre Woods Harvard Forest LTER site, Petersham, Massachusetts, United States - Alteio_BWOrgHeat_Nextera4 ... | reverse complement strand
ATTTAAGCCGTATAACATCAAATCGCGATGATTGGATAATTTTAATAAAAAGCCATGTTCAACTTTGCAAGCCACACACCACGTTGCCCACACATTCAAAAGTGTAATATGTCCGATCAAATCTTTTTGCGAAGTTTTAAGCGTAGGTTCCATCAGTTGATGTAATTGAAATGAAGGGGCGGATTTACCGATTAAAGGTGATGGCACAAGATTGGGTTTTAAAAATAATCCACGCCACAAAAAAACAATGAGAATCCCAAAAATAATTAATGGAATAATAAAGCGTATAGATTTAAATACTTTCATGTTTTTCCCTCCGTGCAAACAATGTTAACATTCCACCGATTACTAATAAAAATCCACCAAACCAAATCCAGCGTACGCAAGGTTTGTAATATATGCGAACTGACCAACTTCCATCATCGAAAGAATTACCGAGTGCAATATAAAGATCGCGAAACAAATTATAATGAATGCCTGGGCGATTTAAGGTTTGATCATGACTTTTATAAATGCGCTGTTCAGTTGAAATAATAAATTTATTTTGGACAGAAAAATCTGCGACTAAACTCTCATAATTTTGTGCATTTTTACGATGTAAATCAGAAAGCGTAAATGGTAAACCTGCGAGGGTTGTGGTTTCTCCGACAGACATTTTTATTTGTCGTTCCACGCTGTAGGATTTGTTGATCGTGACTCCTAAAACAAAAATAGCAACTCCGAGATGTGCAATAATCATCGCCCAATGTTTATAGGTAAGTGATGCACGAAATTTATAAGCATATTGCAACGTTGATAAAATAATCCAGATGCCGATCGAAATGCCAATATAGGCAAATATTTTGAAAGAAAATCCGAGAAGGTAGGGAATAAATAAACCGATCATAAAACTTATTAAGAAATTGACACGCACTTTTTTAAATAGCGCGTGAAACGGTTGCTGCTTCCATTGCATATGCGGCGCTAGCCCCATGAGCAATAATAATGGCAACATGATTGGTAGAAATACGACATTAAAATAAGGTTCTCCAACGGAAATTTTCCCTATTTGTAAACTATCAAGAATAATAGGATAAATCGTGCCAAGAATGATAGTTGCCATGACAATGAGCATAATGACGCTATTGATTAAAAGCGCGGTTTCTCTCGAGAATAATTCGAATGTTGGTGTTTGATAAAAGCGATGGATGCGAAGACCATAAAGTAAAAAAGCGCCTCCAATCACGACACTTAAAAATGCTAATAAAAATATTCCACGCGCTGGATCATTGGCGAATGCATGTACGGAAACCAAAACCCCTGAACGAACAAGAAAAGTGCCAATTAAGCTTAAACTAAAAGTGATAATGGCGAGTAGTAAAGTCCAGCCTTTAAAAACATCGCGTTTTTCAGAGACAATGACGCTATGAATTAACGCAGTGGCAGAAAGCCAAGGCAAAAGAGAAGCATTTTCTACAGGGTCCCAAAACCACCAACCTCCCCACCCTAATTCTCGATATGCCCACCAACTTCCCAATACAATACCACAACCTAAATAGGCCCACGGAATAATAATCCAGGGACGTAAAGCGACTACCCAATTTTTATCAAATTTTCCTTCCAATAAAGCCGCGATAGCAAAAGCAAATACAACTGCAAAACCGACATATCCTAAATAAAGAGAGGGTGGATGAAATAATAATCCGGGATCTTGTAGTAATGGTGTTAAATCATTACCGATAACTAAATCTACCGGAAAATCCCTCTGAAAAGGATTCGATGTTAATAATAAAAATGTGATGAAACCCGCATTTAAAACGCCGAGTATCATGAGTATTTTCAAATATAATGAATGAGGTAAATTTTTATTGGAAAATAAAGTGAAGGCGATACTCCAAAAAGCAATGATGAGACACCATAATAACAATGAACCTTCATGCCCACCCCAACTCGCAGAAACACGATAAATAAAGGGTAATAAGTGATGAGAATGGTCTCGCACATAAATGACTGTCATATCATTCGTGATAAAACAAATGATTAAAGAAAGCATCGCGATCGATAAAAAAATAAATTGGCCGAAGACCAAAAAATCTGTCATGCCAGCGTGCTTTAAGCTGGCATCCAGAGCAACACCGTAGGGCTTTCTGGATCCCGCGGATAAACCGCGGGACGACGAGAATACCGGCACCGCAAACTGCAGCAGCGCAAACGCAAGCGCAATAATAATCGCAAAATTTCCAAACTCAGGTATCATGTTTTTTCACTTCTTTTTCGATGGATTTGGGAATATATTTTTCATCATGTTTAGCTAATACTTGATTTGCTTTTAATATATGATTTTCCCCTAATTTACCTGTTACTACGACGGTTTGTCCTTCACGAAAGAGATTTGGTAATATTCCTTGATATTCAACTGTTAATTCATTTTTTCGGTCGGTAACAATAAAGATAACTTTTTCACCGGTTGCATCATATTGCACACTATGATCTTTGACATAGCCACCAATTCGAATAGCATTTTTAGGATTAATATTTTGCGCGAAAAGTTCTGTTGGCGTATAAAATAAATTAATATTTTGTTTTAATGCAAATAGAATAAATCCAGATGCTAAGAATAATAAAAATAATATTCCAAGAATGCTAAATAATTTTCTTTTTTGTTTATGATTCATGAGGGGTTTTCATCTTTAAAAAATTGTTGCAATATTTTTTTAGTGTGACGCTTTTGTAAAAGAGCGGATAAAATATTTAATCCAAAAATAAAAAAAGTAATCCCATATGCCGGCCAAACATAAGCACCGAAACCGCCCATGTAAATTATTTCGTGGAAATGCATAGAATTTCCCTCACCCAAGTGGATTTTTTTTCACGTAATAAAATTTGCTGACGCATTTTTAATAATAAAATAAATGCATAAAACAACATAAAAGCAACCAACATCGATAGCAGTGGATAAAGCATTTGTGGCGCAATGGAAGGTGTTCCCCATTTACTTATCGTTGGGCCTTGATGCAATGTATTCCACCAAATCACAGAGTAATGAATAATGGGTAAGTTGATAACGCCAACAATGGCGAGAATACTGCTGGCGCGATCACGATTTTCCGGATGGGAAATAACAGATTGTAATGCGATAAATCCAATATAAAGAAAAAGTAGAATAAGCATGGAAGTGAGGCGCGCATCCCAAATCCACCAGGTGCCCCACATCGGTTTTCCCCAAATGGATCCTGTAATGAGAGCAAGTGCTGTAAAAGATGCGCCGAGTGTCGCGCTCGCAGACATTGCGATCGCAGCCAATTTTATGCGAAATACTAATGTCAGTATTCCGCAAATAGCCATGACTAAGTAGACTGCCATCGCCGCCATTGCACTTGGTACATGAACGTAAATAATGCGAAAGCCGTCGCCTTGTTGATAGTCGGCTGGCGATAAAAATAATCCGCCAATGAGTCCGTAAGAGAAAAATAGGATAAAACACATCAAAATCCAAGGGAGACAATGCGTACTACATTCGTAAAATGATTTGGGTGATAATAATTTCGTAAAAAAAATCATCAAAACTTCCTTAAACGGTTGGATACCGCTACCATAAATTTAACGAAGTTAAATTTTGGTGGCGTGGGTTTTAGGTGGAGTTCATTCTCCACCTAAAACTTAAATTTTGTACCGAAGGTACTCATTATTGACTTATTGATTCACTCCAATTTTTAATGCCATGCCTGTAAATAAGGGTGCAAACGCGAGAGTTACCAACAGAATTGCGGCCATTATTGCATAATAGGCAAGAACTGGTTGATTGGCTTCGGCTAAATGTATCGTGCCTGTGCCAAAAATTAATATCGGAATATAAAAAGGCATAATTAAAATAGGTAATAATAAACCATGATTGCGAATACCGATAATCAATCCTGCACCCACCCCGCCAATAAGGCTAAAAACAGGGGTTCCTAGTGCCAAAGTGATCATGAGTACTACGAGTTCTTTTGTGCCCAAGTGTAGCAAAAAACCAAGCAATGGGCTAATGATGATTAAAGGCAAAGCGTGCATGATCCAATGACTTAATATTTTGCAAAATACCAGCATTGTCAATGAACGTGGGCTTAGTAAAATAATATCTAAAAATCCATCGTCCGCGTCGATTTTAAAAAGACTTCCCATCGAAATAATCATGGCAAGCATCGCTGCAACCCAAATAATGGAAGGCGCAATGGATTGTAATAATTCGGTATCAGGCCCCAGTGCTAATGGAAAAAAGCAAACGACAATCACAAAAAAGAGTAGGGGAGTGATCCATGAAAAAGCTTGTCTCAATGTTATCTTAAGCTCAGCTTGAATAAATACAAAATACGATGTTAATTCACGCAAGAGATATGTCTCCTAGTTGAATGGTTTTTATCGTATTTTTTAGCAGTAGTGGTTGATGCGTCGCGATGATGATAATGCCATTCGCGTTAAGATGTTTTTCCAAAGACGTATTTAACCATTCTTGTCCTTTTTTATCGAGACCCGTCATCGGTTCGTCTAAAATCCATATTTTACCGGGATTTAATAATATTTTGGTGAAGCTGATTCTGCGACGTTGTCCGAGTGAGAGATACTGTACTTCTTTTTTTAGTAAGTGTTTAATATTACATTCTCGTCGTTCCACGACTTGTTCTTTTCTGTCATTCCCGCGGAGGCGGGAATCTATTCCGAATGGATTCCCGCCTTCGCGGGAATGACAGAGCTGGGAAGTCGCGAGATAATTGGATTCTGTAGAACCCAACGCTATGACAAGCTTCAGATTTTCTTCAACCGTCAAATAACTTTTTAAAGCATTACGATCCGACAGATACCGCAAAACATTTTTATAATCCGTATCGTTTTTAAAAATGCACCGATTTTCCCAATATACGGTTCCGTCAGTTGGTTCAATTAAACCTGCCAAAATACGTAATAAAGTAGATTTTCCACTGCCATTTTCGCCTAGAATTTGTAAAATTTCTCCGGGTAATAATTGAATATTCAGATCTTTAATAAAATATCGATCTAAGCGCGCGAAAGAAAGATTTTGAATGTTCAGTGTTGGTAGCATGTACTTACATTATTTTATTTGTCATGAAGAATATCATCATGAATAGAGTAAAAATAGCAAATCCCAGCAAACCCAAGGATTTACGTCTCAAAGAATATGTTGAAAAATACACAAAAAGAAGCCAACTTGCAATAAAAATTGGAAATCCAAATATACTGACAAGAATCCATTTTTGATGAAAATCATAGTGTTTTAAGCTAATCATCGTAAACCCCATGAGTAATTGGATTAAAGAAAGAGGAATAATGATATATAAAACATGCTTTTGTAAAAGCTGAATGGAATAGTTCGATTTTTTTATCCAATAGTACACATCATAAACTATTGTCGTGCAAAAAATACTCGCTAGGAGAATGTGACAAATTTTAAGGAAATCGTAAATAAGCATATGCTTTGCATAATACAAAAGGATCAAAATATCAGCAATTCCCGCTAAGAGCGCGGGAACTGCTTCCTTTTATGAACACCCCATCGCGAAAAGTTAGCGGGAACAACTGTCAAAATATTAACATTTTTTTCAGAAAATTGTTATTTATTTAGGAGAGAAAGCCGATTTTTCCCCTTGTTCATTTGGTGAAGAACTGTCTGAATCTGGTGATAACTGTCCTGGCGATATCGGTGCCGCTGGTGTTGAAACATCGATACATAACAATGATCCTATACGAGGAGAGGGTTCTGAAGCAAAAAAGCCTCGTTGACTTGCGGGTACGGTGTCAACATTGATTGAAATATTTCCCTCAGGGGATTGTAGGCTCTCTTCACTAAAGGTAGGAGAAAAAATGGAGGACGGGGTGGGTGTCGACAACGAAGAAAAAGATACCATGGATGAAGAACTTGATTTTGGTGAAGGAACCGGTGAAGAAGTAGAAGAATTTAATCTAGATGTTGCGGTAGAACTAGGCGAAGAGAAAGAATCAACGAACGAAGATCTCGATGTGGGTGAAGGAACAGAAGAGGTTGATCGAGATGTTGCTGTAGAACTAGGCGAGGAAAAAGAAGGTAACGTTGGTATGAAGGATACAGATCTAGGCGGAGCAGTAGGAGAATTAGATCTTGATGTTGCGGCTGAGCTCGGCGTAGAAAAAGAAGAAATGCATCGTGAAGTGGATGTGAATCCAGACAAAGAAGTCGGAGAATTGGATCTTGATGTTGCGGCAGAGCTATGCGATGAAGTCGGAGATCCCGAGGCAGAGGAAGTTGCAGAAAGTGTAATCTCTCCATCAGGTATTGGCATCATTTTAATTCTTAGTTGAGGACGCCATCGATTTAATTTCTTTTTAGCATTTGGATTTAATTTTAAAAAATAATTATTTTCCATTGTTGTTTTTTTGGAAATGCGGTTTTTTAATTGAGGTTGGAATTTTTTATGAAAATCATGACTGTATTTAGGCAAATCAAGAATAAACACAGCGCCTGTCTCGGGCAATAATTTGGTATCCTGAATTCCAGTCATCTCCAAATATTTTTCACTTTTTTTAAGATCATTCACATCCATCATTAAAAATGATCCCCCCACACTTTGTGCAAATAAGGCAATGCGTTTTAATCCTTCCCCTTTTCCTCCCGCATGTTTTTTTTCCTGAGTCAAACTAATTTCTTTTTCTGAAGTTATTTTTTTTTCCGTAGATAAAATATTTGTTTCGCTTTCTGGTTGCGTAGTATCAAAATCGGGGTCCACTATTTTTAGGTAGTTTAAACAATTATCAGAGTCCGCAAAAAAATAGGGGGTAAAAGGAACAGGTGTTTCAGGCAATAATTTTGATACGTAATACAATGTAGTTGTGAAGTAATTTATATTTTTCGCAACATTGATAAGTCCGGTACCATCATCAACATAGGTGGTAGTCACGTTGATTTTTTTTTCATAAATAAAAGCGTATGTATTCATGGCATTAGCATCGAATGAATTTTTAGTCATTTCATAGAGGAAGAATTCATTGTGTAACGCAAAAACGGATGCTGATCGTTTAATATCTTTAACTGTATTTAAAAAATTTATTTTAATACACTCATCTACTTTTTTGGATATATCCCCTAATAATTCGCCTTGAGAAAATTTTTGTAATTCTTTGGTTTCTTTTAGCTCTTGATTGAGTAACTCTTGTAAAGTTTTTGGAGGATTATCATTGGCAAGACTTTGAAAGTCCCATAATTGGATTCGGGTTGCGCCCATTTCTTTACTCACTCGTTTATTAAAATAGTAAGAAAATTATCATAACATTTTAATGAAAAAAATATCAAAATAAAACAGTGGATTTCGAAATCGCGTCATGAATGATGAGTATAAGTATAAAAAATAAAAATATATACACCCCCTTAGCGAACTTAATATTGCTAATTTTATTCAAAAATAAAACAAAAATTCCAAAAATTCCTAATAATAAATACGCCGCCATTATCCAAGGTGTATGAAAGGTAAAGCTTTTTGGATATACCAGAGCGGTTCCTGTGACTAACGCAACAATGGCTAATATGAAAAGAATTTTCTGTGTAAGGGGAGGTTTTTTGGCTGTAATACATAAAAAAACGACTCCCAATAAACTGAGAGCCGCCAAAATATGCAAAAATTTAATAAAGTAAACGAACATTACATCCAATAAACAAAGACAAATAATAATAACCAAACCACGTCAACGAAATGCCAATACCATGCCACTGCTTCAAAAGCAAAATGGTTATGGGCGTGGAAATCACGGATAAACATACGATATAAAATCACAATAAGTCCGATGGTACCGATCGTGACGTGCAAACCATGGAATCCCGTTAACATAAAGAAAGTGGTGCCGTAGATTCCCGATGCGAGTGTTAATCCTTTTTCTAAATATGCTTCGCCATATTCGTAAGCTTGCATGCACAAAAAGGAAATACCCAACAATATTGTCATCAATTGGAAAGTAAGCATGGTTTTACGACGATTTTTAAGTAATGCCCAATGCGCTACCGTAATCGTGGCACCGCTGGTTAAAAGGATAAGGGTGTTAAGTGCAGGAACGCCCCAGGTATCCATGACAGATTCAGGGCCTGCATAGAGTGCAGGATTGGGGTTTTGTAATAAAGGCCAAGTGGCTTTAAAGGCGGGCCAGTCCACTATATGGCTTATATCTTGCGTACCACCAAGCATTGGTATGACGATGACGCGGACGTAAAATAAAGCACCAAAAAAAGCGCCGAAAAACATGACTTCTGAAAAAATAAACCAGCACATGCCCCATCTAAAAGAGCGATCGACTTGTTTATTATCAAGCAAGCCTGCGCGATTTTCGCGAATAACCGTCCCAAACCAGCCATAGATAAGATAAAACAACATGCAAAATCCAAATAAAACAAAATAAGGACCAATACTTGATTGATGCATCCAATTGGCTCCGCCTGCGACGATGCAAATTAAGGCGATACAGCCCTTCAAAGGCCAACTGCTTGGTTCTGGTAAATAGTATCCTTTCGTTGCTTTATGTGTCATTTTAACCCCTACCACAGACTATAATCTTTGTTTGAACTTTCAGTCATCATGTATTTGACTGCAGCTTTAATATCCGCATCAGTGCAAGTTGCGCAACCTGCATGTGGTGGATGGCCATTTTTACCCGTAATGGCATTAAGATATGTATTGATGAAACCAGCATCTACCATGGGCTGCCAGGCTGTTTTATCGCCCAAGCGTGGCGCATTTTTGAATCCGTCTTTATGACAAACACTGCAATCCGCTTCATAAATGCGTTTTCCATCCGTTAAGGTAAGCTTTTTCATTTCCCTGACGACTTTCCCTTCCTTCCCAGCGACGGAGGCTATCATGTAATCGACGGCGAGTTTAATCTCATTATCATCACATGAGTAACAAGTACCTTTCGCTGGCATGCCATCAATACCTTTAATGGCATTTTCGTATATTTTTTCTTTACCTTGTTTTAACGGCTCGTTCCAATCCGCAGGATCCCCATATTTTGGAGCACCACCAGCACCCGTAGCATGACAGCCTTCACAATAACTTTGATAAACCACGGCACCCACACCGCCTTTACCTGGTTTAGGTCTGGGTGGGGTCTGGCTTTGGACCGATTTAATATAGGTTGCAATGGAAAGCAAATCTTCTGTTGTTAAAAGCTTTAAGCTATTCATATTAGCTTCGAGCATCGGGCCTTCAATTTTACCGCCGCCCACCATTTGATTCTCAGTAAATACTTTAATGATTTGTTCAGTTGGAATATTTTCTAAGTTTGTTTTGGTAATGTTCGGCGCAAGAAATCCTTGTACTTTTGCACCCGTTAAATTGTATTTGTGAATAGGAGCGCCCAATGGGATTTTTTGACTAAGCAAATAATGAGATGGCGTATGGCACATCGCGCAATGTCCCAATCCTTCTACCAAATAGGCTCCTCGATTCCACTCAGCGGATTCTTTAAGATTCGCTTCAAATGGACCAGTTTTATTCGGATAAAAGAACATTAACCGCCAACCGATTTGTAAAAAACGCCAGTTAAATGGCCAAACCATTTTATTTTCCAGATTTTTTTGGCTAATCGGTGGAATGCTATCAAGATAAGCTTTAATCGCTAATAAATCTTCGGTGGCCACTTTATTGAAATAAAGATAAGGGAAAGCGGGATAATATAGCGTCCCATGTGGCGAAACACCATCACGCATCGCGTGTAGGAAATCATCATCGGACCAATTACCAATCCCTGTTTCCTTATCTGGCGTGATATTAGGAGAATAAAGGGTTCCGAAAGGTGTATCCATCGGCAATCCACCCGCAAATGATTTACCTTCATCGAGGGTATTCGTGTGACAAGCAATACAATCACCCGCTTTTGTTAAATATTCACCGCGGTCGATGAGCGCTTTATTTTTACCGTCATAATTAGGTTTTGGATATTCGGGTACAAAATCTACCGAACTATCGGCACCTCGAGACATTTTTTGAACATTCTCTGCAATTTGATTGAATGTGTAATAGGCTATAATGGCCACAATAATGAATATAAAGGCCAGAATGATCTTTAATTTTGTGGAGAAAAATTTTTGGATATTCACGAAGCAATCCTTGTATAAAATCTTTTCTGTATTCTGTCGCACATTTTATATCGAATTTGTTCGAATGCAAACTATAAATGTTCTTGTAATATTTTGGAAATATGATTTAATTGTTGCGCGTTCAATCAGGAGTATAACTCTACATTCGGTGGTTGGAATCTATATTATGATTCGATTAATTCTTTTTTTGAGTACATTAGCGCTTGCAATAACAAGCTATGCAGTCCCTGCATTAAACATGCCTTATGGGGTATCTCCCATTAGTCGTGAGATTTATAACTTGCATATGGCGGGTTTTTATATCTGCTGTGCTATTGGCGTTGTTGTTTTTGGCGTACTAATTTATTCGTTAATTAAGTTTCGCAAATCCAAAGGTGCGAAAGCGGCGCATTTTCATGAACATATTGGATTGGAGATTTTGTGGACAGCTATCCCATTCTTTATTCTCGTTGCACTCGCGATTCCAGCAACGATTGTCCTTGCACATATTCATGATACCGAAAGATCGGCTTTAACTATTAAAGTCGTCGGTTACCAATGGAAGTGGAAATACGAATATTTAGATCAAGGCATTAGTTTCTTTAGTAATCTTGCAACACCGCAAGAACAAATTTTGAATAAGGCACCAAAGAACGAATGGTTTTTATTAGAAGTCGATAAACCTCTTGTTGTTCCTGTTAATACCAAAATTAAATTACTCATTACTGCAGATGATGTCATTCATGCATGGTGGGTACCTGATCTCGGTATTAAGCAAGATGCGATTCCTGGTTTCATTAATGAGAATTGGATTTATATCGAGAAAGAAGGTTTTTATCGCGGCCAATGCGGTGAACTATGCGGCGTTTATCATGCATTCATGCCTATTGTTGTGCAGGCAGTATCCCAAGCTGATTTTGCGAAATGGGTAGTTGCTAACACACCAACCCCTGAATCGATGGCACTTGCGCAAAAAGAAATTTTAAAACCTTTAACAGAAGATGAGCTTCTGACTTTAGGCAAAACGCAATACGAAAAATCCTGCATCATGTGTCATCAGGCAGAAGGCGAAGGTTTGCCACCGACATTTCCACCCTTGAAAGATAGTCGTGTGGTGACAGGACCTTTAGCGGTCAATATTGGATATGTTTTAACCGGTGTACCGGGTACCGCAATGCAAGCTTTTGGCGATCAATTAGATGATAGAGCCATGGCTGCCGTAGTGACTTATATCCGCAATGCTTGGGGGAATGAAATTCCTATCAAAAGACATAAATACCCAACCATTGTACAACCTGAAGATGTCGCGAAAGTAAGACAAGAGAGTAAAAAATAGTGGAGTGAAATACTGATGAGTCACGAATCACACGTACATGAAGTAGGGCATGGGCATGATCATCACCATCATGGACCACCCAAAGGATTTTCGCGGTGGGTTTATACTACAAATCATAAAGATATTGGCACACTTTATCTTACTTTTAGCTTAGTCATGTTATTTATTGGCGGTATCATGGCTTTGGTGATACGTGCTGAATTGTTTGAACCGGGCACCATTTTAGTGGATCCAGACTTCTTCAACCAAATGACGACGATGCATGGCTTGATCATGGTATTTGGTGTCATTATGCCTGCGATGGCGGGGCTCGCCAATTGGATGATTCCGCTCATGATTGGGGCACCAGATATGGCGTTGCCTCGTTTAAATAACTGGAGTTTTTGGTTGCTGCCTTTCGCGTTTTCGATGCTGATGTCGACGATGTTAATGAAGGGGTCAGCGCCTAACTTTGGTTGGACATTCTATGCGCCACTTTCCACGATTTATGGGCCTAATAGCACTGACTTCTTCATTTTTTCTATCCATTTAATGGGCGCATCATCCATTATGGCAGCCTTAAATATTGTGGTGACAATTTTCAACATGCGCGCCCCCGGTATGACATGGATGAAAATGCCTTTGTTTGTGTGGAGTTGGCTTGTCACGGCATTTTTATTGTTGGCAGTGATGCCCGTTCTCGCGGGTTGTGTCACGATGATGTTGATGGATCGACATTTTCATACGAGTTTTTTCAATGCAGCGGGTGGTGGTGATCCTTTATTATTCCAGCATGTTTTCTGGTTTTTTGGTCATCCTGAAGTCTATATTCTTATTTTGCCGGGTTTTGGGGTTATTTCTGAAGTTATTCCTACTTTCTCTCGTAAAGTGTTATTCGGATATCGTTTCATGGTTTATGCAACCGCATCGATTGCCATTGTTGGCTTTGTGGTTTGGATGCATCATATGTTTACGACCGGTGCGCCTTATGCCGCGCAACTTTATTTTATGTACGCCACGATGTTGGTTGCGGTCCCCACGGGTATTAAAATATTCAATTGGTTAGGAACGTTATTTAAAGGATCTATCACATTCGAAACGCCGATGTTGTTTGCACTTGGATTTTTGGTGATGTTTACCATCGGTGGATTTTCTGGCGTAATGTTGTCATTAGTGCCCGCGGATTATCAATATCGCGATAGTTATTTTGTCGTGGCGCATTTCCATTATGTATTAGTTTCGGGATCGTTGTTTACGATTATTGCCGCTGTTTATTTCTGGTTGCCAAAATGGACAGGTAATATGTACAGCGAAAAATTAGGCCAATGGCATTTTTGGCTCTCGGTAATTGGTATGAATGTAGCATTTTTACCAATGCACTTTTTAGGATTGGCGGGCATGCCGAGAAGAATTCCAGATTATGCTTTACAATTCACGGATTTTAATCAGCTATGTACGATAGGCGCATTCATTTTTGGATTTGCGCAATTAATATTTTTATACATCGTGATTAAAGCGTGTTATGCGAAACGAAGACATAAACTCAGTGATGAAGTATGGGAGGGTGCAAAAGGTTTAGAATGGACGATTCCAACGCCTGCGCCATATCATACTTTTGAAACAGCGCCGGTTGTTCATTAAACGTTATGTCAATGAATCCGGGAAGAAAAAATAAGGTGAGCCACACTCGCCTTGTTATTATTCTCGTTGTCGGCATTTTATTCATGTTTGGCTTTTGTTACATGTTAGTACCGCTTTATAATTTTATTTGTAAAAGGGAAGGCATTAATGGGAAGGCTGCCAACAGTGCGACGGCCATTAATCCCAATATGCAAATTGATTATTCAAGAACCATTAAAGTCGATTTTACAACTACGCTTAACAAAGACTTAGGCTTCAAATTTATTCCGTTAAGCAAACATATTGATATTCATCCTGGTGAACGAAAATTAATTTATTTTTATGCGGAAAATTTAACAGGTCATGATATTACAGTTCAGGCCATTCCAAGTATTACTCCTACCGATGCTGCACGCTTTTTAAAAAAAACGGAATGTTTTTGTTTCACTCAGCAATATTTTTTCAAAGGTGAAAAAGCAGATATGCCAGTGTATTTTTTTATAGAACCTGAAATTGGAAAAGATATCAAGGAAGTCACGTTATCATATACTTTATTTGATGCAACTCAGTACGCCAAAAAAGAAAAAATAGTGAATACTGGAAGGGTTCGTCTTGAGATAAAACGGTGAGTCTCATGCAATTTCAATTTTGTTCAAGACATTATTCACTAAAAATGCATAAAGGTTTTTTATTGTTATGCTTATTTTTTGTGGCAGTTTTTATATTGATGAGTGTGTGGCAATGGCATCGTTATGATTACAAAAAAACGTTAATGAACAAATTCGAAGCTCGATTGAAAACACTGCCCATGCCTTTCCAACTTCTGCAATTCCAAAATGATTTACAATTTCAACCTATTGCGGTCGATGGTGAGTACGATAATGATTTGCAGTTTCTCCAAAATCGTTTACATGATGGTGTGCTGGGCTTTGAAGTTTTAACACCGTTTCGTATTGCAGGATCACAAAAATTATTGTTGATAGATCGCGGCTGGATAAAAAAACCTGATAATGCATCGCTACCTTTTATCCCTGTCGTATCATCGCTGGAGCATCTGACAGGTTATATTAAAATCTTAGATGAATATCAATTTATACTGGGAAAAAATATTATAGAACCTGATAAAAAGCCCTTGATCATGCAAAAAATTGATGTAGAAGAAATTAGTCGTATCACGAAAAAAGATTTTTATCCTTATATTTTGCGTCTTGATCCTATTAATGAAAATGGATTTGTAAGAGATTGGGTGATTTCTTCTACATTACCTGAGAGACACTTGATGTACGCTTTACAGTGGTTGGCATTTTCATTAGTGGTCATATTTGGCTTTTTTTATTTTTCATTGGAGCGCCGTACTCATGAATAAAAAAATGATTCCTGTTTTACTTTTGTTAATTTTTATTATTCCCATGATCGGAAGTTATATTTTATTTCACTACCATGAAAAATTTCCTTTAAAACAAACCAATCATGGTCAATTGATTTCACCGCCAATTTTGACAAATTTTTTGCATAAATGGCAAATGATTTATGTGTGCGATGAAAATTGTGACAAAGTATTCCATTCGCTTCAGCAAATAAAAAAAGTATTTGGCAAAGATAGCAATCGCATTGAAGTACAACAAAAAACATTAGACGAAATGCAAATGAATGTTTTACAAAAAAATAAAATCTATTTAATTGATCCTCGCGGAAATTTATTTATGTTTTATGACGATAATGAAAATCCTATGAATATTGTAAAAGATTTAAAGAAAGTGTTGGGGGCTTCGCAGATTGGATAAAGATATCTCCCGTCGTCCCGCGAACAACCTGTCGTCCCGCGACTTGTTCGCGGGATCCAGAGCAACATTAATGCAGTTCTGGATCCCGCGGACAAGCCGCGGGACGACGGTTAAAAATACGAAATTCAAAACCTGGACAACTACATGTTTTACTTTAAAAAAATGAATCTTCTCTCGATATTTGCGCTTTTCGCTGCATGCTTTGCATTAGGCGTAATAGGCTTAGGCGCTTTCACACGTTTAATGGATGCGGGTCTTGGTTGTCCAGATTGGCCTTTATGTTACGGCCATGTCTATGTGCCCCATGCCATTGCCGTCGATAAATACAAAGCGTGGGCCGAGATGGTTCATCGTTATTTTGCCGGTCTTTTAAGTATTTTAATTGTTTGTGTTATCGGTTTATCTTTTATGCGCTCTTATCGAAATCGCATGACCGTCTTATGTAGCTTAGCTTTAGTTATTTTAATTTTATACCAAATTATTTTGGGTCAATTAACGGTGACATTAAAATTAATGCCTATTATTGTTGTTGGGCATTTAATTGGCGGGTTTTTAATTTTATCTTTCCTGTGGCTGATTTTCTTAACGTCTTCCCACGAATTTTCTGTCATGCCAGCCGAGCTACGCGCGCGGTGGCATCCAGAGTGGCAATTAAATTCTTCTGGATGGTCTAGGCCCGATATTTGCGTTTATTTTGCTTATATCGCTATAGTTTTAATATTTTTACAAATCATGTTAGGTGCATGGACAAGCACCAATTATGCGGCATTAAGTTGCCCTGATTTTCCATTTTGCTTTAATGACCATCCATTTTTTTCAATGGATTTTCAACGGGCATTTCATTTTTTTACAGACAAAAACCTTAATTATGAAGGTGGCATTTTATCTGATACAGCTCGTCAAACTATCCATATGAGCCATCGTTTGGGTGCGTTGGTCGTAACGATATATCTATTTATTTTTACATTATTGATAAGAATAAAAAGCCCTGTTATTTTTTGGATTTGGGGTTTATTAACTCTTCAGATTTTTTTAGGCATCGTAAATGTTACTTTTCAGTTACCGCTATTCAGCGCAGTAAGTCATACATTGGTTGCGGCGATGTTATTACTTTCTCTCGTGACGTTTTTATTTCAGTTACGAAAAAGGAGTGAATGATGAAGGCGACGTTTAAAGATTATCTGACACTATGCAAACCTCGCGTTGTATTGCTGATGATTTTAACTTCAATGGTGGGAATTGCGCTTGCGCCGAGTGTCAATTTTCCTTTTATGGCAATGAGTTTGGGAAATATTGGTATTGCGCTCGTTGCATTTTCTGCGGCAACATTAAATCACGTTGCAGATCAACACATTGATAAATTAATGAGAAGAACAGAGAGAAGACCCATTGTGCAAGGGAGAATTTCAACAAAAAATAGCTTGTTATTCGCTTTAATTTTATGTTTATTAGGAATGGGTATTTTAATTATTTATATTAATACCTTAACGGCCATTCTTGCATTTATTTCGCTTGTGGGTTATGCCATTTGTTATACGTTATTTCTAAAGCATATTACTCCGCAAAACATTGTCATTGGGGGAATAGCGGGAGCTGCACCGCCATTGTTGGGATGGACGGCTGTTACGAATTCCATACAAGCAGAAGCGTTGATATTGGTGTTAATTATTTATGTTTGGACTCCTCCGCACTTTTGGGCGCTTGCGATATATCGCTTAGAAGATTATGCGAAAGCGAATATTCCCATGTTACCGCATACCCATGGTGTACCTTTTACAAAATTAAATATATTGCTTTATACTATTTTATTAATATGCGCATCACTCATGCCATATTTTATTGGTATGTCACATGGTATATTTTTAATTGGTGTTATCATTGCGAATGGATTTTTTCTTTATTATGCATTTCAGCTTTATCGAAATGAGGATAAAAAACATGCCATTCAATTATTTCGATATTCTATTTATTATTTAGGGATTTTATTTTTATTATTGTTGATTGATCATTACCTGTATAGAGAGGTTATTATATGAGATCCATGCAAGAAAAAAAGCATACAAAATTAATTTTATTATTACTGTTATTTTCCGCAGCCGTAGCATTTGTTGTGCTTTATTTCGCAGTGATTGCAAAACATCCTGCAAAACCAGATCTTTCTAAGATTAAAATTGATGGCGTTATATTAACAGAAACTAAGCCTCTTAATGATTTTACTTTAACAGATAATAAAGGGAATGCTTTCACGAAATCAAATTTAGAAGGGCAATGGACGATGCTATTTTTTGGTTTTACGAATTGTGGCTACGTATGTCCAACAACCATGACAGCATTAAATAAGATGTATCACTCATTAGAAACAGATTTATCAAAAGAAAAATTGCCCCAAGTCGTTTTAGTGACCGTTGACCCAGAAAGAGATACCGTCACGCGAATGAATGATTATGTATCTGCATTTAATCCTGAATTTAAAGGGGTGAGGGGAGAGCAAGCGAATCTCGATCAATTTACCAAAGCTTTACACATTACTGCAATGAAAATGGAAGCGAGTGGTGAGGGCGAAAATCATTACATGATTAATCATAGTGCTGAAATAATTTTGATTAATCCTGAAGGTAAAATCCAAGCTTATTTATCGTATCCGCATGAGGCGAATCAAATGAGCAAAGATTATAAGGCAATATTAACCGCATTATCATAGGGAACTTTCATGAAAAAATTACTGCTATTTATTATGATTTTTTGTGTTTCGATAACGAGTTGTGCAGACAATTCTATTTCTTTACATGATTCTGATGGTAAATTATTAAAAATGACTTTTTTTAAGGATAAATGGGTAATTATAAATTACTGGGCTCCCTGGTGTGAAACATGTGTCGAAGAAATTCCTGAATTAAATAAATTTTATGAACATAATATCAATAAAAATGTTTTACTCTATGGTGTCAATTACGATCAACCTCCACGTTATGAATTACAACAAGCAGTTCATCAAATGGGAATCTCTTTTCCAGTTTTGTTAGAAGACCCTAATGTTTTATGGAATCTTGGAGAAATCGCGGTCATTCCAATGACTTTTATTATTAACCCACAAGGTAAAGTAGTGAAAAGAATCATTGGTTTAAATACGGAAGATTCTTTGCGTTCTATTATGAATGTTTATGTGCCAGCATCTTCTTCATAAATGAATAAATTTTTAATAATGCTTATTTTTATAATAAGTGGATTAGCCGGATTTTTTCTATCTCTATATTTGCATCGAAATAAAGAGGTGCAAATAATGGAGACTTATCATTATCCCGCTACATTTGTAAATCAATTAAAGGGAGATCCTGAAGCCGGTAAGAAAATTTTTTTAGAATTCTGCGGAGCTTGCCACAATGAAAACCCTTCAGTTGATGTAAACGCGCCCCGCATTGGAGATAAGATAAAATGGGGAGCATACCGAGATTTAAAAATGCCTACATTACTTAAACTTACCATTCAAGGAAATGGTGCAATGCCAGCGAGAGGCGGGTGCTTTGAATGTAGCGATGCGCAGTTGGAGATGGCGATACAGTATATTTTAGATAATTCTTTTTAGTGAGTCTTAGCCTGCAAACACTGCCATGCCAGCTAAAAACATCAGGGGTCTCTACACAACCGTCGTCCCGCGGCTTGTCCTAAGGGATCCAGAAAGCCTGCAATGCCGCTCTGGATCCCGCGGACAAGCCGCGGGACGACGAGTTCTTTGACTTGTGTAGAGACCTCTGTAAAAACATGCTGGCATGACATTACCTGCTTTCGAATTTTATCTTTCTTGTCTTTTTAAAGGACGCTCGAGAGTTTCTTCGGGTGTTGATTGCATTTCTGAAAGTGATTGTAAATATTCAATGGTATCTTTCGCATCTTCGATTTCTAATGCAATACATAGCATATCAACCCGAGCATTTTGATCATCGGTATTAAGCTTTTCTACATTCGACAATAATTCGGTAAAATAACCTAATCTTTCATATTGTTTCTCGATTCGTTTACTTATGCTTCTATTTTCTTCGCTTTCTTTAAATAAAAGGAATGGTTGATATTGATAAGTAAATGGAACCTCCGGCGGATTTGGACTTACAGAAGGTACTATCGTACTTATTGTCGAAGGAGTTGAGCTTGAACTTAATGTTTGTTGCATCGAAGTCGTACTGCTCATTTCTTTTCGTTTATGAGATGGAGTTTCTTTTGGTCCCGGAATAAATATACTTAACTCTTTTTCTCTTTGCGCCCTATATTGGGGGTCAATTATTTTGTTAATATGATTTGGATTGGAATCTAAAAATGCGAGATCATCTGCAAAGCTAACGTTAGCGTCTGAAAAAGTTAACACATAGCCGATTTTACCTTGGCTCGGATCTTTTTTCGTTCGAACCGTTCGTCCTATTTGTTGTTTCACCACATCTCCATTTTTTGCACTTTGAGCTATCACAGCATAGCCTAACTCATTATCACTATATCCAATTCTTAGCATTCCGACAGCAATGGCAACAGCCTTAGATTTTTCTTCAAGAAATTTTTTAATTTGCGTTGCTGAGGCTTTCTCATATTTTGAGTGAATAATGAAAACCTTTATATCATTTTTTTCGAAATTACGTTGAATAGCTACCAAATCTGACTTCGGTGGTATATAAACAATACCTTTATAATTAATTAACGGCTCGCCTTCTGGATGTAAATGCGTTTTCAACATTTGCGGTAAGTTTTCAAGTAAAGTTACAGCGTTTTCCTTTGAATATTTTTCTTTAAATTTGCGAATCAGCAAAGGAGCTAACACTTTTTTTATGACTGCTTCTTCACGTGAATATTCGAAAACTGGATTTTTCTGTTCTTCATGTGTTGGTGTTGCGGTGAAAGATAATCGTATCAATTGACCTTGTTCTTCGGAAAACTTTTTAATTTTTATCATATTTCTATCAGCAATAGTATGACTTTCATCTAGTAATAAAATGGCAGGATTAAAAGCATCTTTTGATTGTTCAATCGCTTTCAAAAAACTTTTTTGACAAAAAATAAAAACAATATTTTTATTTTTAAATGATTCATGATTAATTAAATCGACATTTACCGATTGTTGATCCGAGTATACGCATACAATGTGTTCTTCTTTAATAGGATTTGGGAATTTTGAACACACTTTTTTGAAATCATCATAAAATTGTTTTACCAAATCACGCGTAGGTGTCACTATTACAATAGGTCTGTTGAGACCAATTTCATGCATGCAATGCGCGATTGCAATTTGTAAAATAGTTTTCCCAGTTCCTGTTGCTAAATCAAATAACCCAAGTGTATTCTTATACACCATTAATTTTTTTAAAGCTGCCATTTGATGCGGCATTAAAATTGTTTTTAATTCATCAATTCTAAAAGCAATCATGCCTTGCAATTTTTTCATTAATGATTTTGTATCTAAATCATAATTTCCTAAAAGTTGGAAAGTAGGAGTTTTATTAAATTCTACATGTTGCGCTTCTGAGTGGTATTTTAATAAATCTGCATTTTTCACTTTTTCATTATATTTTTCTCTGTTAAGTAAATTTTGTTCGATAATTTTTTTCAAATGACCTAATACCGCTTTAACTCGCGTCATATCTTCAACGGAAGTATGAATATGTTGACTTAATTCATCAGTCAAATAAACTTTTACTTTTGCTTGGTTAAGTGTGACAAGACAAGAATTTTTCTGCGCATTCGTGCGAGTCAAGCAGAAATCACTCCTTGATAATTTAAGATATCCTTTTGTACCCTTTGGCTTAAATATTTCTTCCAGCATAAGTTGCATGTAATAATCTTCGCCCCAATAATTTGCACACGCGGCTGGGGGGAATAGTAAAACCATTTGCTCTAACGTTAAGTTTTCTCTAATTGCTTTCATGTTATACATAAATAATTTTGAGCCAAGCTCATTCAGCTTAATTTGTTTTTCAAAATAAGTTCGAGTGGGAACGCTGGTGCAAATGGTGGTATGCGCCATGTTTTGATCTAACATGCTAGAATAAAAAGAAACCCAAGGATGTGCTTTGTCTTCAGATTGCACCGAAATATTTTTGACATTATCATCCATCACCATGCAATGGCTTAATTTAAGATGATAAGCAAGCAGCATAGCCGATAAACGTCTGGATATTAAGAGTGGTAATTTATCGTTATAATTACCATGCGTTTTGGATTCTAATTTTGTGACCGAAAGAACAGTTAAATTATTATGATTTGTGTACGGAGAGATTGCTTCTAATTGTTCTTCTGGCACCACTAATATAGTTTGTACATCCTTATCTTCTGAAGATGGAATGAAAGCATTTTCTTTCCTACCTGCAAATATAAATATAACTTTCTTTTTATTAAAATCATCTAAGGTGCAGTGTGTTATCAATGTAGCTTCGAAATTCAGTGAATCATTATTAATTGTTATAGGAATTTCTTTCTGGTTATATCGGTTAAGACAAAAGTAAGTTTTTAATAATTCTAATTTAATTTCTGATTTGTATTGTTGTCGGGGGACAGGCTCACTAGGTCTTTCATAAGGCAATTGTTGTTTTGCTTCCTGCCCTAAATATCTTGAACCAATTCCTGCTGTTGGTATAAATTCATCTGATATTAAATTGGGTATTGTAGTACTATCAATTGTAAAACCTGTATCACTAGAGGATTCTTCTTTTGAATCAAGCCTGGTTGCAAAATCTTCTGATGTTTCTGAATTAAACCAGGATGCAAACTCTTTTTCGAGAGAGGAAGATTTAGTATCTTCCGGCGGAAATAAGCTTTCGAGGAAATTATCATCGACAGAATTGGAATCGCTGCTAGAAGAGCTCGAGCTACTAGATGAACTTGAACTGATTGATGAGTTGGAACTGGAACTATCAGTACCATTAGAACTAAAATGGTATTGCTTTTCAACATTAAAATTCATACCCCACTCGATGGGTGACTTAAAGGGTGAAAAACCATTACTAATATTGCTAGTGTCAAATGAAAATGAATCAAATAATGTTGAGGGACAATCAATTTCAAGTGAACGATTAAAATCGTCAAAAGCATTATCGACTAACAAAGAAGTTGATTGTTTTGAAAATTTATTTTCGAAGGGAATAGGACTTGGATTTTTTGAAATTAAATAAGGAAGTGGACTTGAAGGCTCATCAACAAGATTTATAAGATCATCGGGGTTAAAAATTTCGTGATATTTTTTTTCTTTGTCGACAAGTTTTTTTGCGGGATATCTCAGAATATCTATTAGGGGAGATCGTCGTACTTTAGAGGCGTAAAGGGATTCCCATGTCCAAGGATCTTCTCTCCTAAATATATAATTTTGTTTAATCATACGGCCAGTATCTTCCTCTATCCCAGGACCAGAAGCAACTGGCGCATCTTCGCCATTGTCACAATATACAAATTTTAAAAATTCAGGTGTTTTGCTCAATCGAGTATAAGTTGTAAAGTGACGCTGATACCTTATTGTATCTTCCGGACGAGTATCTTCAATGGTTCCTGATGCTAATCCGTTTAAATTTTTGGACATTAATGGGATTAGATTTTCATCAATAGGCTCAAAAGTATCTTCATATACATATGTGCCCCACGGTGGTATTCCATAAACATCGACCGGTTTTTGTGTATATAAAAAAGTATTTCCACTCTCATCCGTAAGTCGAAAAGTATTTAAGGGTTGAGACGGAATCTCTGGAAACATTATTTTTTGTTTCTTTTTCTCTTTCTCTTTGGGTTTATCATTGTTGTCCGAATTTGGTAAAGAATTGCGCTGCATATATTATGCTCTCTCGTTTATGTATGATAAATAGAGCAATAATATCTATTAAATTGATCAAAAACAATTAATTTGTTCAAATTATTATTTATTTTGTCAATTTTTGATGTTTTTTTTGCACAATAATGGTCCATTACATAGGTAGAGCCTTTTTGTCGCCAGAAGGTAATATTTTACTGATGAATTCCGGCAGCTTAAATTGCATAAAACTATGAAAAGATACCGGCGTTTGTTTAGCGGGTGCTTTTAAGGATTCGATGATTTCATCTCCTTTCATTTCAATAAAAATTTGAGCGAGTTCACCCGAAAAAACAAATTTTGGGTTTTCTAAGAATATAAGAGTTTCTAGGAAAAGTTTTTTCATGTAATGATCTTCATGATTTTGAAGTAATTTTTTTAATTCTGTCTCAATGAAAAAAGCTGGGGTTTTATAACAATTACCTAACCGTGAAATATAATTTTTCCACCATTCATTAAATTTATCCAATATATGTAATATCACAACATCATCGTCGTTATGATCTAATTCATATCTCATAAAACGTGTCGCATCGGCACTCGCATCCGTTTTAAATTTCGCCCATACTAGCATGTTATCTTCTTTGATATTCATAGGTAATGAAAAAAAGATATTTTGCAGAATAAATAATTTATGCATTAAATTATGATAAAAAATATTTTCGCTTGAAATAAATTTTTCTCGTTTTTCTCTATGCGTATGCATCAGTGATATTTTATCTTCTATAGTTTTTTCTTCATTCTCAGCTCTAGATAATTGCCCTTCGTATAGAATGTAATGAAAAGTCCCTTTTTTTCCTTGTCTTCCTGTTCTACCAAAAGCTTGTTTTTCTACACGTAAATTAATCGCCGGGAATGTCATAATGACATGTAATCCACCTCCTGCTTCTGCTTCCCTGGTCGTAATAATATCTGAACCGCGTCCCGCACAGTTTGTGGCGATTGTGGCAACGCCGGGACTTCCCGCAAGGCTTAAAATAATTTCGGCAGAAAGTGCTTGAACACCATTATAAAGCTGGAGTGATTTATTATTATTTTTAAGTAAAAATTGATTAAAAATTTTAGATTTTTCAATATCCTCACATAAAATTAGCGTAGGTCTTTTGGCCGCATTCATTTGTTGAATTTGTTTATTAACCGCAATGAGTTGTGCTTCTTCATCTTTTTCGATGATATGAGGTATTTGATTTTTTAAACTAGGTTTATATGAGGGAGAATCATAAGTATTAATTTTGTAAAGTTGTTGCAATTCATTCCTAGAAGATTCAGAGCCAAGCGTACCTGTCACGCCCGTCAAAATTTTATATTTATTAAAATATTCAATATGACTAATCGACCCAGTCGTTAATGATTCATTTTTTATAGGTAAATGATGTTTTGCTTCTAAAATTTGATGTAAGCCACCTTGCCAACGAGTCATTTCACTTGCAATTTGTCCCGTATGTAGTTTATCCACAATCTTAATACATGGGCCTGTTGAAGATTTGTTAGATTTTGTTTCATTATTATCAATAATATATTCTTTATTTTCAGAAAAAATTTGTGCGGTAAGTGCGCTTTTAAGCCACGTTTTGGCGAGCAGAGCATTAATCTCTATTCCTTGTGATTTTAATTCTGCTTGTAAATTTTCTTGGTTTTGATCTATTTTTTCAGTTTTTGAAACCCAATTCCAAATCATGCCATATACTTCTTTGGGGAATTCTTCGTCATTGTTTTTGGAGAGAATTGCTTGATTACGTTGCATATCGATAAACATGCTATCTACTTCGTCGACCACAGCGACATCGTAGGGACGTTTTCTTCTACCATCCCATTCACCTTGTGTTTCGCCGCGTAAATATGCAAATTCAAAATCAGAAATCGTACCGTACACAATATTATTATCAAAAAATTGGCTATTTTCTTGATTAATACTGTGCGAAACAGAAATTCCAAGTGATTCAAAAAAAGATTTAAATTTTTTGGCATCACGTATCGCCAACGTATCTGAAGTAGTGATGATATCAACGACATGTTGTTTTAAAACATAAAAAGCAGCGAGCATTGCAATAAGCGTTGATTTTCCTTCTCCCGTTTTGATTTGCGCGATGCGCCTTGGTTGATTGACCAATGCTAGTAAATTTAACATTTGAATATTATATGGATTAATATGTAGTGTTTCTTTTATTTGTAAACGAATAATAGCGATGAGCATTAATTCGGCATCTTCGTTTTTTTTGTCATGATCTAATGTTAGAAGAACACTTTTTAATTCTCGTTGAATTCCTAATCTACCTTCTATTAATAGCTTTTCTCCTAGTGATTTAATTCGAAAATATTTGCTTTCAATCTCTTTTAATTCAGTAGCAAGAACAGGGTATTCAACCTCATTCGATTTGGTTTGAAAATCATGTATTACTTCTTCGATAGGTCTTTCAGGGAATTTTAATTGGAATTCTTTCATGATGACGTCATGAATTTCATCTTTTATAGATGCGAAATCATCTTTATATTTGTCTATCAGTGCAAAAAGATTGTGGATCGAATCTTTTGATAATTGTAATGAATAATTAAATAGTACCAAAATATTTTCTTGCGATAATTTAAGTGTAATAATTTTTTTAATTAAAATGATAAAATTTTCTTTCCCGATAATAACTTCTATTTCCTGTGCCAAATCAAAAATTTGATTTATTAATATGTTGCCTATGTCAATCAGATAATGTAGTAACTGCATGTTGCAATTAATAAATTGAATATCAATTTCATTTTCTGATTCAATATACTCGTGGAAATAGGTTAAATAATTGAAAAATTTATCATTTGGACAATTTGCTGGTGTTGGGATATTGGCAAATGCAAATCGTAATAAATTTTTTAATAATTCATTTTTTTTATTTATCTGATTTATTAAAATAATATCAGCTATTCTAGTAATATTTGTCCATAATGATTGCGCATCGATGATGCTCTGCAAGAATGCAAGGGAATGATCTAATAGTTTATTTGAAATTAATGCTCTAATAATATCTCGTAAATTTTCAAATTTCTCATCGTCATAAATGAGATGAATGAGTAAAACTTTATTAAAAGTCATTTCGAACGTTTTTTGTTTCCATATGTCGAGGTATTTTTTACTATTATTAAATGAATGATTAAATAAAATTATATTTTGTTCTAGAAGCGAAAATATTTCATGATCTTTTAATGTATATTGATAATGCTGATGTTCCTTATATAATTTATTAACTTGTTCAGGATTTAAATATAATACATCAGAATTTTTCCTTTCAAGTATTTCGTTTATTTTTTTAATAGATTTTGGAATAAATAATTGAAGTATCACTTCTTTTGAAAATTCATCTATTGCACGAGTTAAATTAATTTTAGTGGTATATATTATTTGAAATTCAATCAAGGATTTTTTGAATTCAAGATCTCGATTAGAAGACTTATTGATTTCAAGAAGTTTCGTCACAAAAATAATACCCTCCAAAATACCTGCAGGGGGTTTTGATTTTATTGTTTTTTTAGCTTTTTCAAAAAGCTTTTGAATTGCTAATAATTCGTATGAGACAGATTGTGTGCTGTGAAGATGAGAATCTTTATGCTCAATCGACTTTAAACCGTAATGGGTATATTTGGCGATTTTATGATGATATTTAACTAACTTATTAAGAAGCTCACCAAGCCGAGAGATAGCGGTATAATAGTGATAATAATTATCAATATTTGGGTTGCTTTTTAATTCACTTTCAAAAAAAATTTTAGCTTTAGTAAATTGCCGTTCAGAAATATATTGAAGGCCTGAGTTAAAATCCCTTTTAGTCATCATGATGATGTTTCTCCGAATGTGTAATGTTTTTTTTCGTTAATTCATGCAATTTAAATTGCGATGATTGTATCAGAATGACATATTATATTAAAAAATAAAATAATTGAATAATTTTGAATAAAGGTATTGCTAAAATTAAAAATCATAATACAATTGGACACCTTAATATAAATGGTACATATATGGATATTCAATTATTTAAAAATAAAACTACAAAAGCAATTTTAGAATGCGGCTTACTTGATTCAAGAATGTCATTATCTTCAGAAATTTTTCTGAGAGAATTTGAAGAGATTTTTTCAAATAAAGAAATTTCTGATCATTTAAAGATGACTCAAATGACAGTGTTATTCGAAGGTTTTTATAATTCACTTTCTGATACTAATTTATTAAAACCTAAATTTTTAAATATTAGATTAGAAAGATGGAAACATCATTTTGGAACGCCTTTTATTGAATTTTTGATTACTTTTCAGAAGGAATTAGAACAAACTAAGAAAATTTTTATTGAAGAATCTTCATTTTCAACCAAGCCCTGGCACATTCTTGACTCAAAAAATCTTAATACCAATAAAGAAAATTTTATTTGTATGGATGAAAAATCTATTTCAAAAATCCCGGTGCCAGAAAAGAATGAAAAAAAAGGCGAATTCCTTAAAACTTATAATCACATGGGAGGGTTTACTACGACACCATCTGATCCTGTGTCTCGAAAATTTATAAAATTTATTGAAAAAAATAAAGAAAGTGTTGTGCTTGAAATTGGGGCTGCTTTTGGTGCTGCAACCTTGAAAGCATTATCCAAAAATGCAATAGTTTATTGTAATGATATTGATCCTCAAAATCTGGCAGTAGTGAAAAATCGTTATTTAAATCATTTAAACAATGAATCTAAAAAAGATGCAGAGAAAAGTTTAATTTTATTACCAGCGGCCTTTCCTGATGAATTAAAATTACCCAATAACTTTTTTGATGCTATCCTAATATGTCGAGTTTTACATTTCTTTCGAGGTGAAAAAATTGACGAATCTTTATCTCAATTATTTAAGTATTTAAAACCGGGCGGAAAACTCTTCGTTGTATGTGAAACACCATATTTAAAAAATTGGATTAAATTTATTCCTGAATATCAAAAGAGAGAATTAGAAGGGCAGGAATGGCCAGGTGAGATAAGTGATCCAGAAAATTTTGAAAATAGCGGATTTGTAGCATCATTACCTAAATTCGTACACTGGATTTCTAGAGATGTTCTTGCTAAATGTTTAAAAAAGGCCGATTTCGAAATAGAACATTTATCCTACATCGATAGGCAGGGTCAATTTCCAGAACAATTATTATTAGATGGCCGTGAAAGTATTGGAGCTGTTGCAGTTAAAAAAATTTAGCCATGTGAGATTGATAAGGAGTAAGGTAATGCAAATGATTCGAAGAATATCTGAAATATTTAAGGAATTCATCTCAAATAAAATAATTGAACCTTCTTATGAGATTTTGGATATTTACGAATGTAAAAAAACGCACTTTATCAAAGCTCAAATTAAATTATCAGGTAGACACATTATCGAAAAAAATATTAGTGAAATTGTTACCGATCTTACTTTTTTGGAAGAATTTGATAAAAAAACTATTAGGACATTAACATATTTGGCTACGGTCGAAAAAATGAAACCTGATTATTCTATAGTGGTGCAAAAATTAGGAGATGAAGTTGACAATTTTATTTTAGAAATTCGCTCAAAAAAAACAACACAAATAACAAAAAAAACAGCTTATGAAGTATCAAAAAACAAGCTGTTGCTTCAGCAATTTAGTCCTGTTGATGCAAACAGGATTGGATATTTAGCCGGTGTTCAAGAAACAGTAAAAGAATATAAAATGAAAGCTCCTCAAAAAAATAGAGAAAATAAATAATGTTAAGCAATGCAGTATTTGATTCTCTATCAAGAAAAAATCAATATAAATATCCTTATATTTTTCTGGGGTTATATCTTACTTTTATGTTGGCAACGGTTTGTTTGGCCAATAAATTAACTATAATACATCATTGGATTTTACCAGGTGGAATTTTTGTTTTTCCATTTACTTTTTGTATTTGTGATATTGTAGGGGAAGTATACGGTTATGCATACCCAAGGATATTTATTTGGATAGGTGTTTTAGCTGAATTATTTTTTTCATTAATTGTAATTAGTGTTTCTCATACTTCGGCACCTATATACTTTACTAACGCAGATGCTTATAAAGTAGTTTTTGATCCAACTTTTAGATATGTTTTATCAGGGTTAGCTGGATTAATTGTGGGGGAATTTATAAATATTTATTTACTGGCTAAATTTAAGATAGCATTAAGGGGCAGATTTTATATTGTCAGAAGTTTATTTTCAACTTCTCTTGGTCAAGTATTGCTAACCATTATAGTGGATTTATTAAATTATACAGGTAAAATGCCAACATTAGATTTAATTTCAATGATGATTTCAGGTTTTTCTTGGAAAATTGTTTTTGCTTTAATGTTGGTTTTTCCTTCCTGGTTTTTAGTGCGATATCTTAAAAAATCAGAAAATATTGATCATTTTGATATTTTCACTAACTTTAATCCTTTTATTTTTAACCTGAATAATAATATTTAAAATTGTAATCTAGCTTCAACCAAGGTAGCTACTATTTTATCATGTAAAAAATTTAATTTTATCAAATTAGCATCTCCATTTTTTTTATCTTGTTTAAGATAATATTTAGAATGATCAACGAATAATCGGTTGAAAATGACTAAGTCTAATTTTTTGATGTATATAAGCACGAAATCTCTATCTTTGGCAGTTTTAGAAGGATCAAAAATTAAAATGGACTGTTCTTGAAAAAGTGGTTCCATATGTGAATCACTTAATTTTAATGCGAAGGCGTTTTCATCAATTAAATGATTTAAAATAACTTCATCGAATTTCAATAAATTATTTTTGGCCCTTTTCCATTCTTTTGCATGGTCCCAAGGAATTATTGGCACTGTCGATATTTTCAAGCTGGATTTAATTTTTTCTGAGAAAATTGGCGAGAGGGAAATCGCTCCAGTTAATTGCGAAATAGAGATCGAAAAAAAATCAGCAAGCGCAGTTAATGCTTGCCGTCTAGGTCTTTTCGTTTTTCCTTCAACGATATGATGTAGGGTTGGTTGAGGAATATTGGTTTCTCTAGCGAGATCGCTTAATGATAAATCGCCATGTAACTTTAATAGCCTTTGAAGGTTCTCACTGATTGTTTGTTTCATTTGCTTCCCAAAGAAAAAAATGAATAAAATATTCAAAAAAACATTGACATTAAGCATGTTTAAGCTTTAAATGAATAAAAATGAATAAAGTCAGCTATTTTTTAAAATTCTCAATTATTAATATTAACATGGAGTTTTTAGAATGTCAGGACCATCTTCGATACAACAAGAAATTCAAGTTAATTAAGGAGCAAATAATGTTTTATGGAATATCAAATCCTACTTATAATTTAAACTATAAGCCTCCGCAGTTTATCCCAGCCAAACACGAACGTCTTCTTTTAAAAGTATTTTTGTTAAATCAATTACATCAAATTTTATGTGAGATATTTAGTAGGCAGTTAAAAACTGATAATAGCTATTTTTCAAAGGAGATTTACGAAATGGATACTAAAATAATTCAGTTACTTATTCAAAGTATTACTAATACGGAAGAATATACCTTAGAGGGTATTTCGTATTATACCCATATACCTTTTGATATTATTTTTGAAGCAGCTTGTGGAATTAGAAATCAATTATCAATGACGTTTTGGGTTCGACTTATTGATTTATATCCCTCTGTGCCAGCGACAGTGAGACAAAAACATGCTAGAAACTAAGAAACTAAAAAGGGCGGTAAGGCAAACAAAAAGTGAACAAAAAAGATTCAGTTTATTTAATCCAACAAGAAGCTTCTCCCGCTGATCGAAGCGATGCTCTTGATCACCAGCCCGTTCGTGAAATTTTTGAAGTTGACCCTCAAGTCAAAGTGAAAAAACCTAGAGCAGCTAGACGTAAATTCAGCATGTCTGACAAAATAAAAATAATTACTGCTTTTGATGCTTGTAATGGATCGCTAGAGCGTGGTGCACTGCTTCGCAAACAAGGATTGTACTATGCAAGCATTTCAAAATGGAAAAAAGATCTTCAAGAAAAAAATTCAAGCCGTAAAGATTTTAAATCGCACCAACGTGATCTCGCACATCAGCAACTGCTAAGAGAAAATGCTAGACTTAAAAAGAAATTAGCACAAGCAGAAGCGATTATCGAAATTCAAAAAAAAGTGTCGAAATTACTCTCGGATCATGTCATCGATCAAGAGACGAGCGAGGTGCAATCATGACTTATATCAAACAAGTCTCAGAAGAGAAAGATATTGCATTAGCAGCCTTGTGTGATCACTTAAGAGTATCTCGCTCAACGCTTTATCGCATATTTTCTAAAGAGTCACAAGACAATGTCATTACTTCAGTGAAAAAGCCGCACAATGCGCTCAATAGCGAGGAGAAACAACAAATACTGGATATTCTGCACAGTGAGCGTTTTGCTGATGCTACCCCGTACGAGGTGTTTTATACGCTATTGGATGAGGAGCAACAGTATGTTGCGTCAATTCGCACAATGTATCGCGTTTTATTAGAAGCAGGCGAATCAAGTGAACGTCGTAATGTTCGAAATCACAGAGATGCTGTAAAACCAGAGTTAATCGCAACAGCGCCAAATGAAGTGTACTCATGGGACATTACCAAACTTTGCAGCTACAATCGATTTACGTATTTCCATTTGTACGTAATTTTAGATATTTACAGTCGTTATGTGGTGGGCTGGATGATCGCCGATCGAGAATGCCAATACCTTGCAAAATCGCTTATTGAGATGACAACGAAAAAATTTGGAATATTGCCAAATCAACTAACAATTCACTCAGATAATGGTCCCAGTATGACGTCGCAGACGGTATCGCAATTGTTGGAAAAAATAGGTGTGTTAAAAACACATAACAGACCATATACCAGCAATGATAATCCATTTTCAGAGTCACATTTTAAAACATTAAAATATCGACCAGAATTTCCAAATCGCTTTGAGTCAATCCAACAAGCTGAAAAATTTTGTCAAGATTTTTTTGACTGGTATAACAACATGCATTACCACTCAGGTATTTTATTTTTACGACCAGCCACCGTGCATTATGGATTAGCTGATGTGATCTTAAAAGAAAGGCATTCTGTTTTAATGGATGCTTATGAGAAAAACCCAGTGCGTTTTAATCATAAAATACCAGCACTAAAAAAATTAAGGCCTGTTTATATTAACCCGCCAAAATCAAAATCAGATAAAAAATCTGAAAAATTGATTGACAGAAAAACGGAGGATATGGCTTAATTGCGGTTGTTAATTCACATCAAATTTTGTCTCAAAATCGCTGACACAGACCGTATATGCAAGTAAAACCCGATGTTGTAAATATACTAATAGATAAATTGTTAGAGTTAAAAAATAAAAATTCCTTTTCACTTTCTTCATTATTGAATGAGGAATAACTATTATTAGATAAGCATATTTTTTTAATATTTTATTTTAAAGATTTGATATAAAATACGATTAAATAATCGCAGTATGATAATAAAAAAGGTTTTCAACATGAAATCATTATTTTCCCCCTATCGATTGACTTCAAAAATAGTAATGAAAAATAGAATCGTTATGGCTCCCATGACGCGTCGTCGTGCGCTCCAAGATCATTCCCCGAGTAATGAAATGATAGGATATTACGCGAGAAGAAGCGATGCGGGATTGATTATTACGGAAGGGACGATTATCAGTCAGGATGCTATTGGATACGGAAATGTGCCAGGTATTTTTACTAATGATCATATTAATGGATGGCGGCGCATAACTGAAGCTGTGCATGATGATGATGGTTGTATATTTATGCAACTATGGCATTGTGGTCGTATTTCACATCGTAGTTTTCATAACGATAATCCGCCATTTTCAGCTTCCCCTACCACGGCGAATATTACTTTAGGTAGTACCAATTTATTATGTAGTCAGGCGAAAGAGGCTTCAAAACAAGATATTGCAAATATCATTTCCGATTTTGCTTTTGCTGCAGAAAATGCTATAAAAGCTGGCTTTGATGGAGTAGAAATTCATGGCGCGAATGGTTATTTGATAGATCAATTTCTGCATCATTGCACTAATCAACGCACTGACGAATTTGGCCTCACGCCCGAAAATATGGCTCGTTTTCCATTGCAAGTGATTCATGCCTGCGGGGAAGCCATTGGATATGATAAAATTGGTATTCGTTTATCCCCAGCAGGTCATATGAATGACATCATTGCAAATGACAAAGATAAATTAGTATTTGAATATTTTCTTAACGCGTTAAGATTACTTCATTTAGCTTATGTTCACACGGGTAATTTTGACGATGCAATTCAATTCCCTGAATTAAATAATGCATCTATGACTGAATTCTTAAGAACTTATTATGATGGTAATCTTATTGCATCTGGGGGATACGCTTTCGAAAAAGCAGAGAAATGTATTGTTGAAAATAAGTTTGATCTTATTGCAATTGGACGACCATTTATTGCAAATGATAATTTAATTGCTTTAATTAAAAATAGCCAAGAAATAAAACCTTATCATTCAAGTATATTAAGCCAACCACTTTATTAAATAGTAGGTGTTGCACAATAAGAAAATTCGTCATTGTGAGTCCAATGCTTTTTGTTGGGCGCGGCAATCCAGAATGACAATTTTAGAGTTAACAACATCAACTAAATAGTTATTGTTGGGCTTATGATGTTTTCAGAGTGAAAATCAATTATTTTATTATAAAACCGCTCTTTTAATAAATGAATAACATTCATTTTGAATAAGTGACTGGACTGTTCTTGCATATTTGTAATATAAATAGATAACATTACTCCGACTAACGCACCGTATAAACCACTTTGTAAAACGTTTAACATATTTGAATAAGAAAATATATCCTCAAGATTTTGCATTATTCGTAATGCAACTCCAAATGAGAAACTTAAAGGAATAATTTTTTTGTCACTTGGAGAAAAAAAGGTAAAATTTTTTTTGATTTTTCTTTTTTGATAAATAAAAAAATCATCATTATTAATATTATTCCATACGCGCTGCAGTTCCTCATAGCTTGCATTATTTATCATTTTTAACAAACCATTTAATTGAAGGGAATGTTCACCATTTTCTGGTTCTTTAGAATTGAGAAAGTCAGTTAAAAATTTAAAACATTTTCTTTCAAGCATGTTTCACCTATAAAATTTTTAAGTGGAGAATAGCGTATCAAATGGATATGTCGGTTTGATGACCACATTATCTATTGATTTTTCTAGTATTTTTAAGCATAAAATGATACAACGTCGATCAATATACAAAATATATAATATGAATAAGGGAGAAGTTGTGGTAAAAAAAGTGACACTGCTTGTCGTTGAAGACGAAGAAGCTATTAGAGATATGTTGAAGTTTTCGCTAGAAAGAAACGATTTTGTTGTTATTAACTCAGAAAATGTCCCGCAAGCAAAATCGATATTAATGAATATAATACCTAACGTTATTATTTTGGATTGGATGTTGCCTGGCAAAAGTGGGGTCGAATTTCTGAAATGGATTAGAATGGAAAATTTCTTAAAAGATATTCCTATTATTATGCTAACAGCCAAAGCAGAAGAAAAAAGTAAAATACATGGATTAATGTGTGGTGCGGATGATTATATAACAAAACCTTTTTCAATCAATGAGCTCATCGCTAGAATTAAAACTATTTTACGACGTGGCATTTTAATTTCAACCCAAGATGAAATTATATTTAAAGATATCGTTATCAACATTGAAAAACGTGAAGTTTTTGTTAAAAATAAATTAGTTAAGTTGTTGCCCATTGAATATAAATTATTACATTTTTTTATGATGCATTCTAACAAGAATTATACTCGTGACCAAATTATTTCATATATACACGGGAGAAATATATATATCTCCGATCGTACTGTTGATGTACATGTTAAACGCTTGCGGGAAAAATTAAGACCTTTTCACTATGATAGTTTGATTAAAACCATTCGTGGAGTTGGTTATTGTTTTGTAAGAGAAAAAAATGAAAAAAGATAGTGAATTATTAAAAAAACTGCCGTTACCTGTGAAGTTACATATTAAACATCTCGAGCAGGTTCGTTCGGATTTCATAGCAAATGTTTCTCATGAGTTGCGTACACCTTTAACCGTTATACATGGATATTTAGAAGGATTATTAAAAGAAACAGAGATTGATAAAAAATTCTTAAAAAAAATTTATCAACAAATGTATCAAAATAGTATTCGTATGGAAAAAATTATTGGTGATCTTTTACTTTTATCTAGATTGGAAAATGAAGAGGTAAGTGATGAATTAAAACCGATAAATGTAAATAAAATATTAAAATTGTTATATGTTGACGCCAAAATTATTAGTGGTAACAAGCAACAAGAAATTAATTTAATAATGGATAAAATAATTTATGTGGTGGGAAGAGAGGAAGAGCTTAAAAGCTTATTTTATAATTTAATAACAAATGCCATTAAATACACACCCTCGCATGGAAAAATTTTAATTAAATGGTACGGTTATAAAAATAAAGCAATTTTTAAAATTGAAGATAATGGGATTGGGATTTCAAAAAAAAATATCCCTAGAATCACTGAAAGATTTTATCGTGTTGATAAAAGTCGATCACGCGAAAATGGCGGTACTGGGCTCGGCCTTGCGATTGCCAAACATGTGGTTGTCAATCACCATGGACAGTTAATTATTGAAAGCGAAGTTGGTAAAGGAAGCGTATTTACCTGTATTTTTCCTATCTAAATAGATTGTCATAGAACGGTCACAATTCAATGTTATTTTCCTAACACTAACATTGGATGGAATTGTATATGACAGGGACAAAGATTCATCTTAATCACTTAACTTATCTTGATGAACAAAAAATTAATTATCGACATATGCAAATTGCCACCATTGCAGGGATTGGCTTTTTTACTGATGCATATGATATTTTTATCATCGCGGTAGTAACTTCAATTTTAGAACCCATATGGAAATTATCTTTACTTCAGATTTCATTATTAAATGCTGCATCATTAATATCAGCACCACTGGGTGCAATTTTTTTCGGATTTTATGCGGATAAATTAGGGCGAAAAAAATTTTATGGATTTGAAATTGCTATATTATTTTTCGGAGCGATTCTATCCGGTATTTCAAATGGTTTTATATGGCTTTTTTTTTCAAGATTATTATTAGGTTTTGGCATCGGTGGGGATTATCCAAGTAGTGCAGTCGTCGCCAGTGAATATGCAAATCGTAAAAATCGTGGATTTATCGTTTTATTTGTATTTTGTATGCAAGCATTAGGTTTATTACTGGGGCCATTGTGTGCGGCATTTTTTCTTGCTGTTCATATACCGGAAGAATATGTGTGGCGAATTTTGCTTTTGATAGGCGCTATTCCTGCGCTTTTTGTATTTCATTATCGAAGAAAAATTTCTGAAACACCGAGATATATTTTCAATCAAAAGAATTCTCTAATATATATAGAAGAAACAACTTATCTTTTTTTAAAAAAACATAGCATTTTTTCTTGGAGATGGTTTAAACCTCTACTCGGAACGTGTGGTGCTTGGTTTTTATTTGATATTGCATTTTATGGTAATGCCGTTTCTTCTATATTAATTATTAATAATCTGCATCCAAATTCATCTTTATTGCAATATATATTATTAACTGCAATGATTTTTATTGTATTTGCTTTTCCAGGGTATATTCTGTCTGCAATTTTCGTAGATAAAATTGGTAGAAGATATTTGCAATCTATCGGATTTTTTATTATGTCGATTTGTTATGCTGCAATGGGTTTGATACCTCATATTGAGCATCATTTAATGATATTTGTAACATTATTTGGGTTAAGTTTCTTTTTTATTAATTTTGGTCCAAATGCAACTACATTTTTGATTCCGTCTGAAATTTTTCCCACAGAAATTAGAGCGCAGGCACATGGAATATCTGCTGCGTTAGGTAAAATAGGAGCATTAATTGGGGTTTGTTTATTGCCTCCCATTCTATCTTCGTATCATTTTTCTTGTACGATGTGGTTTGTTGCTATTATTTCAATTTTAGGCGCAGTTATTACTCAATTTTTACCAGAAATGAGTGGTCAATCTTTAGAAATGACCGAATAAATAATTGACTCATAGCGTTATTTAAGTTAGTTTGATTTCCTTTAATTTTTTTTGAGCTAAAGGATGATAGCAATGCCAAAACCATCGAAATACATTCATGCTAAAGACAAACCTCGTGAGTTAAAAAATCACCGCAAGCAAGAAATCAATCGTAATCCAACAGAACAGCCTCAGGGAATACCACAAAATAACCATCCAATTGAAGCGAATGCATCTAGTATGATATTTTTTTTGGTTTTGAATGCTGAATTACTTAAATTTGGCTCTAGGATAAAGACACATCATCCTCGTCAGTATGAAAATAATTCGCAATCATTTTTTATGAAAGATAAACAAATTTATAAGCATCGTGAAAAAGTCGTGAAAACACATCGGGAAACCGATTTTTCATTTAAAAATAAATAATAAAATGAATTAATAGGAAGATAGTTAGTAAGTGTTCATGGGGCACAGTCATCAACTATGTCATGCCAGCATGCTTTAAGCTGGCATCCAGTGGGCACGTAGCGAAGCCTCTTGGATGCCAGCTTAAAGCATGCTGGCATGACAGGTAATGTATCGTCAATTGCGTCACATAAAAATCATGTGACTCGCAATGACGGACTCATGGAGGGATCCGTAAGAGGATAATGCTTTTGTACTTCCTCTATGACTTTTTGTAAAGCGATAGTAAAGCCGCTTTTTTTGTTTTTCGTTTTACTATTTTGAAGAAGATTTATAATTTTTGTAATCTGTTCATTTCTATTATCTTGATCGCAACATTTTAAGATATCAAGTTCGACCCTTAATGCAACCAATAATTTTTTTGCCTCAGGTTGATGGTGCTTAGTCAGTGCATAAATTCCTGTTTTATTCGCATAGTTTTCTAATGAAGAAAGAATATCGATAGTTTTTTGAATGTCATCAAACAATTGGTTCTTTGTCATTTTCTTATCAATTGGAATGAAATGTAATTGATTTTGGCGATATTGTTCTATAATAGATTTAATGCAAAAATTTGGAGTTAATAATTTATTATATAATTGTCTATTCGTAATCGGATCAGTTGAATTTCCCTTGTTAAACCATTCCTCAATAGCGCTACGTTCATAAGTTTGTCCCAGCACTGTGGTTACGGGATCTGTCATGATTTCGCCGTAAATGGGGCAAAGAATATATTCTAGTAATTTATCATCGTCATCGCTTAAGTTCTTTTTATCATTTGATGTTGTGGCAAGCACAATAACTTTATTTTCAGAAGGGGAGGTCTTTAATTCAGGTGCTTGTTGCGATATAGCACTTACCATTTTATTTTCAGATAATTCATTGGTGCTTCTATCATTTAATTCCAGGGGAATAGAGGATTCTGAAGGAATTCCAGTATGTTTATTATCTATAAATATTGACTTTTCTTCATTGATTATATCTTTAGATTCCAATCTTAAAAAAGGGTTTTTAGTTTCTATCGCTGAATTTTTTAAATCTGATCTAACAAGAGACATGAATGCTCTCGAAGGTAGTTCAAGTGGAGGAGTAAAGAATAGCATACTAGAAAATTGTGCATCGTTTCTTATAGATTTAGAATCTAATTCCGGTGGCATAAATTCAATTTTATTTTCTGGTTCTTCGAGGGATTGATCTTGTGGAACAGTTTTGGAGGGTTTATTATCTGGCGTGTTAAAATATTGTAATAACTTATAAAGCCCAAAAATTGAAATTCCAGCTACACCTGCAATTATTATTGTATCCGAACGATTAGAACTCATTTTTCATTACTCTTATTATTGTTATTTATTGATGACAATGTTACATAACATTCATGAAGTTTTGCAACTTGTTTTTTTAAATTGGTTAAATCACCATGGTTTTCAACAATATCATTTGCTAAAGCTAAACGATGTTGGCGAGAAACTTGAGTACGCATAACTTTTTCGATTTCTTCTTTTGTTAAATTATCTCGAATTTTGGCGCGTTCAATTTGTTGTTTTTCAGTTGCATCAACGACTAATACACGCTGTAAAATAGGATTAGGATCGGTTTCAAATAATAATGGAATGACAACGATGCAATAGGGTGAAGTAACGCTTTCAATTTTTTGTTTCATTTTTTTTAAGATAAGTGGATGCAAAAGTTTTTCAAGCCAAATACGTTGTTCATTTTCATGAAATACAATTGCCCGCAATTTTGCGCGATTTAATTTTTTATCAGGCAGTAAAATGGTTTCGCCGAATCTATCCACTAATTGTTGTAGCGTGCATTCATCAATCACCTCACGTGCAAGTTCATCAGTGTCGATGATGTTAATGCCTTTTTCTGCAAACAATTTTGCGACTGTGGATTTTCCACTTCCAATCCCACCTGTGAGTCCTATAACGTACATAATAATCACATCATTGCAAATCGAGAAAGATAAATAAGTAAAATTTCCTTACCCCAAATAAGACTAATCCAACCTGCAATGGCAAGATATGGGCCGAAAGGTAATGGAACACTTCTAAAGTCTCTTTTAATAGCCATATGAGTTAAACCAAAAATAACTCCGATGACAGAGGCGATTAAAATAATGCTAGGCAATTGTTGCCAGCCAAGAAATGCACCGAGTGCTGCTAAAAATTTATAATCCCCTTGACCCATTCCAACTTTGCCAGTACATAATTTAAAAAGTGCTTGCGTGATAGCAAAAACGAGGTAGCCTGCGATGGCACCGATGATGGCATCGTGCGTGTTGGTAAAAATATTGAAAATGCTTAAAAATAATCCTGTCCACAATAATGTAAAAGTTAATTGGTCTGGCAAGATATGAAAATCTAAATCGATAAATGTTAAACCCATTATTATCCAGGTAAATATAAGCGCGCCCACTGTTTGCCATGAAAACCCAAACCGCCATGCGACATATACAGATGCCACACAGCAAAGAAATTCAACGACAAAATATCTTAGGGGAATTTTAGCGTGGCAATACGCACATTTTCCATTTAATACTAAGAAACTTAATACAGGAATATTGTGCCAGGGCTTTAAGCTTTTTTTACAATGCGTGCAATGAGAAAGAGGAAGAAAAAGATTGAGTTTTTCCGTATCTGACGCGTGAGAATTTAATCCTAAATAGGTGCGACACTCTTGATTCCATTCATCCTGGATCATTCGGGGTAAACGATAAATGAGTACATTTAAAAAACTGCCGATTAATAATGATAAAGCAGCAATAATTACGAGAAAAACATTTGGATTAGTTTCAAGAAAATTTATCATGTCCATTATAGCGCTGTTCCTAGTTTAAAGATTGGTAAATACATCGCAATAACTAATCCACCGATTAAAACACCAAGTACCACCATAATCAAGGGTTCTAATATCTGACCTAGGTTGGATACAAAATGATCAATATCGGATTCATATAATTCTAACATTTTTTCGAGCATTTTTTCTAAACTTCCTGATTCTTCTCCAATTTTAATCATTTGTACGCATAAAATAGGGAAGTGTGGAATTTGTTGCATGGCGTAATGAAGAGGGTGCCCGATAATAATTTCTTGTTGAATTTTTTCAGTCGCTTTTTTATAAGTTAAACAACTCGAGGCCAATGCAGTGAATTTAAGCGCATCTAATATGGGAATGCCGGCTATTAAAGTCATCATTAAATTTCTGATAAAATTTATCAATTTGATTTTTTGAAAAATAGAAAGTTTTAGATAAAAAGATTCTAGTTTCATTTGGAATTGTATAGAATTTTTTAATATATCCCAAAATAAAAAAATCCCAAATGGCGGAATCATTAATATTAAACCGTAATGACAAAGCCAATGAGAGAAATTGATTACACATTGCGTCAATAAAGGTAAAGATTTATTCATTTCATGAAATAATTCTTCGAACTTTGGAACGACAAAAATAAGCATGATTATACTGACGCATGTCGCGATGATGGACACGATAATAGGATAAAATAAGGCTTGTTTAATTTTTTTATGAAGCAATAATTTTTTTTCTTTAAAGGCTGCAATTCTTGTGAGCATCGTAGGAAAAGTACCGGATTGAATTCCGACTTGTAATAATTCTCTCGTTAATGAATCAATATATTGTGGGTATTTTTTAAGTGACTCTGAAAATGATATGCCATTCGAAATGTCGATTTCGAGATGATGTATGATCTGTTGTAATATAAGATTATTTTGGGTTCGTTTTAATATTTCGCAACTTTGTAAAATAGCAACGCCGGAGTGAATTAATGTAGCAAGTTGACGAAAAAAAATTGCAATTTCTAGCATGGATGGTTTACGAAAATTTTTTGAAAAAAAAGATGAATATTTTTTTTTAATATAATTGACGGAAATGACATTTTGTTTTTTTAATTGATATTTGACTTGTTCAATATCTGCAGAAAGTATATTACCCGAAATAATTTCACCTTTTTGATTTAATCCAGACCATTGAAAAATATGTTGTTTCATGAATGTAATACTCTTTTGATTTCGGAAAGACTCGTTTGCCCCATTCGCAATTTCTCACGCGCCGATTGTTGTAATGTGTCACGTATGTTAGATTTTAATTGATGTCGATTTGCTAAATGTTCTAATATATCTTCTGTCATAGATAGGCATTCATATACGCCTATTCGACCTTTATAACCATCAAGACATTCATCACATGAATCTGCATCGAATAATTCAGGTTGAACGAGATTGGGTTTTTTGCAATTTTCGCATAATTTTCTTAATAATCGTTGTCCAAGAATTAATGAAACTGCATGTTCAATATAATAGTGCGAAATCCCAAGTGAACATAGTCGTCCTATAGCATCCATCGCACTATTCGTATGTAAGGTTGCAAAAACGAGATGCCCGGTGTTAGCGGCTTGTACGGCAATTTCTGCGGTTTCTTTATCTCGAATTTCGCCAATCATAATAATATCAGGATCTTGACGTAACAATGCGCGCAACACATTCGGAAAATCTAAACCAATTTTAGGATTGATATTCACCTGATTAATACCATTCAATTGCATTTCAATAGGATCTTCCGCAGTAGCAATATTTATTTCAGACGTGTTTCGATATTGCAATGCAGAATAAAGTGTCACTGTTTTTCCAGAACCGGTTGGACCTGTCACTAATATTAATCCGTGCGAGTGCGAAATGTTATGCATAAAAATGCTATGTTGAGAAGGTAAAAAACCAAGTTCTTCAATATTTAATGATATTTTGCTTGAATCTAATAAACGTAAAACAATTTTTTCTCCAAAAAAAGTTGGACATGAACTCATGCGAATATCAATGCCAAATAATTGAAATCTTCCATCTTGAGGTAATCGTTTTTCAGTCATATCCAGTTGTGCTAATACTTTTAAACGTGCGATAAAACGTGACGCAAGGGAAGTTGCTATATTTTGTTTTTCACGCAAAATGCCATCACATCGATAGCGAATACGATATAAATCCCGAAATGGTTCAATATGTATATCAGAAACAAAAAGAAGAATTGCTTCCTGAATAATTTGATTGACTATTTGAATGATTGATTCATCTAAATCATCATGATGCGAATTTGCTTTTTGCATGACTTATTCCAATCTTAAAAATTTTCAGTAATTGCATAAACCCGCATCAATACATGTTCCGCTAATATTCCAATGACTGCCATTCTCATCAGGCGTTAAAATATAAGTGACTTCATGTAGGATTTTGGTGGCGACCGCTTGAATAATTCCACTTATGACTTTAATGCTCGCCATATTTTTTGTGGATTTTGGTTCTTCAGGAATGCCATTCAATCCATTTGATAAATCGGCCGCAGGTATTCCTTGTTGTAAAGCTAGTGCAACTGCTGTTTTAAATACTTCTGTCGCCGTGACAATTTCTGCAAAACGAGCACGCTCGGTATACGATTGATAAGAGGGAATTGCAATAGCTGATAAAATTCCGATGATGACAACGACAATCATTAATTCAATTAATGAAAATCCAAATATGTTTTTCATGTGTTACTCCAATGTAAATAATTTTATAAAAGTTTGAAATTAAAAAGGAAATTTTTGAATAATAGGAGGGGGATAAATCAGAATGGATTTATTTATATCTTTTTTTCAAAACGAATGCAAATAAAAATTTATAAAAATTAAAAAATATTTTTTAAAATTTATAAATCCTTAGGATACTGCGCCAATAATTTCGCGGCCTCAGCTTGCGAAAACGGCACTTTATAAGAAGTTTCAGTGCAATTAGTTTCGATTGCATTTTGTTTTTTTGAAAAGTGGTCAACGAATGATGCGCACACGAGATCGCCCCAGACATTCGTCATGGTGCGGAAACGATCGAGAATTCTGTCAAAAGGAAGTAATAAAGCGATCGCCGATGTCGGAACGTTTACACTTCGTAATACCATTACCATCGTCACTAAACCACCTTCTGGAATACCCGTCGCTCCCATTCCTGCCATGATAGATGCAACAAAAATGCCGACTTGTGCCATGATAGATAAATCCATTCCTAAAATCTGACAGAAAAATACAGTAGAAACGGCTTCATACATTGCGGTACCCGCAAGATTGATTGTTGTTGCAAATGGTAAAACAAAACGTGCGACTTCATCACTGGTTTCTTGTTTTTTTGCTGCAATGAGTGCAACAGGAAGTGTTGCAATCGAGCTTGATGTTACGAATGCAGTCAGCATAGCGGGCGATGCATGACGCGCAAATTCTTTGGCTTTTTTACGCATCACAAATTTGACTAAGCCAAGTTGCCACAGAATTTGTAAAACCAATCCAAACAGGAAAACTAAGATAAAAAGCGACATACCACTAATGCTTTGCATCAGGCGATCTTGCATGCTTGCCTCAGCAATTGCCGCGCCTAATAAAGAAAATAATCCAAGCGGTGTTAAAAACATTAACCAAATAATCATTTTCACGAAAATATTTCGGAGTGCTGCAAAAAATTGAATAACGGGTTTAGCAGTTTCACCAACAGAAATACAAGCAATAGAAAATGCAATGCTAAAGATGACAATAGACATAATTTCAAATTTAGCCGCGGCAGCAATAATATTGGGTGGGAAAAGTGTTAATAAAAAATCGGTAAACAAAACGGGTTTTAGATGTTCGGGTGAAGAATTCGCGAGAATTAACTCAGCAGGCATTCCTATACCTGGCTTAATAATATTTAATAAAAGTAATCCGATGACGACTGCAAAACCCACACTTAATATGACATAACCAATGGCGTATACGCCGATAGATCCAAGTTTTTTAAAGTTTCCGATAGAGGTAATGGCGCTGACTAAGGCTGAAAAAATTAAGGGGAGGGCAATTAATTTTAATAAGTTGATGAAAACTTTTCCGATCCAGTTCATTGAAATCATGGCTTCTGGAAAATATAGTCCCCCCATAATTGCGAGAAAAATACTTGCCATTATTAACCAAAACATATTTTTTTGCATGCTATCAACCTTCAAAGAAAAGTCTACGGTCCATTTACAATTCTACTAGGATGGCCACAAAACCTTGATTTTCTGCGATCCGCTACTCACATACTGACAACGTATGCTCCGTTGCGGTTCTCAAAAATCAATCTTTTTTGACGCATCCTAGCGAACTGTAAAATGGACCTTGGGTTCTAGCTTCTTTTCCTTGAAGCAATTCTGGTTACCAATTTTACAACATAATATAATATAATCAAATTATATCGATTTAAGATTAAGGGAGTCTGAAGTGAATAATCTCTCTTCAATTCGTAGACAACGTATTGAAAAAAAAGATATTTTTATTTCTTGTGTGGTACCGGTTTATAACGAAGAAACAAATATTCCAGTTTTTATTAGAGACTTACATGGTTTTTTGAAAAGTGTAACGAACCAATTTGAAATTATTGTCGTAGATGACGGAAGTCGTGATCAAACTTTGCATCATATTCGCACGTTACCGCCTGATTTTAAAGTAAAATTACTGGGCTTTTCTCGTAATTTCGGCAAAGAAATTGCACTAACAGCCGGTATCGACCATTGCAGTGGAGAAGTCATTGCGCTGATAGACGCTGATTTTCAGCATCCTATTGAAATGATAAAGGTTTTTTTAGATCAATGGGGCGAAGGGTACGATATGATCTACGGGGTTCGAAAAAATCGTGATAATGAATCCCGCGCAAAGCGTAATTTCGCACGGATTTTTTATTGGTTGATGGGAAAAATCACTAAAATTAATATTCCTAATAATGCAGGTGATTTTCGACTCATGGATAGGAAAGTCGTAGATAGCCTCAAAACTTTTCATGAGCGCACGCGCTTTATGAAGGGTTTGTTTGCCTATGTCGGTTTTAAAAGTATCGCGATTCCCTACGATGTGAGGGATCGCGCGTCGGGTAAAAGTAGTTTGGGTTTCTCTCGTTTAGCTGAGCTTGCGATTACCGGGATTACATCGTTTTCGGATGCACCATTGCGCGTATGGGGTTTCATGGGATTTATTATCTCAGTCATTTCTTTGATTTATGCAATCTATATTATGACGATGACTTTTATCTTTGGAACAGACCTCCCTGGTTTTCCAACGCTAGTTGTTGCGATTATCTTTTTCGGTGGTATTCAGTTAATGTCGATAGGAATTTTGGGTGAATATATTGCGAGAATATTCACCGAAGTGAAACAACGACCCAATTACATTATTGAGACGAAAGAGGGTTTTGACAAATAATTGCTAAAATATAATTTTAGGTTTTAACAATTTGATTTTTCGCTTCATGAAATTTTTGTAACACTGCCTCTGAAGGTGGAGTAGTAAATTTGCTGACAATAACAATGGCGAGGGACGAGAAAATAAATCCTGGAACAATTTCATAAATTTCAAACCAATTATATTGTCGCCAAATAAGAACGGTTAATGCGCCAATGATGAGTCCTGCAAGCGCGCCTTTCTCTGTCATGCGTGGCCATAACAAAGAGAAAATAATAATGGGTCCAAATGCATCTCCAAAGCCCGCCCATGCATAACTCACAAGATCAAGTACGCCACTATTTGGATTTCTTGCGAGAAGAATTGCAATGCATGCAACAGCGAAAACCATGAGACGTCCCACAAAAACTAATTCTTTTTGCGAGGCATTTTTGCGGAAAAAAGTTTTATAAATATCTTCTGTGAGTGCGCTTGAGCACATCAGTAATTGGCAAGACAACGTACTCATAATAGCAGCGAGTATGGCTGCTAATAAAAATCCCGCAATCCATGGATTAAATAAGAATTTTGCAGTTTCGATAAAAACATTTTCTGGATTTTCATTCACCGCTCCTGCAAGATCAGGATGTAAAGCAAAATAAGCAATACCAAAAAATCCTACGGAAATTGCGCCCAGCAAACAGAAGATCATCCAGGAAATGCTAATGCGTCTTGCACCTGGAATATTTTCAGGTGTCGTCGTCGCCATAAAACGCACCAAAATGTGTGGTTGACCAAAATAACCGAGTCCCCATGCAATTAAAGAAACTATTCCAATCAAGTTTAAATTTGCAAAAAGCGATGTGTGTTGAGGTTTAATTTGATTAATAACATCCATGCTTGGCGTAATTCCACCATTGTAATAGATAATAAAAAGTGGAGTGAAGATCAACGCAGTAATCATTAACGATGCTTGAATGGTATCCGTCCAGCTGACTGCTAAAAATCCGCCAATAAAAACGTATGCGATAGTCGCGAAAGTTCCGATGTAAATAGCAGTGCTATAATCGATATTAAAAACATTTTGGAATAAGCGAGCACTCGCAACAACGCCAGAGGAGCAATAAATTGTAAAGAAAATTAAAATGATGGAAGCGGCAGAAATTCGCAAATAATGTTTTTTATCTTCAAAACGATTAGCTAAATATTCAGGGATAGTGAGTGCATTACCAAATTTTTCAGTAAATAATCGTAATCTTGCTGCAACAAATTTCCAATTACACCATGCACCAATAACAAGACCAATGGCAATCCAAGAACCTGATAATCCTGAAAGATAAATTAAACCCGGAAGGCCCATGAGTAACCAACCACTCATGTCTGATGCGCCGGCCGCAAGTGCAGTCACCACTTTTCCTAACCTTCTTCCGCCAAGAATATAATCTGATAAATTACGTGTAGAATAATAACCGAGCCATCCAATAAAAAGCATTGATAAAATATAAAGGATGAACATTAAGATCATTGGATTTTGCATAAACAATCCCTACGAAAAAAGTTTTAGCTAGTATAGCTCGAAATCAGTTATTTTCCCAAGGCTTATTGCTAATAATCATTAACTTTGCATGTTCGATCGAAGCGGGTCCTACATAATAAGCTGTGTTTTCCGCATGCTTTTGTAAATGATCTCGAAAATGTGGAAGCATGTCTTTTTGTAAAAAAATAAAAATTCGTTTATCGCTTTTATAACGCTCCCAAAAAGCAGGCTCTTCAATTAACCATTCGGTGGTATCTTGATAAGGCATGTTATACCACAATTCTCTTTGCCAATTATCATATTGTGGAATATCAGCAGCATGCCAATCCGCAACAATCGTAATGCGTCTTTCTAGATAAATAGGTAAATCCTGATAATATCGATACCAAGTCACAATTTCATCTGTCGGTTGTAAAGATGATTTAATAAAAGTAGTAAGCGATTTACTCGATTTTTCGTTGAATAAAGGTGCGCTATGGATCAATGTTAATAAAAAAATAAATGAAACAAGAGACATGCAATAAAAAATAGATGACAAAGATTTTTTTCGTAAAAAATAAATGACGAAGGTGGCGAATGCCAACATTCCCGATATAAAAATAATAGGACATGTAAATTTAGCATCTATGTTAAATTGTGAAATAAAGGGCAGGGAAATTAAACTACATGACATTAATCCACAAAAAATCATTAAGGCAACAACGGTTTTTTGTGTAGCGGTATTCCAATAAATATCAAAATAACGCCCCATTAATATCGCAATACTTGGAAGAATAGGGAGGATATAGCCGATAGTTTTAGATTTTGGAATAGAAAAAAATATAAAAATTAATGCAAGCCATAATAATAAAAATAGTTCTACTCGATATTTTTGTCGATTTTGCCAAACAAGTTGCAGGTTTTTTATGAGAGATTGAAATAAAAATATAGTCCATGGTACGGATCCTGCAAGAACCAGAGGAATGTAAAACCAAACACCGGTTTTATTATTAAAATCTGCTTTGGTGAGAAATCGAGAAAATTGTTGTGTCACAAAAAAGAAATCAAAAAATTGTGGATTCGCTTTTTGCACCAGATAATACCAGGGCATCGTGATCACAAAGAATAATGTGAGTCCGAGAAAAAGACGCATTTTAGTGAGAATTCGGAATCGATTTAAAATAAGAATCCAAGCGCCAATAATCATAATAGGAAAAATAATACCAATTAAACCTTTGGTAAGCGTTGCGAGTGCTGCAAAAAAATAGGAAAGCAATAGAAAATTAGTTCGATTTTTTGAAGTGCTTTCGATACCAATGATAAAAAATAAAAGTGATGCACTTATCCACACTGCGACTTCTAAGTCTAAATTTGCATAATGAGAAGCGCCATAATACATTGGATGCAGGGCTAAAATAATACTCGCAATTAATCCAGTTTTTCGATTAAAAAGAAGGTGTCCCGCAACATACGTAACAAGACATCCAAAGATGCCAATGAGGACAGGCCAAAATCGCAATGCCCATTCCGTTAATCCAAACATTGAAATGGCGGAGGCTTGTAGCCAATAATATAAAATAGGTTTATCGAAAAAACCGACCCCGTTTAAGCGTGGCGTAATAAAGTCGTTTGTTGCGATCATTTCTCTCGCAACTTCTGAGTAACGGCCTTCGTCGGGGGTAAAAAGTGGGTAGGAACCCATCCAAAGTAAGTAAAAAGCGCCAATGAAAAGAAAAAGAAATAAAAGGTCTACCCTTAAACTTTTGATTGATATTGGAAGATGTTTTTCGTAGATTAACACTGCATGTCTCGAAAGGTTCTTGTCGATGAAACGATTTAATTGGTGTCGCGAAATATTTAAAAGTTTCCGTCATTCCCGCGAAGGCGGGAATCTATTAGGATGGATTCCCGCCTTCGCGGGAATGACAAAGAACGAGAAAGTCATTCCGCAACACCGACGAATTATTTTATGCGCAGATGATTATGGTCAAAATGAAGCAATTTCTCAAGCAATTATTGAACTTTTAACTAAAAAAAGTTTAACTGCCGTCAGTTGTCTTGTTTCATCAAAATATTGGCCATCTCATGCAAATTCGATAAAACCATATATTAATCAAGCAGATATTGGGTTGCATTTTAATTTAACTTATGAAAAGCCTTATTCTTTAGCCCAACTCCTATGGCGTTGTTATACGAAGACTATTTCAAAAGAGTTCATTCATGGTGAATTGAACACGCAATTAGATCAATTTATAGCAGCCATGGGAAAGATGCCCGATTTTATCGATGGGCATCAACATGTGCATACCTTTCCTGTGGTCAGGGATGTATTATTGGATGTGTACAAAAAGCGCGGATTAGAGTGTTATGTGCGATCGACTTACAATAAAAATAGTTTAAGGCGGCTGTCATTAAAAAAATGGTTCATTCAATACCAATTAGCAAATGCTTTCAAAAAGCAGCTAATTGACAATAACATTCCACATAATTCAACATTTTCTGGTATCTATGATTTTTCAATTTTACATTATTGTGACTTATTTAAAAATTTTTTAGAAGAAACCGATGAAGGAGGATTAATCATGTGTCATCCAGGATTGAAAAATTTATCAGGAGAAAAAGATGAGATTAAAAATGCTCGGGTTCAAGAATGGACTTATTTTGTGAGTGATGCTTTTCAAAAGAATTGTGAAGACCAAAATATTTCATTAATACGATTTTCGAACAATAAAAAATAATTTGTAAATTTTTTTTCTTTTTAAATTCAAAATTACGCTAACCCTAAGGTTTTAAAGAGAATATTTTTTACATCGACTATCCCGTTGCAAAATTATCTGCTACACTAATTAATATATCTAGATGAAAATGTGCCAACAGGATTCTAGTTATAACATGTCAATTGAATGAAGGTTAAAGTATGTCAGCACGTGAAAATGGAACCGTAAAGTGGTTCAACAATAGCAAGGGTTATGGTTTTATTCAAAGAGATCAAGGTGGCGATGTATTTGTGCATTTCCGCGCAATTCGTGGGGACGGATACCGCTCTTTAGAAGAAGGCCAACGCGTTGAGTTTTCTGTCGCTCAAGGTCAAAAAGGCTTGCAAGCAGAAGACGTATCGGTCGTCGAAGAATAAATCTAAAAAAAACTTGTATATTGTCTCCGCTGGAGTGGTTTTTCCACTTTGGCGGTGGCTTTTTTTTTTATATTTTTAAGAGTTATCTCCCTTGCAAAAAGAATCAGCTGTCGAAAAAAAATTACTCCATTACATTGGTAAAGCCATTGCAGATTACAATATGATCCAACACGGTGATCGCGTAATGGTCTGTCTCTCTGGAGGCAAAGATTCATATACGATGATGCGTATTTTGCGTTTATTGCAATTGCGAGCACATGCTAAGTTTGAGTTATTCGCATTCACTTTGGATCAGGCGCAACCGGGTTGGAATGATAGTGGATTGCGTGAATGGTTACATCAATCGAAAGTTCCTCATGAAATTCTCAATCGTGATACTTATTCGATTGTGAAAGATAAAATTCCTGAAGGAAATACGTATTGTTCCCTGTGCTCACGTTTGCGTCGTGGAATTATTTATACTTATGCTGAAGAAAATGGCTTTAATAAAGTGGCATTAGGTCATCATCGCGATGATTTAATTCGCACATTATTGATGTCTATTTTATATAGTGGTGAAATTCGTTCAATGCCACCAAAGCTCTTAAGTGATAATAAAAAACATGTGGTCATACGCCCGCTTGTGTATTGTCAGGAAAAAGATATCCTGACTTATTCGAAAGAACAAAATTTCCCGATTATTCCTTGCAATTTATGCGGCTCTCAAGAAAATTTGATGAGAAATAAGGTAAAAACGCTCATTGATGATTTAGCGAAAGATAATCCCAAAGTACCGAGCAATATTTTGCATGCGTTGCAAAGTGTGAAGCTCTCCCAGTTGATGGATAAGAAGTTGTGGGATTTTAAAAATTTGGAAGAGGGGCGGGAGTTGGGTGATTTGATTTCTGCGGATGTAGGTTAATTTTCATATGGTGTTGTAATTTACTTTAAATTGTCATCCTGGAAATTGAAAACTTTTGTCATTCCCGCGTAGGCGGGAATCTATTTCGAATGGATTCCCGCCTGCGCGGGAATGACAGAATTGCTTGAATCCAGCTATGCCGCGCGACGACGGAGTAGGGGAATGACGATAAATAGGGATCGATATCGAAGGCATCACCGGAAATTCCCGGGATAAAGATAAATCCGGCTTTAACTCATTTGTCATCATTTTACCGTATGAGCTTTTCGATGCTTTATTGACACTAAAGCTATCATCGGGAGGAGGCGGTTTTGTGGTTTCTTTATTTCTAAATCGATTTGCATTCCATAAAATAAAACCAGTTTGTAAAAACATGAATAATGCTCCAAATGCAGGATTCAGCGCAAATCCAATGGCGGTGAACACAACACTGATAACTAATACCGTCATTAAATTATAGGACAAGCTTAATAATAAATTTTGCTTCATATTAGCGACGGCATCTTTTGCAATATGAAAGGCAGTAATAATAGGCCACAACGATCCTTGTTGAATAATTGCATCCGACAACGATCTTGTGACGGGATCACTCGCGTCTGATTCAATAGCAATGCCTAAATGACTAGCGTGAATTGCAGGTGCATCATTTCCGCCATCTCCAATCATTGCAACTTTATGTCCCTTGTTTTTAAATCTTTGAATGTGATTTGTTTTAGTATTTGCGTCGGGATCCTTTGAGTCTGGTAGGCACTCATAAAAAATATCCGAAACAGATGCATCCCGAATTTCTAACTTTTTTTTATATTTTAAGGCGGTGTATTCGTTTGAACCTGTACATATATAAACGCTTTTACCCATTTCTTTTAATCGACGTATGACTGCTATAGCTTCAGGACGCAAAGGATCTTCCAAAGCGGCATATCCTACGATGGTTCCATCTTTTGCAAAGTAAACGATGTGTTCCGCATCTAAACTTTTTATTTCACGATCGAAAAGACTAATATCAAAGCCACTTTTCTGCATTTGCTTTGCATTGCCAATCGTATAATCATGTTCATCAATAACAGCAGAAACGGCATAGGGATATTTGTTACTATATATACAAGGTAAATCATCTCTAGCAGCATTTTGCGATTTCGCGTAATGGTATAAAGCTCTACCGATTAAGTGATTGCGTTTACCACTTTCAAGTGCTTGTAAATACGGCATCATTTCTTTGGGAATAGTATTTCGGACGACGCTACATTTGCCAATGGTTAATGTGCCATTGAGATCGAAAACAACGGTATCAATATCTGAGGCTTTTTGTAATGCATTACCAGTACTGAATTGAAATCCATTTTCTACGGCTTTTGCTTTTGCCATATTAATGGTAAGCGGTGTGATTAATCCAAAAGTACAAGGACATACTGCAGTTAAGATAGAAATAGCGCATTGAATAGCTAAAATAGGTGAAAAAAAGAAACTAAATGCAATACCAAAAGTGATCGCAAGCGCAAAAATGGTAGGGACAAAGTATTTTAAAATATTTTCAGCAGTTTTTTGTAATTTTGCTTTGGTGGTATTATCATCTTGCGCACGTAAAAAATTTTCCATTGCAGCAAGATTAGATTCCTCTTCCGTTTTGGTCACTTCCATTTTAATTAATGTAACTTCTTCTGGGACTTTCATGCCAGCAAGTAATTTTTCGCCTTTTGTAATTTTTTGAGGTTCAGTTGCACCATTTCGAATGGTGGTAATAATGCTTGTTTTTTTTGTTAAACATATCCCATCCAAGGGAATAATTTCTCCACTTTTTATAATGATAATGTCTTTTGGTTTTATGTCATTGATGGCAACCGTGGTAACTTTATTTTTTTCTCCAATTTTTTTTATAAAAGGAGGGGCGCGATTTCGAAAAGAAGTTTGTTCAAATTCAGTTTTTTTTGCATTTTCTTGAATGGATTTACCAATATGGCGAAATGCATAAATTAAAATAGGCGCATCAAACATCATGGGAAGCCAGGGAAAAGCAAAGGAGGCGAGCGAAATAAGAATGGTGAGAGAAGTGCTCAAAGAAAAAAGCAAATCCATGGAATTAAATTCTTTTGTTTTGAATGAATAAAAAACTTTTTTATAACTCTCAAATCCTAAAAGAAGCGTGAGTAGCGTGCTACCTATGCCGATGAGAAACATCAAAAGCAGAGGCAATCCAACGCCAGACATCGAAAGTCCCATGACTAGCGCGCCTGCAACAATTCCAATTCCTCCGTTTATTCGATATTTGCGAATTAATTTTTTTTTATTATCTAAAATTTTATGGTAATTATTGGTTTGCGGTGTTTTGTCCTCCGCAATTAAGTCTGTCAGTGGTTCGGCTTGAAAGCCAATTTCATCAATATATTCTGCAATTTCATTTTGTAAGCGAGGGGAGTCATCAGTAACGTTAACGGATGCCGTTTCCGTTAGGAGATCTACGTGAATATCGGTTAATTGTGCCCTTTTAAATTCTCGTAAACCATTCTGAATGGTATTGGTGCAGCTCGCACAAGTCATTCCTGTGATGAGGAAATCATACTTTGGCATTACGTTACTCTTTTATTTTTTCGAGAAGTATTTTAATTTCATTTTTAAATTGAGTATAAAGATCGGCAATGTGTAATGAATTTGTCTTTAGTGCGTTTTCGAAGGAGATCGTTGCATGTTTCAAGCGTGGGACACTGCAATAACATAAAGCACCGCGCAATGAATGTATTTGTTTTTTTAATGTAGAAAAATTATTTGTAACATATGCTTCATGAATTATTTTTAATTCAATCGTTAAATGTTCTGCGAGTAAATGAATAAATTCTTTTGCGGCCTCAATATTATTTCCAGCGATTTTAGTACTTTCCGCCCAGTCGATAATAGCATCAGTCATTCGATGTCCTTATGATTCAGTTGTTCTTTTGACAAGAGTTACATTCGGGAGTTTTTTTAATAAATGAAGTAATTTATTTAATTCATCATTATGATGAATTTGTACGGTTAGTTTAATAAATAATATATTTGTTTTTTTGTTAATGGTTGAGTTCAGCATTATCAAATCTATTTTTTCGTTGGCGAGGAGTGAAGTAATTTCTCTTAATAATGCTTCGCGTCCTTCGGCCGTAATTTGTAGATCAACATAATATGCGCCGAGTTTTCCCCCATCCCAATTCACCGCAATGGTTTTCTCATGATGACCTGCGGATAGTTTAGATAAATTTTTACAATCATGACGGTGAATGGAAATGCCACGCCCTTGCGTAATAAAGCCAATAATATTATCGCCAGGAATCGGTTTACAACATTTTGCGATGCGAGTTAATAAGTCATCAACCCCCGCAATTTGAAATATATGCGATGGACTTTTTGATTCTGTATCAGGATAAATATTTTTGTAGGGTAAGATCTCTGCTTTTTTATCATCATGTTTTAAGATCGCATGGATAATTTGTGATGGTCGAATACTTCCATGTCCCAATGAAATCAGCAAAGCTTCGGTGTTTTTAAAATTAAATTGGTGCGCGACTTTTTGTAAATCTGGTTGCGTGATATTAACGCGAGCAAATTCACGCTCTAATGTAGTCTTGGCATGTTCAATGTATTGATTAATATCTTGTTGCTTGAACCATTGTGAAACTTTCGCGCGTGCGCGGGGAGTTTTTATATAACCCAATTCTTTATTAAGCCAATCGCGACTTGGCGTACCATTTTTTATGGTAATAATTTCGATGCGATCACCTGTTTTTAAAGCATAAGTTAAAGGAACAATGTGATCGTTAATTTTAGCACCGCGACAGCGATGACCGAGGCCACTATGAATATGATAAGCAAGATCAATGGGTGTAGCACCGCGCGGTAAATCGACAATATCGCCCGCAGGTGTAAACACATATACACGATCGTTAAATACCGCTTCTAACGATTTCGTTTCGGTTGTATTTTTTTCCGCAACTTGTTTATGGAAGCTTAATAACTGTCGTAAAAAAGTTATTTTGGATTCATATTCTTGATGGTCACTTCTATTTTCTTTATAAGCCCAATGCGCAGCAATACCTTGTTCAGCTTTGGCATGCATTTCAAAAGTACGGATTTGAATTTCAAAATGTTTTCCATCAGGCCCAATGACCGCAGTGTGAATAGAGCTATAACCATTCGGTTTAGGATTTGTGATGTAATCATCAAATTCTTCACTGATATGATCCCATTGATGATGTACGATGCCGAGCGCATTATAACAATCTTCAATGGTGGGTACTAAAATACGAATGGCACTTGCATCATAGATATTTTTATAATCTAAATGTTTTTTCTGCATTTTGAGATAAATACTGAAAATATGCTTCGCTCTTCCCGCAATGTTTGCTTTAATTCCATGCGCTGCAAGCGCATTTTTCACATCTTGAATAAAAGTATGAATACGTTGTTCGCGATCGACTCTGCGTTCTGATAAAAATTTCGCAATCGTTTTATACGTCGCAGAATCTGTGTAGTGAAATGCAAGATCTTCTAATTCCCATTTGATTTGCCCAATCCCTAAACGGTTGGCGAGCGGTGCATAAATATCTAAGGTTTCTTGGCCTAAAAGTTTTCGTTCGTTTAAATTAATGGATTTAATACCACGCATCATGCTTAATTGTAATGCGAGTTTAATGACTGCAACACGAATATCAGAAATCATGGCAAGATAAGTTTTGCGTAACCGATCGATTTGAATTTCATCGCGAGATTTTTTAATTTGAGGAAGTAAAGTGTTTAACACATCCATTTGTTGCACGCCGGAAATTAATTTCGCGACAGGTTCATTAATTTCTTCTCGAATGGTTTCGATACTTAATTTAGTGTGAAGCACGGTGGGTACGAGAATGGCGGCCGCGACTGCTTCTTGGTCTAATTTTAAATCGATAGTAATTTCGGCTAATTCAACGCTTTGTTCAATACAAGGTTGGCCATAAAAAGTGGTTAGTCCTTTACTGGTTTTTTCGGCAAAAAGAATGGTTTGTCTAATGAGATCGATATTATCAAAGGGACTTGCAACGCCAAGATAATCTAGCCATGCAGGAATATCGATGGTCCCATCAGGCAGTGTCGGAAATTTTTTTTTGACAGCAACCATAACTCACTCATTTTTCAAATAATGCAATCGCTTCAATATGACTTGTATGTGGAAACATATTAATTATACCTGCTTTTTTCAATTGATACCCAAGTTCCGCTACTAAAATATTGGCGTCACGAGCAAGGGTTGCTGGATTGCAGGAAACATAAACTATTTTTTTGGCGTTAAATTTCGGAAAAAATGGAATAATTTCTTTTGCGCCTGCACGAGGTGGATCCAGTAGTATTTTGTCAAAAGTATTTTGCATCCATGCATCGTTGATATCAGGTTTCATGAGATTTGCTGCATAGAAAGAAGCATTAGTGATTTGATTTTTAAGCGCATTTTCCGTCGCGCATTTTACCATTTCCATGCTGCCTTCGATGCCAATGACATTTTTACTATATTTCGCGAGTGGTAATGTGAAATTTCCGAGACCACAAAATAAATCTAAAACACTTTCATTTTGATTGGGTGCTAATAATTCAATGGCTTTTTTTACCATTTCACGATTCATTTCACTATTAACTTGTGTAAATGATAATGGATGAAATGAGAAATCAATATCATAATCGTGCAGGCGATATTGCAACTCAAAGATGCCATCGTCAGGCCAGATTTTCCGAAGTGGAAGCGGTGGATTGGGTTGTAAATAAATATGAAATTGATGCATTTTTCCAAATGCAGATAATTTTGTTTCATCATCTGGATGTAAAGGTTCTAGATGTCGAATAATTAATGCGGTGACATTATCACCGATTGCAACTTCGATTTGTGGAATTTGTAAGTATTGACTTAATGATTGAATAAGTTCGCTTAAGTCATTTATTTTAGTGCCAACGCTTTGATGTAAAACAGGACATTCATCAATATCGGTGAGAAAATTACTGAGTTTTTCTCTAAACCCTACAAATAATTTCCCCTTTTTTTCGACATAACGCACGCCTAAGCGCGCTTTTTTTCGATATCCAAGCGGATTTCCTGAAATAGTAGGGAGTATTTCTTCAGGACTCACATGTCCAAAATGCTTTAATTGTTCGAGTAAAGTTTGTTGTTTAAAAGCGAGTTGTGATGCAACTGCCATGTGTTGCATGCTGCAACCTCCGCAAATACCAAAATGTTTGCAAGTGGGGGAGGTGCGAATTTCGGATGGGGTAATGACTTCTAGCGTTTTCGCTTCGGTATAGCGTCTATGCTGTTTGACCACTTTACAAAGTACTTTTTCGCCAATTAATGCGCCATGCACAAAGGTTGTTTTGCCATCCACGTTACCAATGCCTCGGCCATCATGACTTAAGGCATTGATTTCGAGCGTTATTTCTGGAAATACTTTCTTTTTTCTCGTCATGTCATAATGGTCTTTTTTTTAAAGCGCCATTATACTTATTTTTAAATTTCAGTTTCAAGTATTACCGCAACCACATGAGCAATTACTGCAGCAGTTTTCAGTCTCAAGTATCATGGCGACCGAATGAATAATTGCAGCAATTCTTACGACTTCTTGAATCATTTCTTTCGTAACTTGATGCGACAATAACACTTTTTCGTGTGCATCAATGCATTTCCCGCAACCATTAATCGCTGAAACCGCTATGGAAAATAGTTCAAAATCATTTTTGGGAATACCTGGATTTGCGATTAAACTCATTCGTAAATTCGCAGGCATTTTTGCATAGTCTTGATTCGAGGCAAGATGCGTAAAACGATAATAAATGTTATTCATCGCCATTAAAGCGGAAGCAGCCTTTGCCGCAGAAATTTCATCCGCACTTATTTTTTCGGATGCGAGTTCTACAATGGATTTAATCAACATTTTATTTTTACACATCATCGCCGTTGCAACTAACGTACCATAAAATTGTTGATCGTTAAGTACCGTATTATTTCGCATTAAAATGCTTGATAAATTTAATTTAATATCTTTTGCATAGTTGGGTAAAGTTTCAATAAAGTTCATAAATATTTTCCTATACGTTTAAGGTATTTTCGCCTTGCTGCCAATTGCAGGGGCAAAGTTCATCAGTTTGTAATGCATCTAAAATTCGTAAAATTTCCTGCGGATTTCGGCCTATTTTCCCGTCATTCACAGAAACATGACGAATGATATGATTAGGATCCACAATAAATGTCGCGCGATTTGCAACACCTGCATTTTTATCCAATATCCCTAAGTTTTCAGATAATTCTTTTTTAATATCTGAAATCCAGGGAAAAGGGCTATCTCTTAAATCAAGGTGATGTTCGCGCCATGCAAGATGAACAAATTCACTATCGGTTGATCCTCCAATGAGCTGCGTATTGCGGTCTAAAAATTCTTGATGTAATTTTCCAAATCCAGAAATTTCCGTCGGACAAACAAAGGTAAAATCTTTTGGCCAAAAGAAAAATATTTTCCAAAAACCTCCGAAATCTTCTCGTGACATATCGCGAAAAGCTTTTTCACGATCTGTACTGTGAACTGCGGTGAGTTGGAATTCAGGAAATGAAGCACCGATTGAAAGCATAATTAATTCTCCGTTAATAATGAAAGACCAGTGGAGTCTGTCATAATCTTTGCGATTAGAATAATTAATTGTTACTATTGATTTAATAGATTTTAACTATCATAACGAGGATTCTGAATGACACTGCAAGAACTACGTTTTATCATCGCATTATCGAGAGAAAAACATTTTGGCAAAGCCGCAAGTGCCACTTTCGTCAGCCAACCGACATTGAGTATTGCTATTCAAAAATTAGAACAAGAATTAGGTGTTCAATTATTTAAGCGAGATCGCGGTACTATTTATGTGACTGATATCGGAGAAGAAGTTATCGCGCGTGCGAAAAGAGTGATGCAAGAAGTTAATGATATTAAATCAATTGCATCTTCAATGAATGATTTTACATTGCCTTTTAAACTTGGCGCCATTTTTACGATTGGACCTTATTTTTTCCCTGCTTTTATCAATGGTTTTCAACAATTAAAAACAGGAATGCCGATTGAAATTTTCGAAGATTACACCGTTAATTTACGAAAAAAATTAATGAATGGTGAATTAGATGCTGCGATCATCTCATTGCCATTTACGGCGCCTGATGTCATTACGCAAACATTGTATAAAGAATCTTTCGTGGTTTTAATGCCTGCCAAACATCCTCTCACAAAATATAAAATGATTCATGAAAACATGTTGCTTGATTACCCACTTTTAATGCTAGGCGAAGGCCATTGTTTTCGGGATCAAGTTATTGCATTTTGTCCCGTGTGTTTTAAGAATAATTCTAAAATTGTGGAAAACGCATCATTAGAAACCATCCGTCATATGGTCGCAGGAGGGATGGGTGTGACGATTTTACCAGCCAGTGCGGGTCATACGCCTGCCTATTCCAAACTCTTGACTACAAGGCCTTTAAAAGCGCATACGCCGCATCGGACGGTTGCATTAGCTTACCGTCAAAACTTTAGAAGAATGCAGGCAATAGATAAAATACGACAAATTGCAAAAAATATATTTTGAATGCAATCAATTACATTGCATTTTGCAAGTGCTACTTGAGTTGATATTTTGTGCATTTTTTTTATAATTAAGGTGGGTATTTTCATAAGTTGTCTGGAACCGATAAGTCGTTCTCGTAAGGTGACTGACTCGACCGCACGGTGAGCAGGTCCTTAGGTGGTAAGAGAGAAGGAAAGCCTAATGTGCCCTCGGAAGTCGCCAAATTTAATCTCAGGGGTTTCCTAATGACACTTGTGAAAATCCCTTTATTTTTCACGAAACAAAAATCATCTCTCAGCTTATCATTCATTTCATTCTTCTGTTAATATATCAAAAACTTTTTAAGGTATTTTTATGCATTCTTTCATAGAACTTGAACGTCGTTTTGGTGCAAATAATTATGAACCTTTGCCAATTGTTTTAAAAAAAGGACAGGGCGTCTACGTTTGGGATACGGACGATAATCGTTATATTGACATGATGAGTGCATATTCAGCGGTAAGTCATGGACATTGTCATCCCGACTTAGTCCACGTTTTGACAGAACAAGCGAACACACTTGCCATGGTTTCTCGGGCATTTTATACGGATAGATTAGGCAAATTTCTACAAAAAGTGTGTGAAGTTTCGGGATTCGAAAAAGCACTCGCCATGAATTCTGGTGCCGAAGCTGTAGAAACTGCTTTGAAAGCAGTTCGAAAATGGGCGTATAAGATTAAAAAAGTGCCTGCTGACAAAGCAGAAATTATTGTGTGTGAGGGAAATTTCCATGGTCGGACAATTGCGATTGTTGGCATGTCTTCTGAGGAACAATATCGCGATGGGTTTGGCCCATTTCCCGCAGGATTTAAACAAATACCTTTTAATGATGTCGACGCTTTAGAAAAAGCGATTACTCCAAACACCGCGGCTTTTTTAGTAGAGCCGATTCAAGGGGAAAATGGCATTATTGTCGGAGATGCAGGTTATCTTAAAAAATGTTATGAGATTTGTCGCAAAAATAATGTCTTAATGATTTGTGATGAAATTCAAACTGGCATGGGAAGAACGGGGAAATTTCTTTGCTATCAACATGACAATTTTCAACCGGATGGTGTGGTACTTGGAAAAGCACTCGGCGGAGGGTTGCTGCCAGTTTCAGTTTTTTTAACGAGAAAAGAAGTGATGGATGTGTTCACGCCTGGTGATCATGGCAGTACGTTTGGAGGAAATCCACTTGCGGCAACCGTCGGACTTCGTGCGATTGAATTATTGTTTGAAGAAAACCTTATCGAAAATGCAGAAAAAATGGGAAATTATTTATTTGAACAACTTAAAAAAATAAAATCTCCTCTCATTCTTGATGTTCGGGGTCGCGGACTTTTAATTGGAATTCATGTGAATCCAGCATATTATTCTGCAAGAGAGCTTTGTTTACGTTTGATGAAATTGGGGGTATTAAGCAAGGAGACACATTCCACGGTCATTCGTCTTGCTCCGCCATTATTGATTACAAAATCAGAAATCGATTTTGTAATAGCTGCAATTTCTAAGGTATTTATCGAAGCCAATGAAACTCTTCTTACTTCTACAAGGAAATAAATACGATGAAAAAGTGGATCCATTCAGCATGTATGATTGCAATCTTAGGATTAACGCAAACCGGTTTCGCAGAAAATTTTGGAAGTTCATCGATACAATATTTCCAAGAAAAAGCTGCAAGTCAACGATTACCAGAAGCATATATTGCTTTTAAAAATAAAGAATATGCGAAAGCACTCGAGATTTATAAACATTTTGCCGATATAGGTAATCCGACAGCGCAATATATGATGGGTTATTTGTCTCAAAATGGTTTGGGAGTTCCTAAAGATTCTTTATTAGCATCCGCTTGGTACATCAAAGCGGCAGGAGGTGGATTATCGGATGCGCAATTTGCATTGGGTATGTTGTATTATTATGGCGTCGGCGTATCACAAGGTATTTCAGAAGCTGCAAAATTATTCGAGCAAGCCGCAAAAAATCAAAATCATCTTGCCGAGTATATGCTGGGATACATGTATGCGATGGGCTATGGGCTTCCAGCAAATCCGGAACAAGCGGTTGAATGGTATACCAAAGCCGCAACAGGTGGTGTTCCCGAGGCGCAGTATAATTTAGGTTTACTGTATTTTCTCGGTCAAAATGTTAAAAAAGATCTGAATAAAGCCTTAACTTGGTTTAGTTTATCCGCACAAAAGGGCTTACCGAAAGCACAATTCATGTTGGGCTTAATGAATAGCCAAGCACTTGGAACGCCAGCTGACAAAAACAAGGCTTTTTATTGGTATTCAGAAGCTGCTAAAAATGAAAAGGTACCGGTCGCCATGTATAATTTGGGTATTGCGTATTACAATGGCATTGGCACCCCGCCGAATCTTAGTACTGCTTTCAATTGGATTTCAAAAGCTGCTCTTCAAAGTTATCCTCGTGCACAATACGTGATGGGATATTTTTCATTTAATGGAATTGGCGTGCAAAAAAGTTTGGAACAAGCTTACGAATGGTATTCAAAAGCAGCCGAGCAAGGTTTTGCGGAAGCGCAATTTGCGTTGGGTTACCTTTATCATAATGGTTATGGTACGCAAAAGGATGATAAAATTGCTCTCGCTTGGTTTGAAGCGGCCGCGCGCGCTGGCTCCCAAAACGCAGAATACATGGTCGGGTTATTTTACCAAAAAGGAATGGGTGTCCCGAGCGATGCGCATATCGCTGCAGAATGGTATAAAAAAGCGGCTTTACAAGGCATGGATAATGCGCAGTTGTTACTCGGTGTCATGTACGCTGAAGGTCAAGGTATTCCAAAAGATATGAAAGTGGCTTATGCATGGTTGAATTTGGCTTCAACATCAAGTAATTCACAAATTCGAGAATCCGCAATTAAATTGCGTGATGAAATCGCCAAAAATATGACGCCAGAAGACATTAATTCCGCACGCGGCATGTCCCGCATGTTTTATGACAAGTACGCAACTCCTTAATTTATACATATAAATACGTGTCAAAAATTTATCATTTGACGCGTATTTATGCCCATCGCTTGGCCAAAAAATCAACCTTTGTATTATTTTGTGCTATAATCTCGTTATATTTCATATTTTACAGGTAATAGAGTATGCCAAAAAAAAGGAAGGGGATGTCTAAGACCTCACCAAGTGCGTTAGTAAAAACTTTATTTGAAAAAGCTTTTCAAGAGTCAGAAAAAAAATCGTTTAATTTCGATCAATCCGTCCAATTAATTGATTCAAGACTTGGTTTCATGGTGGAAGCGATTGGCGTTATTCACGAAAAAACGATTTCAAAATATATTAAAAAAGAAGCAGCAGACCAATGTTGGAATATTGTCTTAGATTATTTTAATTTAAATGATAATCATGCAGGAAGAGCAACATGGGATACTGATGAGCGATTAGAAAAATTACGTCTCATGACTAGTTATTGCGAAGAAAGTTATCCTGATTTAGATGATGAGAATACAAAGGTATTAACTTTATGGAAACAAATTATTGCAGAAAAATTAGCAGATAGAAGTCAATTGTCGCAAGCAAAAAAAGAAGAAATCAAACCCATTTTACCTCCTTCATCTAAAAAAGCTAAAACCATAACACCATCGAAAAGTATGGTGGTCTTATTAAAAGGAATTTCAAAGACGATTATGTCAAAGTCTGAGTTAGATATTTCAGATACTCGTTCTTTTTTAAAATATTTAAGTAATATCGATGAAACAAAAAAGGATAGGGTATTAGAAGATGTATTCAATGTGTATAAACACATTTTAAAACTAAAATACAAACAGCATCCATTCGCCGATAGTTATAAAAAAATAATAGCAGAAATGCAGAATTTTCTAATAGGTGAAATTCCTGAAGAAAAGCAGCAAGCTGAATTTAATCGTTTAGTTGAAGTTTTAAAAAAAGGTGAAAGCGAATCTAAGGAAAAAATAGATCTCAATATCACTCTCCCGACTGAAGCAATGTTGTTACACCCTAGTCATGTGAATATCCAACATAAAAAATCTTGTGTCAATGGAGACTCTTCCCGAAGATTAGTGCATGGGTTAAAGGGAATGGAAAATGTTATTGGAAAAAAGGGATTAAATTACCAATTAGTCACTGTCAGTGATCCGAAAAGTGCGGAAAAAATTGGGGTAGAAGAAAAGACGGAAGAAGATGTGAAAAATAGTGCGGATAAACCCCTGTCAATTGCTGAGTTGCATCAGGTTTCCAAAGAATTGCAAATGCCGCTTACTGGCGACATGAACGGTGATATTTTAGTGAATACCAGTACACTTCAAGCAGTCATGGATTCTGCTGAACTTGCAAGAAAATCGATTTTACAAAGCAAGAAAAATGGTGCGCCATCTATTGCGGTATTGCGTCCACCTGGTCATCATGCTTCAGAAGTTGAAATTCGAGAATTAAGCGATATTACAAAAGCGCAAGGGTTTTGTTTTATCAATAATGTTTTTGTAGGCGCAAAAACTGCTGCAAATCACGATGCAAAAAACATTTTAGTTATTGATTTTGATACACATGATGGGAATGGAACAAAAAATCTGTTATCCAAAAATTGGAGCAAGGAAACAAAGAGTAATATTTATTTTGTAAATACTTATAGTCATCAATTGTATCCCCATGCAGGCGAGAAACCCAAAAAATTCACCAATTGGAGATCGCTTCAGGGCAAGGTTACGATTTTTGATCGTCCTTTTCCTAGCGGTACACCCGCTTCGGATGCAAAGGTAATCGAGGTAATAGAAGATTGTTTCAAAGCAATAAAATCAAAAAATATTGACACGGTACTGATTTCTTGTGGATTAGATGCGCATAAAGATGATCCTTTAGGGCAAGGAGAAGGGACTGGTATTGCATTAAGTGATAGTTTTTATAGTAAAATGATTGCAAAAGTTCAGGAATATTTTCCCAATGCCTCTCTAAGTATTTATTTAGAGGGCGGATATAATGTTAAAGTTATCGAACGCACATTTGAAAACATACTCAAATATTTTGAAAATCAAAAAAGATTAAAATCACAATCGTCTGTGCTTCCATATTCTATTTTCCCTGCGAAATCAGATGACACAGATGTAGTAAAAGTAGATCCGAAGCACACGCCTTGATTTTTTAAGCTGGATCAATTTCTAATTCAGTTGCGATTTTTCTCATTAAGATGTCATCAGGAAGCGCATGACCCTCAAGCAAACCCCAAGCTTGTTGTTTAGGAATATCTAGCATTTTACTTAAAATAAGAGCTCTTTCTCTGCTGTTAATTGGAACCCCTAAGTCATTTAGGGATTTATTAATTTGAACTGCCAATTGTTTTGCGTTTTGTTGCACGGTTGATCTCCTTTCAACTCATTGCAATTGAGTATACTGACGGACGTTGCGATTGCCAATCCTATTTCATCTGATTCTTAGCTGCAATCAAAGTATTTTTTAATAATGTTGCGGTTGTCATCGGACCGACACCACCAGGAACAGGAGTAATCCATGCTGCTTTTTCTTTTGCGACGGCAAATTCAATATCACCAATAAGAGACCCATCGGCTAATCGATGAATACCCACATCAATCACGGTAGCGCCTGGTTTAATCCAATCACCTTTAATTAAGGTAGGAATGCCTGTTGCTGAAACCAGAATATCTGCATCACTCACAAAATGCTTTAAATCACCGGTGAAACGATGACAAACTGACACAGTGCATCCTGCCAACAATAATTCTAAAGCCATGGGTCGACCGACAATATTAGATGCGCCGACAATAACGGCATGCTGATTTTTGTAATGTTGTTGAATGCTATCAAGAAGCATCATAATGCCATAAGGCGTACAAGGACGTAAAAGTGGTCTTCGTTGCGCTAATCTTCCGAGATTATAGGGATGAAATCCATCGACATCTTTATCGGGATTGATGAGTTCAAGTAATCCATCGCTATCGATATGAGAGGGCAGGGGTAATTGTAAAAGAATGCCATTCACTTTCGGATCTTGATTTAATTCATGAATAAGATCGACGATTTGTTTTTCTTCCGTCTCGTTTGGTAAAGGATAATAAAAAGATTGGATACCAACATCATTGCAAGCTTGTCTTTTATTACGGACGTAAATGTGTGATGCGGGATCTTCTCCGACGAGGATAACCGCCAATCCTGGATCTGGATGGCCTTCTTCGCGGCGGGTGGTGATTTCGGTCGAAATTTCTTTTTTCATTTGTGCGGCAAAATTTTTGCCATCGATGAGTTTTGCTGTCATTATTTTTGTTCCAAAGCGTGTTGCTCGATTATACAATATTCACTTTAAGAATCACGTAATAAAATGTTTTAAATCATACATGATAAGAATTGACTGTCGCATCATCAATGCGTATCATTCGGTGCCTTGATGGTTAGTTGTGACAGGGTTCGGGGTATAGCGCAGTCTGGTAGCGCGCCTGCTTTGGGAGCAGGATGTCGGGGGTTCAAATCCCTCTACCCCGACCAATTTATATGCGCCTGTAGCTCATTTGGATAGAGCATCGGCCTTCTAAGCCGAGGGTAACAGGTTCGAATCCTGTCAGGCGCGCCAATCTCTTTATTTCACGGTGGACGTAGCTCAGCTGGTAGAGCCCCGGATTGTGATTCCGGTTGTCGCGGGTTCGAGCCCCGTCGTTCACCCCAAGTATCAGGATTTTATGAAGTTTAAGATCGCAAATAAAGTCCAGATTTGCGCTAAGGTTGCGAGATTTTTTGTAAAAAAAGCGCAGCATACGTTTTGGTATGTGAGCATTTTTTTACAAAAAATCTCGCAAGATTAGCCGAATGTGGGCTTTCTACTGTAAGATTTAGCCTCTGGGGGGGCCGTTAGCTCAGTTGGTAGAGCAGTTGACTCTTAATCAATAGGTCGTTGGTTCGATCCCAACACGGCCCATCTATTCCCTCCCTTGTTTGATTCATTTTTATTTTTTTCATTCCAATGATTTCATGATATAGAATACGCGGAACAGGCAAATATTTAAAATTTGGGGTGCTTATGGTTTTGACAATGTCGAAAAAGAAAGAAGCGATTGATACTATTATTGACAATATTTTTAAACTGGATAATCCAAAAATTGATGATTCCAGAAAACAAATCATTACTGATTTTGTTGTGGGGGCCATAAATGGCGATGAGCCTGTGTCAGATCTCGTTCTCAATGCTAATTTGGACGATAATACCAAAGGAGTCATTGCTTATATTCTAACGAATTTTAGGCTGGTGAAAATTGACATTGATTCAAATGAAATCCAAGCAAAAAGCTTCTTCCTTAACACAATCATTGGCATTGAAAGAAAAATTATTAATGATTATGAACAATTTAGTATATCTTTTCAGAATGGCTCTTTTGGTTTGCGATATTCTTTAAAGGATCAAAATTTTACAAAGTTTTTTCAACAAATTGATCAAGTGAGGTCTAGTTAATGAGTATTGATCAATTGCCATTTCAATTTCAGCCCTATAATGAACTGAGAAAAGAGCTTGAAAATAAAATTGAAAAAAAACTGGAAAGCCATTTTTTTTATTGGGTAATCGGTATTCTTCTTACTATCGTCTTACCTGTATTTTTACAATCTTTTAATCTTATTTATAAAACCAACGACCAAATTCAGATATTAAATGAAAAGCTGACCCGCATCGAGGCGAAGTTGGAAAGCAAAAAATAAGATTATTTGCATCGAGGGGGCGATCCCAACTTCCCAACACGGCCCATCTATTCCCTCCCTTGTTTGATTCATTTTTTTTTTAATTTTTTCATTATTTTTCCATTTTTTGCTCTTTTGCTTTATAAGTTGTCATCTTTCCAACAGAAATTATAATATTTAACTTATTGTTTAATAATAACATTTTTTTATAACTTAATAATAATTAATTGAATAGTATAATAAATAACCTTTTTACATATATGTTGATCTATATTTTGTCATATACTATAATAATATGATGATTTTTAAAAAGGTTTGAGGTATTAAAATGGAAACACGTAAAGATGGGCCGAATGGTTTGTTAAGCGATGACGAGATTAGTGTGTCGTTCGGGAGGACCTGTGAAGTATTTTTATTAAAGGATGAAAAAGAAATTGAAAAATATCTTTATGCCTTAATAGATAATACTAATGAGGCTATTGGTCCTGTTGAAAAAAAGGATTTTTTAGTTGTCCTGGAAAAAATTCGTAGAGTAGATTCTCTGGTAAGTTTTCATTTGTTTCTAAGATCTTCATACTCTGATGGGAAATTTAGCGAGATAAATTTAAATAATATTTTCGAAAAATACCAATCTCATCTTTCTGACATGAAAAACACGAAAATCCATACAATTAAAGCTTCGCCAGCTGCAATAGATCTGGGAAGGGAAGGAAGTATCAGAGAAATCCCCAAATGGCAGCCAAAAAAAGAAAATCTGGCAGCTGAATCTTTTAAAATAGGGCTTTATGTATTTGCTGCTGTTTTCGTTGTTCTCCTTATTGCTGTAGCTGCGACGGGAGTTGGTGGACTCATTGAGTTAGGTATAGGAGGGGGAGCCCTTGCTGCAGGTGCTGCAAGTAGCGCAATAGTAGCAGGCATAGCGGGGGTTGTTGGAGGTCTTCTTAGAGCAGTCCAAGGTTGGTTGATGGATTCCAAGAAGGAACCAATAAAAATTTTACCTCCAGAGCAATATAACATGCGACATATTATATTGCCTCCGACGAAACACTCAGGAAGAAGGGCACAAGGTGCGGTTGTGGAAGCATCCAAAGAGCATGTAAATAATAATGCGCCACAACAAATAAACTCTGGTGTGACAAATTCAAATCCTAAAGAGGGTACTATTAGAGAAAAACCTCCAGAGCCTCCAACACCACGTTCACCTTCACGTAACAGGCACTGAAATGAAACCACGAAATCACTCAACGAAACTACCTGATGTTGAAAGCATACGCGACGAAATAAATCGTTTGCGAACTTCAGTTATCGCCAATGGCAGTGCAATTGTCGGATTTTCGGAAATATTTAGAACGTTATTAAAAAATACTAATTCCATTTTAGGAAAACTGACTTATGAGGAAAAATTAGAAAAACTAAAAATAATTAAAATTAATTTAACAATTCTTTCGAAGACCATCGCAGAAGAATCAGTAATGTTAGAAGGTTTTTTTTATGAACCCAATAATAGTAAATTAAATTTATTGAATCTTTTGGATAAATATATCAGTTACAAAAACAAACTTAATAAAAAGCTTTACTCTAGCATGGATAAAGAAAGCTCATTACAGGATGATGAACCGAGATATACCAGAATAAGAATCAAACCGTTAGAAAATAAATCATTCTGGGATTCAATAACAGACTTCTTTAAGTCAATATACAATAAGAATCCAACCTTCTTTAACGCTATTGGTATCGGTTTAGCGGTAGGTGTTGGTGTAGCTTTTGCTCTCACCGGGGTAGGACTAGTTGCCGAACTTGTTGGGGCGGCGACCTTCCTGAGTTTTGCGCACGCGGGTTTTTTAGCTTTAGGAGCGGCAGTTTTCGCAGGTGTGATTAGAGCCGCCAAAAGTTTCTTTAATGACCCTAAAGAAGATAAACTCGAATCTGTATCCTCATCTGTATCCTCAAGTGAAGATAATCCAAAAGATCAGAAGAAGATACAACACATTCGTATACCTTCCAATGCAAGCCTAACCAAGAATGCAAGCCTAACCAAGTTGGTTTCACCCAATAATCGAGTTGAAGACGAACCTATTGTCGATGCGCCAAGGATTAATGATGATCCAGTACTTATCAGTGGTGTTGATAAGTCAAATGACAATGAAGAAACGGTTACTCCCCCCACTTCCTCCAGAAGGCCATAAATAAATTTTAAACCTGCCGCTTTTGACTATTTCTAACAAGTCAATGTCCAGTTAAAATCATAGTAGTTGATTTACCCTAAGGGACTACATTTTGAAAAATATAATATTTTTCAGCATTCTATTAATAGCAATCAATGCCCATGCCGCCGTTACTATCCACAAAACCGTCCCTTTTAACAATGTCAAAATGCATAAAAACGACACTATTATCGCAGATTACAATTTTGGTAAAGGGGATTGCGACAATCCTACTTTTAGAGAAATTTTTTGTTATGACCCCAGTTTGACGAATGTTGGGCATGCCACTTGGACCTATCATAATCAAGTCATCACAATGAACCTTCCTGTTCTCCTTAAAACCTGCCCGCAATATTCAGGAGATTTTGCTGATAAAACGGGCACGATTACCATCGTCGATACCAAAGAAAATGATGAAAATGGCGATGTTATATTCATGAGTTGCAACTTTTTTTGATAAAAAAAGGTTGGCTTTAATCATTAACTTGACAGCCAGTCTTAATCACTATACCTTTCACGGTTTGCCCGCAGTTAACTTTTTGCGAAAGTGGCGGAATTGGTAGACGCGCTGGATTTAGGTTCCAGTGGGGAAACCCGTGAGAGTTCGAGTCTCTCCTTTCGCACCATTCAGGATTATCCTAGGATGGTTTTCGGACACACGTTTTTATACTATAATATAGAGATTTAGGGGCTTATCGTTCAAACCGAAAGCGCCTGGTTTTTTTATTAGGAAAATGATTTTTTATTTGAGGGTTTTATGCAAGTATCTGTTGAAGCACCCAATAAATTAGAACGACGCATCACCGTGGTTGTTCCCGTTGAAAAATTAGATGAAGCTTATAATAAACGCATTCTAAAATTGTCAAAAACCGCAAAAGTTAAAGGTTTTCGTCCCGGTAAAGTGCCTTTGGCGGATATTCAACGTTGGTACGGCGATTCTGCCCGACAAGAAGCGTTAAGCGAAGTTATTCAATCGTCTTTATATGCAGCGATTAATCAAGAAAAATTAAATCCAGTTAGCACCCCAACGGTTTCACCTTCCGCAATAGTACCAGGTCAACCCTTAGAATTTGTTGCAGTATTTGAAGTATTGCCTGAAGTGACGGCTGTTAATTTCGAATTAAGTACGCTCGAAAAACAAATTTCAACGATCACCGATGATGATATCGATAATGTGTTAAAACACCTTCGAAAACAGCAAGCGGTATGGCAAAAGGTCGAACGTCCTGCGGCAAACGAAGATCAAGTTATCCTTGATTTTAAAGGTACGATGGACGGTGTTGCATTTACCGGTGGAGAAGCACACGATTATCCAATTATTATTGGTAGTAAATCGATGATCCCAGGATTTGAAGAAGGGTTAATTGGCATTACACCCAATGAAGAAAGAACCCTTGCAGTCACTTTTCCAGAAAATTATTTCTCAAAAGAATTTGCAGGAAAAGCAGCCGAATTTCACGTCAAAGCGCATAGTATTTCTGAAGCGCAATTACCTGAATTAAATGACACTTTTGTGAAGAAAATGGGTGTCAAAAGCGGTGAAGTCGCTGATTTTCGTAATGAGGTACGTAAAAACCTCGAACGTGAATTATATCGCGTTGTAAAAGCTAAATTAAAAACGCAGGTTTTCGATCAATTGATTCAGCAAAATCCGCTTGAAGTGCCGAAAGCACTGATTGAACGCGAAGCAAAGCGTATTCATGATGAATTACATCCACATCATGCAGGTAAAGCGCACAATCATTCTGAAGCTGAAATGGCAACTTTTAATGATGCGGCGAAACGAAATGTGATATTAGGATTATTGGTTGCACATTTGATCAAACAATATGATATTTTACCAGATAGAGAGCGTATTAAAGCGCAAATTGAACAGTTATCTTCTGTGTATGAAAATCCAGCTGAAGTCATGCAATGGTACGCTAACAATAAACGTGCGAAGGCTGACGTTGAAATGCAGGTTTTAGAAGAGCAGTTAGTCGAAAAACTGCTAGAAAAAGTTCAGGTCACCGAAAAAATGACGAGCTATAATGAGCTTATCAGCGGTAAAATAAATACGTAAAACTTTTTTATAGGATAGGAATGAAGTAATGTCTAGCAACGCATCACATCATATTTTGAATTCTGGGCTTGTTCCAATCGTTGTGGAACAAACCGCAAGAGGCGAACGATCGTTTGATATTTTTTCACGATTACTGAAAGATCGTTTAGTTTTTATTGTAGGCCCTATCGACGATATGATGGCTAATTTAGTTGTCGCTCAATTGCTATTTTTAGAATCAGAAAATCCGGACAAAGATATTTCTTTATATATTAACTCGCCAGGCGGTGTCGTGACCTCCGGGCTGGCAATATATGATACAATGCAGTTTATTAAACCGGATGTAAGCACAATGTGTCTGGGACAAGCAGCGAGTATGGGTGCTTTATTACTCGCAGGTGGTGCTGCAGGCAAGCGTTATTGCCTTCCCAATTCACGGGTCATGATTCACCAACCTTTAGGTGGTGTACAAGGCCAAGCTTCAGATATTGCGATTCACGCAGAAGAAACTCTAAAAGTTCGCAATCGTCTCAATCAAATTTTGGCGAAACATACGGGTCAACCTATTGAAAATATTGCCAAAGATACGGATAGAGATAATTTCATGAGTCCTGAAAGAGCTCGCGAATATCATTTAATTGATCAAATTCTCGAGCAAAGAAAAGTGACGGAAACGTCCAAAAAGAAAGATAATGACACTTGAAATTTATAAGATTGACAATATATTGAATATTATTCACTTAGAGGTTCTTCTATGAGTGCTAATGGGAGTAATAAAGTTTTACACTGTTCCTTTTGCGGCAAAAGCCAGCATGAAGTTCGTAAACTGATTGCCGGTCCCGCTGTATACGTTTGTGATGAATGCGTTGCACTTTGCAATGAAATCATTAATGAAGGTAAAAATGATGCAAAGGATAGTGTCAGCGATGTACTTCCTCAATTACCAACCCCGATGGAAATTTGCAAGACTTTAGATGAATATGTCATCGGACAAGCTTACGCAAAAAGAACACTTTCAGTTGCGGTTTATAACCACTATAAACGCTTACGCAATAAGTCAAAGGATGATATTGAACTGAATAAGAGCAATATCTTGCTTGTCGGTCCTACGGGTAGCGGCAAAACGCTGCTTGCCGAGACACTCGCCCGATTGTTAGACGTGCCTTTTGTCATTGCGGATGCAACAACTTTAACCGAGGCGGGTTATGTCGGGGAAGATGTTGAAAATATCATTCAAAAGTTATTACAGAAATGTGATTATGATGTTGCAAAAGCTCAAACGGGTATTGTGTATATTGATGAAATTGATAAAATTTCCCGAAAATCCGAAAATCCATCTATTACACGTGATGTTTCTGGTGAAGGCGTTCAGCAGGCATTATTAAAGCTGATTGAGGGTACGATTGCCTCCATTCCTCCACAAGGTGGTCGCAAACATCCACAACAAGAATTTATTCAAGTTGATACGAAAAATATTCTGTTTATCTGTGGCGGTGCCTTTGCGGGTCTCGAAAAAGTGATTCGTGATCGTTCAGAAAAATCCGGCATTGGTTTTTCAGCCGAAATTCATAGCAAAATTGATGGAAAATCAATGGATCAATTATTGCGCGAAGTGGAACCTGCTGATTTGATTAAATACGGATTAATTCCAGAGTTGATTGGTCGTTTGCCGGTTGTTGCAACCCTTGAAGAATTAGATAAGCAAGCTTTGATCAATATTTTAACTGAACCGAAGAATTCCCTGGTCAAACAATATCGCAAATTGTTTGAAATGGAAGGTGCAAGTTTAGAATTTCGTGATGCTGCTTTGAATACAATTGCTGAATTTTGTGTTAAAAAGAAAACTGGCGCGCGCGGTTTGCGGTCAATTTTAGAAAAAGTGCTCCTTGATACCATGTACGAGCTTCCTTCTTTAAGTAATGTCGCTAAAGTGATTGTTGATGAAACGACCATTACAGGCGAATCAAAACCGATCATCATGTATCAAAATACTGATCAGGCATATGCGGCGACGGAGTGAGAATTCATTCCAAGTCGTTTATAATATAAATGTAAACCCACAAATCCACTTCAAAGGAAACTCACGATGACTTTGAGCAAAACAAGTGATAATCTTTTAGGCGTTCCAGTGTTGCCATTACGCGATGTGGTTGTCTATCCTTTTATGGTAGTTCCTTTGTTCGTTGGTCGACCACGATCCATTAAGGCACTTGAAGTCGCAATGGCGGCTGATAAACAAATTCTTGTGGCAACGCAAAAAAGTGCAACGGAAGAACAACCCTCAGAAGAAGGTATATATTCTGTTGGAACACTCGCAACGGTATTGCAACTATTAAAATTACCTGATGGCACCGTGAAAGTTTTAATTGAAGGTGTCAGACGCGCAAAAGTCACTAAGTTTGTTCCGAACGAAGCGTATTTTTTAGCGGACGTTGAATTATTGACGGACACGAATTTAGAATCTCGTGAAATAGAAATTCTTATTCGTTCTTTAAAATCTCAATTTGAACAATACGTCAAATTAAACCGAAAAATTCCTACAGAAATTTTAGCGTCAGTACTTTCCGTCGAAGATGGTAGTCGTTTAGCAGACACTATTGCGGCACATTTATCAATTAAATTGGAAGAAAAGCAAAAAATTCTTGAGATCATGGATTTAGCGAAACGATTAGAAAAACTCGTCGCTGTCATGGAATCTGAAATTGATTTATTACAAATCGAAAAGAAAATTCGCGGTCGTGTTAAACGTCAAATGGAAAAAACACAACGTGAATATTATCTCAATGAACAAATGAAAGCGATTCAAAAAGAATTGGAGCTTGAAGAAACGCCCAATGAATTTGAAGCAATGACGAAAAAACTTGAAAAAGCCGGAATGACGGACGAAGCACGTGATAAGTGTAAAGCTGAATTAAATAAATTAAAAATGATGTCGCCAATGTCTGCAGAAGCGACCGTTTCTCGCAATTATTTAGATTGGATGTTGTCGTTACCTTGGAAAGATCATTCCAAATTACGCGCTAAATTGTCAGAAGCGGAAGCTATTTTAGAAGCAGAACATTACGGATTAAAAGAAGTCAAAGAACGCATTCTAGAATATCTCGCCGTCCAAAAAAGAGTGAAAAAATTAAAAGGTCCTATTTTATGCTTAGTAGGTCCTCCTGGTGTTGGTAAAACTTCTCTAGGACAATCCATCGCAAATGCGACCGGTCGAAAATTCATTCGTATGTCTTTAGGTGGCATTCGAGATGAAGCTGAAATTCGTGGTCATCGTCGTACCTATATCGGTGCTATGCCTGGAAAAATTATTCAAAAAATTTCAAAAACTGATGTATGCAATCCATTTTTCTTGCTTGATGAAATTGATAAGATGTCTACCGATTTTCGTGGCGATCCCGCATCCGCTTTATTGGAAGTATTAGATCCAGAACAAAATCATGCATTCAACGATCATTATCTTGAAGTGGATTATGATTTATCCGATGTGATGTTTGTTGCAACGGCGAATACTTTAGATATTCCACCAGCGCTTCGTGATCGTATGGAAATTATTCGCATACCTGGTTATACCGAAGATGAAAAAATTAATATTGCTTTGCGACACTTGATTCCTAAACAGTTAGAAACCAATGGTTTGAAAGCATCTGAGATCGAAATTCCTGCCGAAGTCGTACAATATATTGTACGTTATTACACACGCGAGGCTGGCGTTCGTAATCTTGAAAGAGAAATTTCAAAAATCTTTCGTAAAGTGGTCAAAGACATTTTATTAAAAGATAAATCGAAGAAAAAGAAAATCATTGAGGTTGCTAACCTCGAAAATTATTTAGGGGTAAGACGTTTCCGTTATGATGTCGCTGATGAAAAAGATCAAGTGGGTCAAGTCAAAGGGCTAGCTTGGACTGAAGTGGGTGGTGAATTATTAAATATAGAAGCAGTCACGGTACCAGGTAAGGGTAAAATCACCAATACCGGTCAATTAGGCGATGTGATGAAAGAGTCTATTCAAGCCGCTTTAACCGTTGTGCGTTCACGTGCTCCATTATTGGGAATACCGAAACTTTTCTTTGAGAAACATGATATTCATGTCCACGTTCCAGAAGGCGCAACACCCAAAGATGGACCGAGTGCTGGTATCGGTATGTGTACGGCATTGGTTTCTGTATTAACACATATTCCTGTTCGTGCGGATTATGCAATGACAGGTGAAATCACCTTACGTGGTGAAGTATTGCCCGTCGGTGGTATTAAAGAGAAACTATTGGCAGCACATCGCGGTGGAATAAAGAGCGTTATTATTCCTGCTGAGAATGTGAAGGATTTAAAAGATATTCCAGACAACATCAAAAAAGATTTGGATATCAAGCCGGTACGTTGGATTGATGAAGTATTATCTTATGCATTAAATGGCTATCCTGATCGATTACCCGCAAAGAGTAAAAAGCTTAAAGCGATGATTGCAGCAAGTACCAAAAAATCACGCAAAAACTCTGATCGTGTGCGCGCTCACTGATAATTCCCCTCTCCCATTCATGGGAAAGGTTTATCTCGCGTAATTTTTCCCCTCTCCCATTCATGGGAGAGGGGTTAGGGGTGAGGGTTTATCCCGCTAACTAATCTATTGTTATCCACCATTCGCTGCAAAATTTATTCCAAATATTCCCATCATTTAACTCTAAATTTTGTCATAAAATATGGCGTTCAATATCTGTAGCGTCTCGTAAATAAACACCCCAAAAAATATTTATAAGATTGCTTGACTTAAGTTTCCTACAAATGTATAAATCTCACTTCACTGATTACGGATGACTTCTGAAAGAAGAGGGTATATGAACAAAGCAGAGCTAATTGAGCTAGTTGCAGAAAAAGCTGAAGTTACCAAGGCCGCCGCTGAGCGCGCATTGGCTGCAATGCTAGATGCTATTGCATCATCGTTACAAAATGATGAGCCAGTTGTGCTTGTCAACTTCGGTACGTTTGTTGTAAGACAGCGAGCAGCACGCAAGGGTCGAAATCCTCAAACGGGTGAAGAGATTAAAATTAAAGCGGCTAAAGTTGTTGGCTTTAAAGCAGGAAAAGCGTTAAAAGAAGCAGTAAAAGAAGATAAAAAAGATAACTAGACAGTGCTTATCAATTACGATATAAATCATTGCCAAGTTTTTTTATAATCTTCCGTGTTTATGTAAGTTGGACAAGAAGTCCTTCTTACTTGGGTGCTTAGCTCAGCTGGGAGAGCATCGCCCTTACAAGGCGAGGGTCGGGGGTTCGAACCCCTCAGCACCCACCAAATTTAGAAGTAAAGTTTAGGATTGGAGTGGTAGTTCAGTTGGTTAGAATACCGGCCTGTCACGCCGGGGGTCGCGGGTTCGAGTCCCGTCCACTCCGCCATCATTGATACTTGTCTCATAGAGAGAGAAAGTGCTTATATGCTGCAGGGCATTAGAGATCGTACACAAGGTTGGATAGCAGGAGTTATCATTTCATTACTTATTCTCTCTTTTGGTTTATGGGGGATTCACAGTTATTTTGTTGGTGGTGGTGTTAATTCCACAGTAGCAGAAGTCAATGGCGTAGAAATTACAAAAAGTCAGCTGGGTGTTGCGTACGAACGTTTACGTCGTCAAGTTCAAGCCTCTAATTACGATATTACCTCTAATGCAGAAGCAGGGCTTAAAACCCGAGCGTTACAGAGCTTAATAGATCTTCAAGTGTTAAAACAAGCTTCGCTTAAACAAGATTACCGAATCTCAAATGGTCAGGTAGATAGTTTTTTAGAAAGCATGCCAGAGTTTCAAGTGAACGGTCAGTTTTCTATTACGCGCTTTCAACAGGTGTTATCCTTGAGCCTATATTCTGCGAGTGATTTCCTTGATCTCATCAAGACATCATTATTAATTGATCAACCGCGATTAGGAACGATTTTCACCTCTTTTGCATTACCTTATGAAATTGATCAATCTATCGCATTAGTGAATCAAGAACGTAAAGTACGGTACACCGTCGTACCATTCGCTATCGTACCGATACAATCTATTCAAGTTCCTGAAGAAAAGATCAATGCATACTACGAAGCACATCAAGATGAATTCAAGACTCCTGAACAAGTGAGCATTGAGTACATTGCATTTTCAATGAAAGATATTACAAATAATATTCTGCCAACTGAGCAAGAACTTCAAGATTATTATAAAGATAATTTGCAAAACAATGCGTCACAAACTTTTGAGCAAGCAAAACCTCAACTAATTGAAGCAGTCAAACGACAAAAAGCTGAAGAACAATTTACTGAAATACGAGAAAAATTAGCTTCATCTTCGTATGAACATCCCGAAAATTTACAGACTTCTTCACAGTTATTGAATTTACCCGTTAAGACCAGTGAATTATTTAGCAAAGATAAACCGGGTAAGGATATTGCTCAAAATAATAAAGTTCGTGAAGCGGCATTTAGTAATGACGTTTTAAATTTAAAAAATAATAGCGATGTTATTCAGCTTACCTCAGATTCTGTTGCTGTGATACGAGTAAAACAACATCAGCTTCCATCGACACAATCATTAGATACAGTGCGATCACAAATAGTAGATAAGTTAACAAAAGAAGTAGTGAATGAAAAAACGTTTAAAATCGCAGAAGAGATTGTTTCAAAACTTAAAAGTAATACGGAATCAAATCAAGTTTTACTAGACAACCATTTGAATTGGAATTCGGTAGGTTGGATTGCGCGTATGGCAACGAGCGTCAACCCAGCTATTTTAGAGGCTGCTTTCGATATGCCTATACCTGAAAATGCCGATCATGTGACTTACCAAACAACTCGGTTATCGGATGGCTACGGTATTATTGCTTTAGATGAAGTGAGAGATGGAAAACTAGCTAATAAAGACGATTATAAAGTTTTTGCCGAGCAAATCCAAAATACGCAAGGCTTGTTGGAATACGAATTGTATAAACAGAGCGTTGTGGACCAAGCTAAAATTGTAGCGAAGTAATAATACTTTGGTGGATTACGTCGTAAAAAACACGACTAATCCACCCTACATTATATTGCTACCAAGAGTCTGTCATGCCAGCATGTTTTTAGCTGGCATCCAGATAGGCCTTGTTGGATGCTAATCCACCCTACATTGAAGTTTTTTTCAATCCTTGACTAAGCGTTTCTTCCTGTAACTTATCAAAAGTTTCTAATATTCCTGAAGGAATAATTGCTTTAGGACAGGTGCGGACAATATCCTCTAATTTAATAATCCATTTTTGTAATGCTGGATTATCAATTTGTTTTGCTTTAATTAAATCAGCTATTTGTAAGCGATCTATAAACCCCATCTTTTTTTAAGATTATTATTTTGCAATAGTACTTGCTTTCACTATTTGGAAATATAAAATGAAAGCACTTGAATTAAATACCTGCACATCATCTAAAACAATCATAGAAGATAAAGCATATTGGGAAAGTCAAATTGAATCCCAAAAGAAAAGTCAACTCAGTAAATCCGCTTATTGCCGTGCTAATCACATCAGTTACTTTCGATT
>Ga0206888_1005_pt1 | contig 83780 bp, 78 predicted proteins | sample Alteio_BWOrgHeat_90_FD_153258 | JGI IMG/M metagenome (GOLD analysis project Ga0206888, IMG submission 153258) | Enriched cells from forest soil in Barre Woods Harvard Forest LTER site, Petersham, Massachusetts, United States - Alteio_BWOrgHeat_Nextera4 ... | reverse complement strand
ATCTTCCCCGGTCCATACTGGGGTCCGGTCTCCGACGGCTTTACCATCCTGCGCGTAGGCCAGGCCGCGGGCTCCTTCTGGGGTTACAAACGCCTCGGCACCTACAGCACGGACGACGTCGCCAAGGGACTGGCCGCCGACCCGAACTTCCCCTATCATGCGGGTGAAGAGAAGGAAAGCACCAACAAGTATATTCTGGGTCATGGCTCGCCCAATTGGAACGGCAGCTTTGTGAACACCTTCCGCTACAAGGCTATCGAACTCATGGTGGACTTACAGTATTCGCAGGGCGCCAGCATCGCGCAGGCCTTCCTGTTCTCCTCGGAAGACCGTACGGGGTATAGCAACTCGCTTAGCACAGTGCTGAACGCCTGGACGCCAACGCACCAGAATACGGATATCCAGCAACTGCGGTTTGCGCCGGATGCCGGGCAGAGCGCCGCCTTCGACAGTCACTGGGTCGCCAACGGATCGTTTATCCGCGGTCGCAACGTCGTGCTCGGGTACAATTTCAGCCCGGCGATGCTCGACAAAGTGCATGTGAAACGCTTCCGCGTCTATCTCAGCGCACAGAACCTGTTCCTCATCACGTCGAGCAGCTATAAGGGGTATGATCCGCAGAGCGTGTCCTGGAATACGCCGAATGCGCCGCCCTTTGGCCAGAACATCGAATTCTACCAGTACCCTAAGGCAAGGACCTTTACCGCCGGGGTGAATATGAGCTTTTAACCGATTGTATATACAAACATGACTTACATGAAAAAGATACTGATCTTCGGGAGCCTGATCGCCGGACTATTCGCGGTCTCCTCCTGTCATAAATTCCTCCAGGAGAATCCAAAGAGTTCCCAACCGGTGGACGCCTATTACCAAACGATCGACCAGGTACAAAGCGCGGTGACGTATTTGTATAACACGGCTACCGGTCCCAGCAATTTTTACAACGTCGGCGGGCTCTATGACGCCACCAACGCCTTTGCCTTCGACAATCTCTCCGGGATGTCCAACAACGTCGTGGCGCAGAATCCCAGCGTTCGCTTCTTTGCCTCGCTGACGCAGACGGCCGACAACGAAGATAACTATGTCGGCGGCATCTGGTCTTCCTTCTATAGCAATATCGCCAGCGCGAATACCGTCATCTCGCAGGTGGCTGCGAGCAAGACGATCGACCCCACCGCGGCGGCACCCCTGGTGGCCACGGCCCGGTTCTTCCGTGCGATGGATTATTACTATCTCGTGCGCATCTTCGGCGCCGTTCCGTTGATCCTCCAGCCTTACGAGAACCTCGACAATCTCTATGCGCCGCGGTCTTCGCTGGATTCTATTTACAACGCGATCGCTACCGATCTGCAATGGGCGATCACCAACGGTAACCTCACCGACAAACCGATGGGCGCTAATGGCAACCAGGTGTCCAAGGGGACCGTCGAAGGCGTCCTGTCCGAAGTATATTTGACGATGGCCGGCTATCCCCTGCAGAAAGGGCAGGCTTCCTATACCCTGGCATTGCAAACCGCCCAGGGGCTGCTGGCCAGCGGCGGGGGGTATGCGCTGTTCGACAACTCCGCGGGAACGACGCCTTTTGACAAGTTGCGATTGACGGCCAACGATCAGGGAAGTGAGTACCTGTATTTTATCGAGTACAATTCCGCGATCCAGCAATCCGCCTATCCCGAGTATTCGCTGCCGAACACCTTCCCGCTGAACGTCCCGAACTCCAATCTCAAGGTGGCCTATACACTGATGACCCAGGCCTGGACGCCGTCTACGACGCTGCTGAACCTGTATGACAGCACCAACGACATCCGGCGGCATGAGAAGCAGTTCTACAGCACGTCCTTTAATTATATCACCACCGGCGGGACCCCGGCTTCGATTGCTTATTCTTATCTGCCTTATCGCTGGTTTGACAGCACCGCCATCTTCGGCACTGCGGCCAGTGGGAAATATGTATCGGTCTATCGATTGGCAGACGTCTACCTGATTGCCGCTGAAGCCGCCAATGAGCTTGGCCAGGACCCGACGCCTTACCTGACGCCGATCCTGAAACGCGCCTATGTCACGCCGCCTGCGATCCCCGCCGGCCAGAGCGATCGTCGCAATCTGATCCTTGGGGAGCGGTATCGCGAACTGGCGATGGAAGGGCATTTCTGGTTTGATATGGTGCGGACGCGGCTCTATCCCGATGTCGATGCCTCGCATCATGTGACCTTCTCGGCCCTGGTGGGGCATTCCAATGGCCGCGGCCAGGCATTCGCCGACATGGATCTGCTGATGCCCTTGCCACCGACCGAACTGCAGCGGAATCCGAACCTGAAACCACAAAATCCCGGCTACTAGAATTGCACTAACTTGAATTCAATATGAAAAAGCTATTTTTTTACCTCCTCCTACCGACGATGACCCTGGGCGCCCGTGCCCAGGGACCGCGCGTGACCGTGAAGGCCGCGAAGGGTCTCCCCTTCCTTTCGATGCATAACGGCAGATTCTACCAGTCGGCGGAACTCTCGCTGGAAAACCCCGGTGACTCCACCACGGTGACCATTAAAGTAAAAGGCGTCCCCGATGTTGCACTCGGACTCGGCAGCGGCAGCAGGCAACTCGAGATCTTCGTACCCGAAGTAAAAAAGGAGACGACGGTCGCGTTTGCGGTGGAAAGCGCCGGCAAGACCGCCACCACCGGCAAGGTAGATCTCGCACCGGTGCGAAAGATGACCATCTATATCCTCCCCCATTCGCACAACGATATCGGCTATACGGAGATCCAGACCAATGTGGAACGGAAGCAGATGAACAACCTGCTCCACGGCATCGAGTACGCGCAGAAGACAAAGGATTATCCCGCGGGCGCCCGGTTCATCTGGAACCTCGAGGGCGTCTACGCCGCCGATCTGTTCCTGCATCGGATGAATGACCAGCAGCGGCAGGATTTTATCGCCGCGGTAAAGGATGGCGGCGTGGCGCTCAACGGGATGTATGTCAATACCCTCACGGGTTTGTGTCGACCGGAGGAGCTGTTGCAGTTGTTCCGCCGGAGCAATGAAGTCGCGGCGCAATGCGGGGTCAAGGTCGAGTCCGCGATGATCAGCGATGTGCCCGGGTACACCTGGGGGACGGTAGCCGCGATGGCCCAGGCAGGGATCAGGTACTTTTCTGCCGCCCCCAATTACTTCGATCGGATTGGGGATATCCTCCAGCAATGGGAAGACAAACCCTTTTACTGGGTGAGCCCCAGCGGCAAGGAAAAGGTGCTGGTCTGGATCCCCTGGAAGGGCTATGCGCTGTCGCACGGGATGCCCGAGGGGCTGACCAAAAAATTCGTAGACGACTATGTCGCCGAATTAAAGAAGAAGAATTTCAACTATGACATTTCGTATATCCGGTGGAGTGGTCATGGCGACAATGCCGTGCCGGACCCCACGATCAGTGAGTTTGTAAAGGATTGGAATACGACCTATGCCTGGCCAAAGTTCATCATTTCCTCGACGACCACGGCTTTTAGCGCGTTTGAAGCGAAGTACGGGAGCCAGTTGCCGCAGGAAAAAGGCGATTGGACCGGTTACTGGGAGGATGGGGCTGCCTCTTCCGCCTTCGAAACCGCCGAGAATCGTGCCAGTTCTTCCCGGCTGAGCCAGGCCGAGGCGTTGTGGGCGATGCGCGGCGGCACGGGCTTCCCCGTCGATCGCGATCGGGAGGGCTGGAAGAATGTGATCCTGTATTCCGAGCACACCTGGGGCGCCGATGTCAGCGTCACGCGGCCGCTGAGCCAGAAGACGATGGAGCAGTGGATCATTAAGAAGTCGTATGCGACGCTGGCGGACAGCATATCGCTGGAAGTGCTCAACGGCGCGTTGCCGCAGGGCGCCGCCAATGGGTTTGACGTGTATAACACCAATAGTTGGCCCCGCACGGGTCTCGTTCTCCTCAGCCGGGAGCAATCCGCCGCCGGCGACAAGATCACCGACGCCACGGGCAAAACCATCCCATCGCAACGCCTCGCCAACGGTGAACTCGCCTTTGTGGCGACCGACATCCCGCCCTTCGCCGCTAAACGCTACACTCTCGCCCCCGGCCCCTCATTTGGCGGCCCGACCACCAATAGCGCCGCGGGCGGCAGCGCCGTCCAGGCCGACAACCATTCCCTCGACAACGGCATCCTCCATGTCAGCATTGACGAAACCACCGGCACGATCAAGAGTCTGAAAAACCATAGTATAGACAACGAGTTCGTCGACACCGACTCCAGCGGCGGGCTCAACGATTATCTTTTCCTGCTGGGAAATAAGCTGAGCGACGTACAACGCAACGGACCCGTAACCATCACCGTTAGGGAGAAAGGCCCCGTCCTAGCCGAGCTCCGCATCGAATCCGACGCCCCCGGTGTCGCGAAACTGGTGCGGGATGTCCGCCTGGTCAACGGCTTTGACTTTGTCGAGATGACCAATTATCTCGACAAGCTGCCCGCCGAGCTCGACCCCCATCCCGGCGACTACCCCTGGGCGAATCTGCATGGCAAGGAGAGTCTGAATTTCGGCTTTCCCTTTCATGTGCAGGGCGGCGATGTGCGCCTCGACATCCCGATGGCCATCATGCAGCCCGAGAAGGACCAGATCCCCGGCAGTTGTAAGAACTGGCTGGAGGTCGGCAACTGGGCCGATGTCTCGAACAAGGATTATGGGGTTACCTGGGTGACGCTCGATGCCCCGCTGGTGGAAGTCGGCGGGATCACGGCGACGCTGTTGGGCGGCCAGTCGCATCCCGAAGTTTGGCGGAAACATATCGAGCCGACGCAAAAGCTCTATAGCTGGGCGCTGAACAACCACTGGGAGACCAACTACCGCGCCTACCAGGACGGGATCATCACGTTTCATTATGCGTTACAGCCGCACAAAGCCTTTGACGCGGCGGCTTCGACAAAGTTGGCTACCGGTCTGTCGCAACCGCTGATCGTCGCGCCGGCCGCAGGCGAACTCGCGGCCACCCCGAAACTGCAACTGTCCTCGCAACGCCTCGTGGCGCTGGTGTTAAAGCCCAGTACCGACGGGAAGGCGTGGATGGTAACCTTGTTCAATCCAAACGAGCAGTCCGAGTCTACCAGTCTGACCTGGACCGGCTCCGTCGGCGCGGCCCACTATAGCAATACGAGCGAAGAGGCACAAGCCTCGGTCGACGGCCCGATCGTGGTCGCCGGGCAGGACGTAGTGACCATCCGCGTAGAGAAATAAATTTCTATGGAACCAACCAATACAGTAACCGCAGCGACGGCAAGCGAGGCGGAGCGCAATGATGGCCGGGGGATGGGGCAGCAACTCCCCGTCTTCCTCGGCTTCTTTGTCATGGGTTTTGTCGACGTCGTCGGCATCTCGACCAATTACGCGAAGCAGGATCTGCATCTAAAGGATTCCATCGCGAATCTCCTGCCGCTGATGGTCTTTATGTGGTTTGCGTTGTTCTCCGTGCCGACAGGGGTGTTGATGAATCGCATCGGGCGGCGCCGCACCGTACTCCTCGGCATGGCGATCACCCTGCTGGCGCTGCTGATCCCGCTGGCCGCCTACAACTTCGACGTTCTGCTGATCGCGTTTGCGTTGATCGGCATCGGGAATACGATCCTGCAGGTGGCCCTAAATCCCCTGCTGACCAATGTCGTCGCGCCGCAGCGGCTGACGAGTGCGTTGACCGGCGGGCAGCTGGCGAAGGCCGTGGCCTCGTTTTTGGGTCCCGTCGTGGCGGCGGCCGCTTCCGCGTGGTTTGGTAATTGGAAGCTCATCTTCGGAGCCTTCGCTACAATAACTTTACTCAATGCCGGTTGGCTTTGGGCAACTTCGATCCGGGAGGAGAAGGCAGCGCAACAAACCTCCTCCTGGCTCGACTGCCTCCGGTTGTTAAAAGATCCGTTTATCATCCAATTGGTCCTCGGCGTGGTCGCCATCGTTGGGCTCGACGTCGGGCTCAACACGACATTGCCGAAGTTCCTGATGGTCCGTTGCAACCTGCCCCTCGAAAAGGCCGGGCTCGGCACCAGCCTCTATTTCATCGCCCGAACGGCAGGCAGCTTCGCTGGCGTCATCCTGCTGACAAAAATCAAAGGCCGAAAATTCCTCCTCCTCTCCGCGGCCGCCGGCGCCCTCGCGCTACTAGGCCTTCTCGCCGCGGCCCCACTCTGGCTTCTCCTCATCTTCATCTTTATTCTCGGTCTCGCCGTCGCGAATGTCTTCCCAATTATTTTCGGCGCAGCCCTCCAACGCTCCCCCGCACAGCAAAATGAAGTGTCCGGCCTCCTGATCATGGGCGTCTCCGGCGGGGCCATCCTCCTGCCCATTATGGGTTTTATCAGCGATGCCCGCGGCGACGCCTGGGCGCTGGCGTTTCTGCTGGTGGCCTGGGGGTATTTGGGGTGGTTGGGACGGCGGATCAGGTAAGCCGGGAGGGCGTTCCCCGGCGCCGCAAACCAATGCGAAGCGCCGGGTCGGGCTCTTCGGCGCGCACGGCGCTTCCTTCGATCCCTAACGCGGCTCCGGGCAGACCTTCGTCGGCGCTGCTTCGACACGCGCCACCTCGGTCGCAACCTTCGCTACGCTCGGTTGTATTGCTCTCCCTAACGCAAAACTTTCCTGGTTTGTACAACACAAATAAATAATCTAAATTTGCTATGTTCGTAGAGACCCTGCCGCCCAATACGTGCAACAAAACCAAAAGGCTTTCGCCAAATACTTTTTATGACACATTCCAGAGAAAATTTTGTCGTAGATGCAAAAGGCAACCGCGTGGGCGTTTTCCTGCCCATCAAAGACTACAATAGATTGCTCGAAGAACTCGAAGAGCTGGATGATATCAAAGCCTATGACAAGGCCGTGAGCCGCAAACAGGAGTTCATCCCGCTGGATCAGGCATTAAAACAGATCGCAGCCTCCCGCAAAAATTCCCCCTCCTGATTACACAAAAATAGTAGCTGCTTTAAAAGAGTTGGCCGCTAACCCCAGGCCTTACGGCTACAAAAAGCTCAAAGGCCGGCCCGGTTACCGAATCCGGGTGGGAGACTACCGCATTATCTACCAGGTCAAAGACAATATCCTGACGGTTTATATCCTCATCATTGGTCATAGAAGAGAAGTATATGATTAGAACGAAGCGATCTTTTCCCGAAGCCGGGGTGAAGCCATATCTCTACTGCCGGCCCAATTCGCCTTTAAGTTAGCGCCTGTCAGCGACATCCCCCCATTTTTGCGCATTTTCGCAAATAAGGCCCCGTCCATCCCCCTCCGCATCCCCATTGCACCGACGCATCCTACATTAGTCCTCCACTAATGCCTTGTCCCATGCAACTCCCAAGGGGGAAGAACCTTGTCATCCTTATAACGGCGGTCATCGCGCTGCTGGTCCCCGTCCTCCTGCTGGAGATCAGCGTCCTGCGGCAAACCAACGGCAATATCGTCTACCCCCTGGACAACGCGTTTCTCGACATCAGCGTGGCCAAGAACCTGGCTTTTTACAAAGTTTGGGGGGTCTCGAAATATGCCTTCCAGTCGGCTTCGTCCTCCCTTCTCTACCCCCTGCTGCTGGTCCCCTTCTTCTTTATCGCGGGCGAACACCTCGTCATCCCCATCATCGTGAACAGCCTCGCCGCCATCTTTTTTCTCTATGCCCTGCAACGGGCGCTGATCCGGCAAAATACCACCACCGGACGGCAACTGGCGATCCTCCTGCTGGCGATCTTCCTCACCCCGCTGCCCCTGCTGGTCGTCAGCGGGATGGGCTATACGGTCCAACTGCTTTGCTGCTTTTTATTCATGAATGCGCTGGCGAGCGCAATAGATGGCGCGGCGGCTGGCGCAAAGGCTGGCGCGGCGACAAAACCGGCGGCAGCGACAGAGGACACGGCAGCATCGGGGCGTTCGGATTTGGGACGTCCATCCCCCCTGCCCTGGCCCATCTACGTCTATGGCGTCCTCGCCGTAGCCGCCCGCTACGAAGACCTTGTCCTCATCCTCCTGGCCTGCACCCTGCTGGCCGTCCTGAACCGCGGGAAGCAGGCGCTAAAACTAGCGGCCATCGCCCTTTCCCCTGTCCTGCTGTTCGGGATCATCAGTCTCGCCAAGGACAGCTATTTCCTGCCCAACTCCCTCCTGCTGGGCCCCTACCCGACCTTCGTCCTGGTCATCGCCGCGCTCGCGCTGATCGCAGGCTGCCTGCTGATCAGGCAATACCGCCAATTGGCAAAAGCGCAAACGCCGGTCAGCATTTATAGACTCAGCTTCGCCCTCCTGGCCGTCCTGGCCGTTCCCTTTATCGCCCGGAATGTTGCCGAACTGCGGCATTTCGCAGCGGATAGCGTCCGCATCTATGAGCAGCAGTATCCCATGGCGGCCTTTGTTCACCGCTATTATTCCCGCGGGACCATCGGGGTAAACGATATCGCCGCCGTCGCCTATTTTTCGGACGGCCGGAAACTGGATTACACGGGCCTGGCCAGCGGCGATGTCACCAAAAGTAAAAAAGAACATTCCTGGGGGGCGGTACTCGCCGATTCGCTGAGCCGCAAGGACGGGATCCGTGCCGCCATCGTCTCCGACCCCTGGTTCTCTCCCGCACAATTACCAAAATGGAATAAGATAGCCTCGTGGAAGATGCCGGACAGCGAGGATGGGCAGGCAAGCACCGGCAAGACCCTCACCTTTTATGTCATCAACAAATACGACACCACCTGGCTGCGCCGGAATCTGCATGACTATGAGCAATTGCTCCCGGCGGGGGTGGCGGTGAGCTACTACTAAGCGGGCATCGGCGTTCCCTGCGGTCTCACTGCAGCGGTCTGCAATATTTTGCTGCATTACCAACACTGCTCGCAATGCCCTTATCCAGGATCCAAGCCTCCCGCTACGCCGTGCTTTCGCTGGCTATCGCCGCCCTGCTCCTCCCCATCGCGTGGATCGAACACGGCGTCCTCCAATACACCCATGGCGTCCTCACCTATCCCCTGGATGATACCTTTATCCATATGGCCGTCGCCAAAAACCTGGCCTTTGAAAAAGTCTGGGGGATCACCCGGTATTCCTTTGAATCGGCCTCTTCCTCGCTGCTGTATACGATCATCCTGGCCGGCACTTTCTCCCTCTTCGGCGCCCATGTCATCATTCCGTTGGTGATCAATCTCCTTGCAGCCATCCTCCTCCTGGCCGTCCTCCAGCAATGGCTGATCCGGCAGGGGCTGTCGCTGATCAAGCAGTTTTGTATTCTCCTGGCGGTCATTTACCTGACCCCACTCCCCACGCTGGTCATCAGCGGCATGGAACATACGCTGCAATTCCTTTTCTGCTTCCTGTTCATCACCTCCTTTTCCGAAGCGACCACCGCAACCAACGGAGCCACCGCCACCGCAACCGACGGAGCCACCGCCGCCGCAACGGACGGCAAATTTCCTGCGCGGGTCTACCTCTATGGTCTTCTCATGGTCGCCACGCGGTATGAAAGCCTGGCCATCATCGGGCTGGCGGGTTTGATCCTGCTCACGCAACGCCGGTGGAAGACCGTCCTGTGGCTTGGGCTCATCTCCATAACCCCGGTAGTCCTCTTCGGGCTTTTTTCGCTGTCCAAAGGAAGCTATCTCCTGCCCAACTCGGTCCTGCTCAAGTCGGGAGCGCCGCCCCTGACCATCGCGGGCCTCACTTATTTTTTTACGCACGTCTTCTTTCAAAAACTATTCTTCCCTACGCAGGGGTATAATTTAATGGCGGCCCAGCGGCTGCTCCTGATCATCCCGGTATTTTATCTTCTTTTCCTGGACACGCTGCGCCGGCAGCCGCAGTACCGCAACATGTTGCTGATCCTGATGGGCGCCACTCTCGCGCACCTGGCCTTTTCCTTCTATTGTGCCTTTCCACGCTATGAGGCCTACCTGGTAGGCTGTTCGACCGTCATCCTTTGCGCGATAGCAGCTAAGCATTGGCGGGAAATTCTCACCGCAGGACTTGGCAAGGCGGTCTGGCTGACGGCAGCGCTGTTGTTCGTCCTGGCTGGGCCGGTTCTCTTCCGCGCGGCAGCCAGTTTCCGCGTGGCGGGCCAGGCCTGTGAGAATGTCTACGACCAGCAGTATCAAATGGCGAGGTTCGTCCATCAGTATTACAACAACACCCCTCTGGCCTTTAATGACATCGGCGCGATCTCTTATTATTCGGATGGCCGGAAGCTGGACCTGTATGGCATCGGCAGCATCGAAGTGGCAAAGAACAAAAAACAGAACACCTGGACGGCGGGGTGCGCGGACTCGATGAGCCGGCGGGACCGGATAAAGATCGCCATCGTCTACGACAGCTGGTTCTGGCCCGCCCTGCTGCACCATTGGAGCAAAATTGCTTCCTGGCGGATCTACAATAATGTCGGTGCGGCGGAGGATAGCGTCTCCTTTTATGCCGTGGATACGGCCGGTGTGTCGTTGCTGAGAAAGAATTTACAGGCCTGGCAGCCCTCCCTTCCCAAGGGCGTGGGGGTTCGAATTTATTAGGACGCCGGTTTTTCAGTAAATTTGCGGTCGGCGCCTGCCGAATACGACTATGCCAGAAAAAGAAAAACTCCGGCTCGACAAATATCTTTGGTCCATCCGCCTCTTCAAAACGAGATCGGAAGCGACCGACGCCTGCGCAAAAGGAAAAGTGAAATACAATGGCGATGCCGCCAAACCGTCGAAGACCGTCAGTGTCGGCGACGAATACGAAGTAAAGACGGAACACAAACGCTGGCGGATAAAGGTCAGCGCCCTGCTGGACCACCGGCTCCAATATTCGGAGGCGATCAATTACTATATCGATATCACCCCCGCCGAAGAGATCGAACGTCTCCAGTATCAAAGCGCAAGCTTCAATACCGGCAAACGCATGAGCAAGATCGGGCGGCCCACAAAGAAGCAGCGAAGGGATCTGGATGGGTTCATGGAAGAATAAGGTTTAACGGCCATAGCACCTGATCAGTAAAATATCGCGGCAACGGCCAGCAACGCGGCCAGCACCCAGCCTTTTATCGTTCGGTTCTTCTGGGCACCACCCACCCCGCCACCCCAATCCGGGTTCTCCAGTCCCGGCAACGGGGGCTGACCGGGCATCGCAGCCGCCCGGATTTGCATCTGCGTCCAAACGGCTTCTTTGTCGACGTCCTTGTATCGCTGCCATTCCTGCATCCGCCATTGGGCATCCCGCAAGCGGGCCAGCATCCGGGCATGCGCGGGATTCCCGGCAGTCCAGGCTTGCACCTGGTCCGTCTCAGCCGCACTCAAACCTTCGCCGGTGATCTCCCGGACGACAAGTTCTGCCAACGATGGATGGGTTTTCATATCGTTTAATTTTTCCAGCAAGCGCGACAGAGCAACACCAGCAACAACAAGATCTCGGGATCGATCCCGCGCCGCCGCGCCTGTTTCTCTTTCATCGACCGCAGCGCCACCTGGCGATGCTGATACACCGTCGCGGGTGCGAGCCCCATCGCATCGGCCACCTGTTGAACGGTCTTCCCCTCGAAATAGATCAGCGTCATCACCTCCCGCTGCTGCCGCGGCAACTCCTCTATCAGTTCGATAGCCTGCAACAGCAAGGCCCGATGGGTATCCTCTTCCTTTTCCACGAAGTCAAGCGCCCAATCGATCCGGCCGCCGAGCAGGGTCTTCCGCTTTTGCGCCCGCAGCCTGTCCAGGCAGGCGTTGTTGACGGCCGTCTTAAAGTAAGCAGGCTTCAACTCCCCGAGCAGGATCTTTCCGCTCATCAGCCGGCTCCGGATCTTCAACAACACATCGATCACAATATCATGCGCCTCCGCTTTATCCTTTATCATGTATCCGGCCTGGTACACCAGCCGGCGATAGAAAATATCATACTGCTGTTCAAAGATGCGATGCCAATCCTCCTGGGAAAGGTTCTTCTGATCTGTCATTTGGAAAAGATTTAAAGGTCGACCCATCCTTAACTCCCCGGCATGCCTGTTTTATTAGTCGTCCGGAAAAAAAATTTCGCCCGGCCCACCGGCCCATACCCCATCAGGATATATTAGGGCAACCCCCTCCCCGCAGGATTTCTTAGCTTTGCCGCATGAGCCTCCAAATCGACATCCTCACGGTCTTACCAGAACTCCTGGAATCTCCGTTTAACCATTCCATCCTGAAACGCGCGAAAGAAAAAGGGTTGCTGGAGATCCGCGTGCATCATCTCCGTCAGTGGGCCGTCAACGAATACGGCCAGGTGGATGATTACCAGTACGGGGGTGGAGCGGGAATGGTGATGATGGCCGAACCATTGGCAAATGCGATCGAGGCCTTGTCAAAGGAAAATACCTTCGACGAGATCATTTATGTGACGCCCGATGGGGAAACGCTCAACCAAAAAATAGCCAACGGGCTATCGCTTAAGGGTAACCTCTTATTGATCTGTGGCCATTACAAGGGTATCGACCAGCGGATCCGGGATAAATATGTGACGCGGGAGATCTCCATCGGAGATTATGTGCTGAGTGGCGGCGAACTGGCGGCTGCGATCCTGGTGGATACCATCGGGCGGTTGCTCCCGGGGGTCCTGAATGACGAGACCTCGGCGCTGTTCGATTCCTTCCAGGATAATTTATTGGCCCCGCCCGTATACTCACGCCCGGCGGAATGGCGGGGCATCCGGGTCCCGGAGATCCTGCTCAGCGGCGATCCCCGGAAGATAGAAGACTGGAGACATGAACAATCCCTCCAGCGCACACGGCAACGACGGCCCGATCTGCTGGAGGGAGAAGAAGAGTGATCCTTGGGTAAAGATCGCGGTAAAAGGGCGCCTATCTTAATACCATGGCAACCCAGATCAATAACTGCAACACAAGATAATAGCCCAGGATAAGGAGCGTGTTGATGACGATCGTCTTTCTCATAAGGGTACGGATTTCGTTCGCGAAAAGAAAAGGTTTAATGGCAATGGAACTGATTTGGCAGCCTCCGATCCACCCATAAAGGGCGAAAACTATACCAATTCAAGGTTATCCACATAGGAATTCTACCTCCGACCCCATGAAAAATCAACCGGCAAAAATCCCATATTAAATTTTTAATCTCATTTTAATGTCCTCAGAACCCCCCGTTTACCGGGGTTTTCAGCCTTTTAACACGTTAATTGCCAGTTATCCATTTGTTAAACCGGGGGGTCCTATACAATTATCCGCTTATCAGCGTTTAATCTTCTCTTAATCTTTTTGGTCCAACCCTGCACGGTAATTGTTCGTCTATGTACAGTTGAGTAGGAGGACTAAGTGAAAAATACTCCTCCTACCCAACAAATCTAATGATGGGCCTTCGGCCGGCAAGGCGGTGGCCCGCCTTGAGTACAATATGTAGAGCAAATTGGTACATATATGTACTCACTCCTAATTGATTAATGAAACACAAAAAAACGGCCATGACTATCAGCGGCTTCACGATGGTCCGAAACGCGACCAAGCTGTATTACCCCATCAAACAGGCTATCTCCTCGATCCTGCCCATCGTCGACGAATTTGTTGTCGCCCTGGGCGACTGTGACCCCGATGACCGCACCCTTGAAGAAATTAAAAGTATAGATTCCGATAAAATACGTATCGTACACACTGTCTGGGACTTAGATAAATACCCCCGCGGAATGGAACATGCCCACCAGACGGATGTCGCCAAAGCCCACTGCACCGGCGACTGGCTTTTCTATGTACAGAGCGACGAAGTGGTCCATGAGGAAGACCTTCCCCGCATCCGGCAACGCTGCGAGGAGTTGCTTCACGATGACTCCGTGGAAGGCATCCTTTTCAAATACCGGCATTTCTGGGGGGACTATGATCACTATATCACCTCCCATGCCTGGTACGCCAACGAGATCCGGATCATCCGCAACGACAAGGACATCCACTCCTGGGAGTCGGCCCAGTCCTTCCGCCGCATCCCGGACTTTGACGGCATCCATTACCGGGAGAAGAAAGGCACCTACAAGCTGAAGGTCGCCCGGGTAGACGCCCATATCTACCATTACGGCTGGGTCCGCCCGCCCCAATACATGCAGAAGAAACGGAAGGCCTTTGCCACCATCCACAGCGGCAAGACCCGCGCGGAAGAATATTTCCGGCAGCAGGAGGAAGAATTTGATTTCGGCAATCTCAGCCAGTTGTCCCTCTACCAGGATACCCACCCCACCGTCATGCAGGAGCGGATCCGGCTCTTCAACTGGGCCGATCAGCTCGAACGGCGGCGTTTCCGCCAACCCGTCGTCCGGCACAAACACGAACGGCTGAAATACCGGGCGCTGACCTTTATCGAACAGAACTTCCTCGGCGGAAGACAGATCATGTGCTTCAAGAATTACCGCCTGGTAAGCCGATAGCCAGCCGCCCGAGACGCCGGCAAGCCGTTAGCCCGCCAATCACCGAATATATTTGGACGGTATATTGTTTATTACGACGAAGAGCCGCTGTATCGATTACAACGGCTCTTCTTATTTGGATAGGTCGACTCGCGGTGTTTCTCGTGGCGCGCCCTGTTTCGGCTAGCGTGCCTTATTTCGGCATCTCAAAGATAGCAGGATCTATCTCTTTATTCACTTCTACTTTTTTGTGGGTAATATTCAGCGAATACATCGGCAGGGTCACCTGCTGGCCGAAGTTGAGGACATAGCCCCCATCTATCTTCCGGTAGTCGGAGAAGAGAACGGTCGTCTCCATATCCTGGCCCTGTGCGCTGATGGTGCTGGTGGTCTTGTCGATGAGATAGGTCTTCATATTGACGAAGAAGGTAACGTCGAGACCGGCCGAGGTGGTCAGCTTGATCTTATAGTCTGCACTGTCCTTTCCGAGAAGCTCGATCTTACTGCCCTTCGCGGCGTAGTCATACAGCGGTCCGCCGACATTGATCTGGCCCTTCATCGACTTCAACTGCTCGTCGGGAATGGCTGTCGCCGTCGACTGGCCCATCATCGGGTTGATCATCCAACCACCCTTGTCGGTGACGCATTGCTGAATCTTACTGCCGTTGAACGTCACTTCATTCTTATATCCCTTGCCGCTGACGATCCAGGTGATGCTGGGTGCGTCGTTGCCCATTATTTCTACGTTGCTCTCGATATACAATGACTTCACGCTTTCTACACCCGCCTTGCCGCCGATGGCAGCGACATGCTTTGTAACTATCTCATCGGCCGTTTGAGCATACGATTTAGTGCAGACAAGGACGACCGCTAGTACTATTAACGATGGTTTCATGAGTGTTTTCATGTATTTGTTTTTATAAAAAATATTTATCATACAACAAACTTAGCCAATATTTGGCTGCAGCGTATTACCTTTCATAAAATTAACCTATCTCTATTTTTAAACCTTATTTTATGCAAAAAGAGATCTTCCAGAGATTGAATCGCATCGATCATCTCATCCGCATCAAAGGTACCGGCACTCCTTCCGAACTGGCGGAAAAAATCGGAATGTCGGAGCGCAGCATGTATGAATACATCCGGCTCATGAAAGAGTTCGGTGCGCCTGTCGTCTACTCGCGGTCCCGAAAAAGTTATTATTATCTCGAAGACGGGAGCTTTACCATCCGCTTTTTGTCGGAATAGACCTTACCTGGCCTTTCTGCTCATTCAAAACCCGCTGTAGAGGATCAGCGGGTTTTTTATTGCCCCCCAAAAAAATAGAAGCGGAGCCACTGATTGACGTCCGCTTCACCGTTTGGTTGTTGAACAGCATAATAAGTTTTGGAAAGTTTTCCCCCCCCTCAAGGTACAAAATATTTGAACAAAAAGGGGCCCGGACAGACGATTGGGCGCGGGTCCTGCGTTGTTGATGCGGATCGGACCCTGTCCGGTTAAAGCCAAACCCCTGAATATGCGGACATTCGCATTAATGATCCCGGTATTATCGGTGCTTGCCTGGTCCTGCAACGACTCGGAGGCCGCCCGCGAACCCAAGTATGGAGCGGAGTTGCCTACGTCGACGTTTGTCGTCAGCCCGGCAAAGGATACGGTGCTAAAGACACCCGGTGGCGCCCTGATCACCATCCCTGCCGGCGCGCTTGCTTCCGGTGAAGGCAGTGCCGTCACCCTCGAAGTGAAGGAAGCCTACACCTCCACGGAGATGACCCGTGGCGGCCTCATGCACAACGGCGGGGAGACCCTTAGCAGCAGCGGGATGATCTATGTCAATGTAGCCGCGGGGCAGTCCGTGACCATCAATAAACCGTTGAACATCGCGATCCCCGCCAAAGACGCTACCGGGGAGATGATGGTTTATAAGGGGGAGGCCGGTGAGGATGGCGTCCGCTGGACCGATGCGAAGCCGCTTAGCGGCAGTCCGGGGCTAACGAATCTCGCTGCGGGAAAAACGCTTTTCGTTACCAATTGCGCCGCTTGCCATGGGCTGAAGGAGGAGGCCGCAGGGCCCCCGGTGGCCTGGATCACGCAGCGGCGGGATAAACAATGGCTCTACGCCTTCACCCGGAGCAATGCGACCCTCCTCTGGCGCGGGGATGGCTATAGTTGTTATCTCTTCAATCGCTATAAGACGCCGATGCCGCAGTATCCCAATCTAAGCGATGCGGACCTGGCCAATCTCTATCACTATATCGATCATGTCAGTCATGCTGTCGACAGCAACTCGGTCCTCAATCTCAAGTCATCTTTCGACAGCTGTGTAAAGAACGACCCCAATTGCGGGGAGGTCGCGTCGCGGGTAAGACCGCTGCCGGCGCAGGCTGGGACGGATACCGCCGTCGCTGCGGTGGCCGACTACTACACCTTTGCGGTAGACAAGCATGGCTGGTACAGTGTCGCCGGGAAGGCGGGTACGGGTATCGTTGTCGCCGCAACCACCGCCAATGCCGACGATCTTCCCCCCGCGCCGGAGCCCGTACCGCATGTGGAGCCCCTGAAGGCCTGTCCCTGCTGGTGTGATGAGCGGGCCTACCGCCGCGCCGATAGTCTCGGCCGGGCGAAGCATTAAAACAAAACCGTCTCCCCGGGACGAAGAGACGTTTTGCTGCGAAGGTTGTTTGGTGGTGGCAGGGCTTGGGCGGTAATAGGAAAGGCAAACGGCCATGGATCTGATACAAGGACGTGGTCTAAAGCTTCAATTTATCGCTGTTGTTCTTAAGGTATTGTTCTCTCACCAGGTCGAGCGTTTGTGACGCAGTAAGATCACAGAGCGCCCCAATCTTAAAAAGCTCCCGCATCTTGAACTCCCCGACATGTTCCATGAGGTAGGTGAATCGGGTCACTTTTTTGCCGCAGTCGGCGGCGACGATCGACTTTGGGATATGGTTGAAGATCTCATTCAGGGATCTGATAGCTCCATCATTGACCATTGAACGGATGGACTTGTAACGAGGATCACGGTTCATACGCAAAGAAAAGATTTAAATTAACTATATCTACGTCCACATCATCTCATTTTTACTGCCGGAAATTCCTTTTATTTAGGCCGCTTCTACCCTTTTTTTCGGCCTGTTCTTCCTTTTCCGGCGCGGGTTTCAGCGAAATGCAGCCGGACCATAAATTTACTAAATTGTTTAGACATACAATGCTAATTTATTTAGTATTTATGGCGCACAAATGCCCCTGTTTTACACAGGATTCGTCAAGTTTCTGTTACTGAGGGAATTGGAGAGTGGTTACCGGGGGGATTGGGGGGCGGGCAGGGGAGCAACGATGGGACATCCTTGCGACGCTCCGTTCAGGAGTGGGGGGTCGATGGGGCGATTCCGTATTCCAGGAGATGATCAGCGCCCCACCGGCTGATGACCGTACATAGCGGCATGATCGTGCCGCCCTTTTCCGTCAAAAAATAGTTTACCCGGTAAGGCTTGGGGGAAAGGATCCGCTTCCCGATCAATCGGTCCCGCTCCAGCTCTCTTAGTTGTTGTGACAGCATTTTTTCGGATACGCCCGGAAGGTTCTTCTTTATTTCGGTATAGCTTCTTCCATTGGAACAAAAAAGCAGGAAAAGGATATGGATCTTCCATTTCCCGCCAATCACGCCTAGGGTAATATCCGCCGGGGACGTGAAGCTCTTACCATTGAATTGGATCATAAAAGACTGCTTTCAGAAGAGCCGCTAAAATATCGCATGACGGGATCGGAAAATTGTACAAAATCGTCATCAAATGTTAAAATACGGGCCGCTCCTTGGCCAGGACGAGTCTTCGAATAACCTCCGACTCCGCATCGCCCTTATCTATATAACTAAAATAATGACTTGCGGGCACCCCCGAAAATTCCCTGAACTCCCGGTTAAAATGCGACTGGTCATAATAATTGCAATCATAGGCCAGTTTCGTCAGGGATTCATATTTCTTCGAAATGTATTTTCGTTTGGCGCTTTGAAAACGCAGGATGCGGGAATACTGTTTCGGGGCAAACCCGGTGATGCCTTTGATCCTTCGTTCGAATTGCTTCACCGAAAGCCCCGATTGTTGCCGGAGATCGGCGAGCTCCACCTGGCCTTCATGGACATCGAGGTAATGTACGAGGCCATACAGCGGGTCAGGCCGCTTGTACCTGGCCAACCGCAGCAGGAATTCCGAAAATAACCTGACCCGGTCCACATGGCGCCCGGCCTCCAGCAATTGGTCGGTCAGATCGCGCCCTCCCTGTCTGAACAACAGATCGAACTCCAGGATCAGTTCGGTCACTTCACTCGCCGGCATCCCAAATAATTGCTGAACGGTATGGGGGAAGAGCCGCACGCCAAAAAAACCAAATTCCTTCTCCAGCGCAAGACTCTTGCTGAAGGTATGCGGCATCCGGACATGCGCTTTCTCTTTGGCGTACTGCCGAAACCCGCCCTTATATTGGAAAAGGATCTCAGGACAGCCGTCCGCCATCAGGTAATACTGTTCAGGCTGGAAAAGCCCAGGCGCGTTCTCTATTGTCCAAAAACATTTGACAAGATGTTGCACTGATCTTGGCGGGGGCGTCAGTTGAAGATTCATAAGGCTGTTTTAATCATACGCTTGTAAAGGTAAAAAAATATTTTCGTATAAATGTAGTTTATAGCGCAAACTATATTATCTTTGCTATATCAATTAAACTTTGGCACCATGGACATCCCTGAAAAAGAAATGAAACCCGCAGAAAGCCTGCAATTGATAGCCGACGTCATCGGCAGGACAAAAGAAAATTTAAAGGAGCACGGCTACCTGTTCCTGCTCTGGGGCTGGCTGATCGCCATTGCCAGCATCCTGTTCTTTCTCCTGCATGCCTATACCTCGTTCAAGTGGTACTTCCTTCCCTTCCCCGTTGTTGCGCTAACGGGCATCGGGATCACCATCTATACCTATTCGAAACGATCCGCTTCCGCTGAAACCTATATCGGGTACTATCTTAAACAATTATGGCTGGCATTGGGAGTCAGCTTCCTGGTCGTGGTGTTTATCAATGTCTCGAGATCCGCCTTACCTTTTACGTATACGATCTTACTCGGCGGAATAGGTACGCTGGCCTCGGGATTGGTCTTACGCTTCCGGCCCCTGATCGTCGGCGGGGCACTGTTCTTCCTGTTCTCCGTGGCAAGTATCTATGTGGCCAATACCTATGCGCCGCTGCTGCAGGCTGTCGCAGTGCTGGCAGGATACCTCATCCCGGGCTATTTATTAAAATATTCAAAGGCTTAATCCGGAAACAAGATGTATAACGAATTGGACCCCGTTTTGAACACCCCGGTGCGACTGGCAGTAGTATCAACGCTGATCAAACTAAAGCAGGCGGATTTCAACCACCTGATGGAGGTTACCCAGACAACCCAGGGCAACTTAAGCCACCAGATAAAGAAATTGAACGAAGCAGGCTATATCGAGATCATCAAGACCTTCAAAGGAAGCTATCCGCATACCATCTGTAAACTAACGTCTAAAGGCAGGAATGCTTTTGAAAAATATGTTGAGAACATTAAAAAATATTTAAACTTATGAGCCGCCCATTTTTTTTCTCCTTTTGGTTTGCAATGCAAACTATATTACTGAAGAGAAGCAGACCGCTGCTCCTCGCCGGCCTTTCGCTGCTGTCCGTTCTGCCGGCCTTCAGCCAGCCCGGTACGCTCACCGGACAGATCCAATCGCAACGCGGGGCCCCGGTGCCCTATGCGTCCATCTATCTGAAAAATTCCACCGACGCGGCAACAGCGGATTCAGCCGGGGTTTTTTCGATCACTACCGCTTTGACAGGTAACCAGGTGCTGGTGATCTCGGCGGTCGGCTTCGCCGAGACGGAATTTCCCATCGTAATGGAGGACGCCAAAACCCGGTTGCAGATCAAACTAAAGAACACCGAAAGCCAGTTGAGCCCGGTGGTCATCACCGCGGGCACGATGGAAGCGACCAGCGACCGGGTCCTCAGCATCATAAAGCCGGTGGATGTGATGTCCAACGCCAGCTCTACCGGCGACATCGTCGGCGCATTCCAGAACTTCCCGGGCGTCCAGCGCAATGGCGGCGACCAGTCCGGGCTCTTTGTCCGCGGGGGCGATGCGTCGGAGACGATGATGATCATGGATGGGATCACGGTGCAGAACCCCTTTTTTAGCAGCGTCCCGGGAGTAGGCCAACGCAGCCGGTTCAATTCCTTTCAGATCAAGGGCATGGCTTTCAGCACCGGGGGTTATTCTGCGCGATACGGGCAGGCGCTGTCTTCGGTCCTCGATCTGCAGAGCACAGACCTTCCCGAGAAAACCACCCTCGCCGTCGGCGCCAACGTAGGGGGGCTGATGCTGGCCGGCGGCCAGAAAATGGGCAACAACGGGCTGGAATACAGCGCCACCTATACCAACTTCGGCCCCTATTATTCGCTGTCGAAGACCAACTTCGATTTTTATCATAAACCGGTTGCGACCAACCTGTCGACGCGATGGATCTCGAAGACCGACAACGGCGGCCTGTTCAAGATGAGCGTCAACTACAGCACCAGCAGCAGCGGGGTCGTCATCCCCGACCCGAATAACCTCGATACGACCATCAAATTCAGCCTGCACAACGAGAACATCGGGATCAATGCTTCGTACAAGGCTCCCCTCGCGGCTACTCTGAAACTCTTCACCGCCGTCGGCTACAGTAACAATACCGACAGTATCCACTGGGGCGATACGCTCTTCCACCGGAATGATGACCGGCTGCAGGCAAGGGCGGAATTGACCTGGCACGCGTCGGGGGAATTTAAACTGACCGCGGGCGGCGAAGTACAACACTACGGCTATGCACAGCAATTCGATACCCTCAAAGGGCAGTTCGGCGAAACCCTGACGGCGGGTTATGCCGAAGCAGAATACAAACCGCTGTCGATCTTTGCCGTCAAGCCGGGGGTCCGGGCCGAATACAGCCAGCTCCTCCACCGGGGAAATATCGTTCCAAGACTGGCGCTGGCGCTCAAAACGGGCCCCTTCAGCCAACTCGGGGCCGCCGGCGGAATGTTCTATCAATCGGCGGCTACCCAATATCTCCTGGTGGGCTATCGCCCTAGCTTTCAGAAAGCGGTCCATTACCTGGTCAATTACGAATGGATAGAGCGCAACCGCTCGTTCCGTATCGAAGGGTATTACAAGAATTACAGCCAGCTCGTGCGGGAGAACGGCGTGGCCTATTCCCCCAATCCCTACCGCTACGACCTCGGCGGGGTGACCAACACGGGATTCGGGTATGCCCGGGGTTTCGACATCTTCTGGCGGGACAAGGCCAGTATAAAGAACATCGACTACTGGCTTACGTATAGCTATATCGACACCAAACGGCTTTATCAGAATTACCCGGTGGAGGCAACCCCCGATTTTGTGTCGACCCACAACTTCAACGCCATCGTAAAGTATTATTCCGACGCATCGCATATGTTCATCTCCGCCGCTTATAATTATGCCAGCGGCAGGCCCTACTTCAACCCGGCCGGCAAACTGTTCCTGCACGACAAGGCGCCGGCCTATCAAAACGTCTCTTTGAAGGTCAGCTACCTGACCAACTTCCAAAGAGTATTCGCCGCCTTCTATGTCAATGTCGACGATCTCACCGGCCGCAAGAATGTCCTGGGTTACCGGTATTCCACGGATAACACCCTCCGAAGCCCTGTCCTCCCGCCGCAATACCGGGCCGTATTCGTAGGGGTCTATCTCTCCTTATCCAAATTCAAAAAAGACGATCTATAACCATTTTTGTAAACAGTTAAAAACACTCAAATATGAAAAAGTTCACCACCGCTGTCCTCGCGATCCTCCTTCTCGCCACTACAGCCAGCCATGCAAAAGCACAGGAGCTTAATGCTTCCCTGAAAGACGCCTTCCAAAACCTTTCCACCGCCACCGATATGGGCGGGAGGATGAATGCCGTCAACAAATTCAATGTCATCGCCGCCAAATGGGGCAATCAATGGGCCGCCAATTATTATGCCGCCTATGCCAACGCGGTTGTCTCCCTCAATGAATCCGACCCGAAACGAAGGGATCAATTGATCGACGTGGCCGACAAGTACGTGGAAAAAGCCAACAGCCTGAATGCCGCCAATGACGAAACCCTCTTCCTCAACGCCTACGTGGCATTTGCGCGGTATTCCGTAGATCCTCCCAATCGCTGGCAGAAATACCTTAACCTGACAAACGCAAAACTGGACGAGGCCAAAAAAGCAAACCCCAATAACCCCCGGATCTATTACCTGCAGGGGATCCTGTTCTTCCTACGGCCAAAGACCTATGGTGGGGGCAAGGAGGTGGCCAAACCCTATTTCGAAAAGGCGGATGCCCTCTTTCCAAAACAGGAGTCGGCAGACTATACCAAACCCTTCTGGGGCGGAAAAGACAATGCGGCTTACCTCAGGAAGTGCAGCGAATAGCGCGTGTTAGCTTCCTTCGTGTGCTTCATCCCCGGATCATTCCGGGGATTTTTTTGTGCGCATCACTACCCCCCATGCCCCTCAATGCGCATCACTACCCCCCACTTCCCTCAAATTGTTCCAAAAAAATTTGCGTAAGTAAATCCTTACACATATATTTGTAAGCAAATACTTACATAATATGCAGACAAGGAGAGACGTCTTTCAAGCCATCGCCGACCCCACGCGCCGGGAGATCATCAACCTGGTGGCCGCCGAGGCGCTAAACCTCAACGCGATAGCCGACAACTTCGCCATCAGCCGTCCCGCCATCTCCCAGCATATCAAGATCCTCACCGAATGCGGGTTGATCATTATCCGCAAACAGGGGCGTGAGCGCTTCTGCGAGGCGAGGCTAACGCCGCTGTCCGAGGTTGCCGATTGGGTCGAACCCTTTAGAAAACGGTGGGCCCGGCAGTTCGATCGCCTCGATACCCTTCTCGACGAACTGAAAACAAAAAAGCCAAGAAAGAAAAAGTCATAATCATAAAAAAACAAACGATCATGCCAAACAATGTAACGACTGTCAAGGCAGAGCCCGGCAAACAGGAGCTCTTTATCTACCGCGAATTCGACGCTCCCCGGGAGCTGGTCTTTAAAGCGATGACCGATCCAAAACTCCTTCCCCGCTGGGTGGGGCCCTGCGACATGAAGATGCGGATCGACAAATTCGAGCCCGGCAGCGGCGGCAGTTGGCGATTCATCCACGTCGATGCAAAAGGGAATGAGTTCGGTTTCCACGGGGTCTGTCACGAGCAACTGGTGCCCCAGCGCCTCATCCGCACCTTCGAGTTCGAAGGACTTCCCGAAAGCGGGCATGTCGTCCTCGAGACCGCTCGCTTCGAAGCGCTCCCCGGCAACCGGACCAAACTGACCATCCAGTCCGTCTTCCAGTCGGTGCAGGACAGGGACGGCATGGTCATGTCGGGGATGGAGCGCGGCGTGACCGAGTCCCACCAGCAACTCGACGCGCTGCTGGCCGCGGGTTTTTGAGCCGGCAACATCGGAAAACGCCTATCTTTAAAGGAACCGGTTGTCCTAACACTTCGCGATTTGAAAATAAAGAAACTACCCCCCGCTTCCACCTGCCGCGACTTCCCCTTGCTGATCAAGCACCTCCTGGCCTATTCCCTACAACTCGAGCCCACGCGCGAGATCGTGTACCGGGACCTGGTGAGATACAATTACCGCACCTTCAATCAGCGGGTACGGCGGCTGGCCAATGTCCTGAACGGGCTGGGGCTGGATGGCGGCGCGACGGTGGCGGTAATGGATTATGACAGCCACCGCTACCTGGAATGTTATTTTGCAGTGCCGATGACGGGGAATGTGCTGCATACCATCAATTGGCGATTGTCACCGGCGCAGATGCTCTACACCATCCGTCATGCGGAGGATGTAGTGCTCATCGTCAACGCCGATTTCCTGCCGGTGATCGCGTCCTTTGCGGGACAGATGCCGACGGTACGTCAGATCATCGTTACGACGGACGGGGTGACGGAACAGGGCCCCTATCCCGACTATGAAACCCTGCTCGCCGCGGCGGGCACGGATTATGAATTTCCCGACTTCGACGAGGATGCCGTGGCTACGACTTTTTATACCACCGGTACCACCGGTGATCCCAAGGGCGTCTATTTTACCCACCGGCAGCTGGTCCTGCATACGCTGAACCTGGCCGCGACCTTTGGCTTTGTCGACAGCGCCTCCGGCCGGTGCCGCAGCGACGACGTATATATGCCCCTTACCCCGATGTTCCATGTGCATGCCTGGGGGTTTCCCTATCTCGCGACGATGTTCTCGATGAAACAGGTCTATACCGGCCGGCTGGTCCCGGCCATGGTCGCCCAACTGATGAGGGATGAAAAGCCGACGTTCTCGCATTGCGTGCCGACTATCCTCCAGACGATCCTGCTTTGTCCCGAAGCCAGGGAGCTCGATCTTACCGGGTGGAAAGTCATGATCGGCGGCTCGGCGCTAACCCGGGCGCTGGCCCAGGCGGCCCTGCAACGGGGCATCGATGTCAATGTCGGATATGGGATGTCCGAGACCTGTCCCGTCATCGCGGCCAGCTATCTCCGGATGGCGGACGCTCACCGGGATCTGGAGTGGCAGTTGACGGCCCGGACGCGATCGGGCGTGCCCACGATCCTCACCGATCTCCGGGTATTGAACGAGGCCGGGCAACCGGTGGCCGCCGATGACAAGGAAAGCGGCGAGATCGTCGTCCGGGCGCCCTGGCTTACGCAGGGGTATGTAAAAGATGCGGAGCGGGGCGCGACCCTCTGGGCGGATGGCTATCTGCATACGGGCGACGTCGCCACTATCAATGCTGATCATTCCATCCGCATTGCGGACAGGATCAAGGATGTCATCAAAAGCGGTGGCGAGTGGATCTCCTCTATCCAACTGGAAGGGCTGATCGCCTTGCATCCGGCCGTCGCCGAGGCCGCGGTGGTGGGCCTGCCCCATCCCAAATGGGGGGAGCGCCCCTATGCCCTCATCGTGCGGCAAAAGGAGTCAGTGGTACAGCGGTCCGAACTGGAAGCCCATATCCGGCAGTATATCGACAACGGCGCCCTTTGCAAGTGGGCCATGCCGGAGGAGTTTGTGTTCGTGGAGGCGATACCGAAGACCAGCGTGGGGAAGATCGATAAGAAGCGCATTCGCGCGGAATGGGGGAGTTTCCGCTGATTTTTTTACCGCCCGTGTCCAATCCGGCATCTTTCAGTTGATATAGATACAAAGAAAACAAATGGACAAGATGCCTGAAATTCAAACGTTGATGACCGGTCTCGTATTCGGCGAATCCCCCCGCTGGCACAACGGTCACCTGTGGCTCTCCGACTGGGGCGCCCGCGAAGTGATCGTTCTCGGCCCCGACGGTAAAAGAAAGGACACTATCCCCATGCCGTTCTCCTCCTTCCCCTTCTCTTTCGATTGGCTGCCGGACGGGCGCCTGCTGATCGTCTCGACTAGCGAAACGCCCCTGCTGCGCCAGGAAAGGGATGGGTCATGGGCAGCCCATGCCAACCTGGCGAGTCTCAATTCCCGGGGCTGGAACGAGATCGTCGTGGACCATCGCGGCAATGCCTATATCAACGGCGGCGGTTTCGACCTGATGGCGGGGGAACCCTTTGCTCCCGGGATCATCGCCATGGTCACCCCCGATGGCACGGCGCGGCAGGTTGCCGATGGGATTTTTTTCCCGAATGGCATGGTCGTAACACCCGATGGCTCGACGCTGATCATCGCGGAGTCCTATGCGAAAAGGCTCACGGCATTCGACATTACTGTTGACGGTAGCCTCTCTAACCGGCGGGTCTGGGCCGACCTCCCCGGAGGGTTCCCCGATGGCATCTGTATGGATGCCGAGGGCGCCGTTTGGTATGCGGACGTCCCCAATCGGCGGTGTACGCGGGTGCGTGAAGGCGGTGGAGTGCTGCAGACGATCGGGCTTGACCGCGGCTGCTTCGCCTGCGCGCTTGGCGGCGCGGATAACAAAACCCTCTTTATGGTCGCGACGGAGTGGCGGGGTCCCGCAAAAATGTTCGAGGGGCCGCCGACGGGGCAGGTGCTGAGCGTGGAGGTGGCGGTGCCGGGGATGGTCTGCTGAATCAGGGGATTTGTTACCTTTATAAAACTGAAGACAAACCTAATCAGATGATTGACTACGCCAGTTTTGCAGCAACATCCGTTGCAGAAGTAAAGGTTATACAGGACAAATTTCAACGGGATTATAATTTAACCTGGTATGAAGATTGGTTTTATGACCAATACACCGGATTGCTCACGTTCACAACCAGCGACAAAGAGCTCAATTTCAAATACTTTAACGTAGGAAGCTTTTCAGAAAAGTCAAAAACCTGGAAATGGTCCTGGGCCAACGAATCCACCCTGGACAGCATAAAAGGGCCGGCCAGACTGATCAGGGAATTTGGGCAACAGTCGAACTTCCCGAAATTTACCGATGGGCTTTTTGAAAGCGACGAAATCGAAGCCTGGGAATTCACAGCGATTGCCGCCAAGCTTTCCAACGGGATCGGAGTCTATAGACCTGTGGGTGACGACCACCTGAAAATATTCTTAGTCATTACGGAATATGTTGACAATGAAATGGCCCGGGGGATCAAAGACAGGTATATTGAATGCCGGGACCATGACTATGCCCGAAGAGCATTTGTCTGCAAGCATCTTCTTGATCGTACAACCAAAGTAGGGTTTCAGGAAGTCTTTGAAACAGTTGAAGGCATGCAACTGTCAGAGGACGATGACTTTCAGGCCTGGTGCGATGAATGCGAGGCGATCAGGCAAAAAGAAGGGGAATGGAATGACAGGTCAACGGCATTTGCAGAAATGAAACTTGTTTGTGAACACTGCTATTTCGAAATGAAAGAGTTTAATCTGGGATCTAGATAATGGAAAATAACAATCTCGTACACCGATATCTAAAAGGCTTACAGGACCACTTGTCTGAGGAAGACAAGCTTTCGCTGTCCTATGCCTCCGGGGCTACCGCTGCCCAATTGAACAAAAAGTCATCGCCGACGACTTTGATGAATATCTCCAAATGCTCATGGATGCGGACTATGATTTTATCCGATCGGAAGAAGAATGAAACTTTTTTCATGGCTCAAATGGCCACGCGAACAAGATGCTGAACAAATTATCCATAGTAGCCATAGCGGCGGTTCTGTTGGCGGGTCGACCTGGTACGCTAAATACCAGGAGCTCGCAGGACCCAAACATTCTATCCTACACCGTAGACCCCCAAAAGCAAACGATTTCGCTTTACTGGAAGGACGACAGCGGAAATATTTTACGAAGCATTCAACATCTAAAAGATTATCTCGATCGCAACCATAGAACGCTTGTTTTTGCAACAAATGGCGGCATGTACAAACCCGACAACTCGCCCGTAGGACTCTTCATTCAACAACAACATCCCATTTCACCGCTGGACACCTCATCCGGTAATGGCAACTTTTACCTGAAACCCAACGGGATATTTTATATAACAAAAGATAAGAAGCCAGCCATCTGCCAAACAACCGATTTCCAAAACAACGATCAAATCACCTTTGCGACGCAATCAGGTCCGATGTTATTGATCAACGGCGCCATTCATCCGGCTTTTAGACAAGGATCGACCAATCTCACGATCCGGAGCGGCGTCGGCATCCTGCCAGACGGCAAAGTAGTATTTGCCATGTCAAAAGAACCCATGAATTTTTACGATCTCGCCCAATATTTCAAGAATACGGGTTGTCAAAACGCCCTCTATTTAGACGGGTTTGTTTCAAGGACCTATTTGCCCGAAAAGAATTGGACCCAAACGGACGGGGATTTTGGTGTGTTGATTGGGGTTACCATCTCAGAGAAATAACTATTTCACTTCACCGGCAGATCAAACTTCCCATCCGTCAACGGCACATTCTTCTGCGTCTTCCGATTCACCATCGTTCCGGAAAACGTCCCGGTGATACGCGACGCGCTCATCGACGTGATCGTTACCGTAACAGAAGAACCAAAACGATAATTCGGGATGGGGTTATTGGGGTCCAGGGGCGGAATGGAAAAGTCGGCCCAAATTTTTCCATCCCCCATCGACTAAAAATTCCCCCGACAACCCGCCCCGCTAAGGCTTATGAGCGCCGGTAGCCCAACATCCGATGGCGCCAGTCAAGGATCGCGATATATTTATTTTTTGCCTCTTCGCTAAGAAAGCTGCGCTTAACGAGCTCAATGGCTTTGGGCGTCGCCTGCACCACCTCGTCGACCACCCGTCCGGCAAGCGCGGGTGCGATACCGGCCTTCTCCGCAAATACCACGAAGGATGTCCCGGTATACATCCCGGCGTCATAATAGGTTGATTCATTGTAATCACCATCATAGAGGCCATCCTTCAGGGCCAGGCGGCTGTCGTCGATGTGCAGCGCCGTACAAAGCAGGTCATAAGCCGGCGAAAGCACAAAATCTCCCTGGGTCGTCTCCATCAATGAAAAATTTTTTAGATGCGCGTCGCCGTTAGCGATGAGGTAATTGACCACGAGGAGACGGAAGAAGTCCAGCAGGACGACCGGCGCAGCGGCCGCGTATTGCCGGATCAGCCGAGCGATATCGAGGTACGAAGCATTGTACTTGAAATTGTCGCCTTCCCGCTGTGGCGTTTTGCCCATCAGCGTAGCGAAATCCTCCAGCTGGTATTTGCCGGAGCCATCGGATTTGTAGTCGAATCGCCGGGTGAGGTAAGCAGGGGTCCCGTCGTCAAAGAAGATCATCGCGCAGTCTGCCGTCCGGATGCCAAACACCTGCCTGGCGATCTGCATGCTCACGTGTTCATTGGCCGGCAGGTCGCTCACCCGGGCCAGCCGTTGGCCGGGGACGGGCTTTAGGATATGCGTCCCGCCGGTGTCGGTGAGCACCAGGTTATTCTTCTCCTGGCGCAGGCTATATTTCTCCTGGACGCCGCTGATGCTGATCCGTTTCCGCATCTCATTGTACTCACGCGTTAACGCTTCGTTCTTGCCGGGCGGACCGAACGGCAGAATAGGCGAAACCTTTCGGGAGCGGCTACCGAACAGGGCCGCTTGCGCCACCGGGCTGTAAGTGGTAAAGCCGGGCCGCAACGTCGAGGGGCAAACGTTAATCTCCGGCAGGGGCATGGTCTTCTTTTATGGTCAATGGACCGATGCGGTCGCCACCGGCGGTAGCGAGCAGGAGCCCGAAATAGTCTTTCTCATCTATCTTCAACAGCCGGGTCTGGATGGCTTTGTTGTCGCCTTCACTCAATAGATTGATAAAGGCCGGAAAAAGGACATCACTCTCATACGGTGCTGCCCGCAAAGGCAGCGTGAGACTGACCGGCCGGCTGCCGGCCGCAGCCAGGTAGGTCTTGTCATAAATAAAACGGTAGGTGCCTTCCGATTTCGAAAGGAAGCCGGCCAACCGGCCGTTGTAGAATACCTGGACCGATCTCATTGGTCACTCATTTTTGCGGGGTCTTTCACTACAAGGTCGAGGCGCAGCCCCATCGGATCGGCCAGTTGGAAGACCGTTTCCAGTGACGGGTTGCCTTTTCCCTGTTCCACTAGCTGGATCGTGCGGGTACTGACACCCGATAACGTCGCCAACTGGGACTGCAGCAGACCCAGCAGCTCCCGGCGTTGACGCAGCTTTTCGCCCAAATCCACCATCGAAATGCGCATTATCCTTCGCTTTTGCCTGCAATTTACGGAAATTTCTCGAATAATAACAAAAAGCGAAGCAAACTTCGCTTTTCGGATAAAACCGCGGAGTGAGGGGAATGTAGCCGGCGCGCCATCAATTAAACGCCCGCCGAAAATCCTGTGGCGAAAGGCTCGTCTTAGCCTTGAACAGCCCGCTGAGATAGTTGGGCGAAACATTGAGTCGCCCGGAGATATAGCTTACAGTAGGCAGCCCCTTTTCCACCAGCCCCTCATCGGCAAAATATTCATTCAGCAACTCCTCCAGCCGGTGCAGGATGCGATGATTGGCAATCTTCCGGGTAATGAACTGCCGGTGGTAAAATCTATCGGCATAGGTAAACAACAATTCCAGCTGCGCAATGATCACGTCCTGGCTGAACTGGTCGATATTGCTCCGGTATTCGCGTTCGATATTGTTCAGGAGATCGGTGATCATCGCCTCTTCCTTCTCGGATCCCCGCCATAATTCGCGGCGATCAACCCGGCTGCTTTTATCAACCCGATGAACCCGAATAAATTAGTATAAAAGGAAGTGGATCGTATATGCGTCACCGCCAGCCCGGGCACCTCGTTCAGCAGCCCCTCGACAAAATGCGCGCCGAGGACGAACCCGGTGCCGCGGTCCAGGTGCGCACCAAAACTGCTGAGATGGATCACCCGCCGCACCCCCGATGCCCGGAGAGCGTCCACATAACATCCGCCGATCTTCCGGTAATATCCCACCGGCTCCTCGCCCGTAGCCCAATAGGCGGGCGGCACCATGCAATACACGGCGTCGGCCCCGGCAAAGGTGCGGGCAAGAAAATCCGCGTTGTCCAGCGAACCGATGGCCGCCACGGCCCCGAGGTCCTCGATCTCCTGCTTTCTAGCCAATTTGCTGCTGATGACCGTCACCTGGTGGCCTTTCCCCACCAACGCCATAGTCAGCGGCCGGCCGATATGTCCAAGCGAACCTGTTAAAACGATTTTCATAATTTGATCCTTTTGATACCCCAAAGTTCAGGTTCAACAAGGATCCACCTGTATCCAAATCTCTCGTTCTTGTAGCCAAAAATGGCCCAAGGAGCATTCTCGCGGTTCGCGGCGCGCGCGGCGCGGCGCCCCGTCGCGCTAATTAACCCCCCGGTACTCACTCGGCGACTTCCCCGTCTTGGCCTTGAAGATCTTCGTAAAATGCGAGGGATGCTCAAACCCCAACTCATACGCGATCTCACTGATGGAACTCTCCGTCCCCCACAAAAGCGACTTCGCGCGATCCACGAGTTCAAGATGAATATGCTCAAGCGTGCTCTTCCCCGTCGCCTTCTGCAGCAGATCGGCGAGATAGTTCGGCGACAGGTTGAGCCGCGACGAAAAATAGGTCACGGGTGGTAATCCAGCCTCGATGAGCGTCGGCTGCCCAAAATACTCCTTCAGCAATACCTCGAACCGTTGGACGACATCGGCATTCACCTTGGCCCGGGTATAGAACTGCCGGTCATAAAACCGGTTGCAATAATTCAGCAACAGCTCGATATTACTCACGATCAATCCCTGCGTGTGCTTGTCGATCGTCCCCTGGTACTCCCGCTCGATCTTGGAAAGACAATCCTTGATCACGGCCTTCTCTTCGGGCGAAATATGCAAGGCTTCATTTACCTCGTAGTGAAAAAAATTGTACTCGTGCATCTTCTTCCCGAGGGCGGTCCCATACAGCAGATCGGGGTGAACGAACAGCGCCCATCCCTCCTCCACACAGACCTTGGGGCCCGTACCGATCACCTGGCCCGGAGCGGTAAACACCAGCGACCCGTCCTTAAAATCATAGTGCCCCTTCCCATAATGCATTAACCCCTCGAACCGCTTACAGGAGATGGTATAAAATCCGAACCGGTAGCGCGCCTCTCCCTTCGGACGCCGGGCATAAAAATCCGTGTGGTTGATGACGCTCACCAGCGGGTGCCGCGGTCGGGGAACCTGCACCAGATCGTGCAGATCCCCGATGGACTCTATCTCGATAATAACTTCTTTTTTCATGATTACCCCAAATTTACGCCGGCGCGGTCAGATCCCCATCTGACCGACCATCATCTTTTTAAACGCTACATCATCCATCTGCCGCCGGGCTTCCAGCACGGGCTCGGCGTCATGGCCCACGGGGTAACGCAATTTCTCCGTGTCGTCCGTGGCGGCTTCATAGATCGCATCGGCTACTTCGCGGATGTTCTCCGACATCGGCCATTCGGCGAGTTTTGCCATAAACCGGTCCCAGGGTTGCTGATACGCATCGATCCCGCCGGTGCCATACATGCTCATGCTCCGGCCCGCAAAATCGGTCTTATAGCCGCCCGGTTCGACAATCTTCGTCCGGATGCCCAACGGATTCAATTCATATTGGAGTGACTCGGTCAACCCCTCCACCGCAAACTTGGTGGCGTGATACAAGGTGGAGAAAGGAAAGGTCACCCTTCCCCCGATGGAAGAAACATTGATGATGACCCCGGTGCGGCGGGCCCGCATTCCCGGCAGAACGGCCCTGGTGACGGCGATCAACCCAAACAGGTTGACTTCCATCTGCTTCCGGACCTCGGCGTCGGCAGCAGTCTCGAACGCGCCAAACGCGCCATAGCCGGCATTGTTCACCAGCACATCGATGGACCCAAAGGCCTTGGTCGCCGCACCCACGGCCGCAGCGATGCTGCCCTCGTCGGTAACGTCCAGCCGCGTAACCAGCACCCCATCCAGCGACGCAAACTCCTGCGAAGGCGTACGCATCGTCGCCACTACATTCCAGCCTTTTTCATGAAATAAACGAACGGTCTCTTTTCCAAACCCGGAGGAAGCCCCGGTGATCAATACGGTCTTTTTCATTTTGCTTTGTTTATCCCACAAAGCTCCGACACCGGCAGTCCCCGCATTTATACGATTCTTCGCAAGGCTTATACATTTCTTCGTTTCCGCCGCGGCACCCGGCAAAAACTAATTCCCCTGCTTAACTTCCTCCACGGTCTTGGGCAACAGTCCGTGGGCTTCCTTGTGCGTCCTGATCAGCGCATCCGCATCGGGGGCTTCGGCCAGGCACATGACCACGCCTGCCTTCTCATCCACCCAATAATTGATGAAATTCACGCCATACTTCTTCTGGACGGCAAGGTCCTTGACGTGTGCGCCGGCCACATCGGCGGCCTTTACATTCCCCGGTCCGAATTCATGAAAATCAAGGTATAGATTCTTGCCGCCGTTGGCCACTGCGGAAGTGCCGGCAGACACGGGATAGATCTGATCGGGCAATAATCCATGTGCCGCCGCATGCGTCTTCACAATGTCGGCGGTGTCAAACGCGGAAGACAGACAATACACGGCGCCCTTTGCGGTATCCACCCAGTATTTCAGGAATTTCACGTTGTACTTCCCTTCGGTGGCGAGGTCCTTGGCATGGGCCTGCGCGACGGCTTCATACGTCACCTTCCCGGCGCCCAGGTAATGGACGTCGATATACAACTGCTCCTTACTTTCCTGGGCATACAAAGGAGTGACCGCAACTCCAAAACCCAACAACAGCGTAATGGCAAACAAATACTTCATTTGAAAAGATTTAAAAGTGATTAATAGTGTTGGACAAAACTAACCACCGTTAAACCCAGGGACAGTAACAATTCACTCAAATGCTGGTAATTTTTCGTCAGACCGCCAAAAGCCGCTATCAGGCACGCCCGCATATCCTGTATCGGAACCGGACAGCCCCTGTATCACAAACGGGTCACCCCCTCTTCCTTCCGTTGACCAAGTGCTTGCAAGTCAATCTCCTCTCTTTCGGGCCCAAAATTGACCCCCTCTCAATAAACCGGCTGCCATGTTTACAAACTACTTCAAGATCATCTATCGGAACCTTCGGCGATACAAGAGCTACACCCTCATCAACATCATCGGCATGGCCATCGGCATCGCATCGATGGTATGGGGTTACCAAACGTATCGGTATGCATTCAGCTTCGACAGTTTCCAGCCCCACGCGGACCAGGTATATCGGGCGCTGACGTATAAAAAGGATGGTGAAGGGTTGAGAGGGGTCTTCCCCATGGCCGCCGTACTGCCGGCCCGGCAACAGTTCCCCGCGATAAAGGCCGCCACACGCTATAAGGGCAGGGCTGTCACTATCCGGCAGGACACGAGCGAGACCTTCTCGGAGCAGGTACATTTTGTCGATGCCGACTTCGTGCAAATGTTCCATTTCCCGCTGGCGGAAGGCAACAACGAGCTGACCGATCCCAATACCGTCCTTCTCACGCAGAAGACGGCAAAGAAATATTTTGGCAGCCAGGATCCCATCGGGAAGACACTCACCTTCTATGCGGGCGAGACCTATGCCCGGATCCTCACGGTGCGTGGGGTGCTCCAGGACCCGCCAATGAACTCGACTCTTAAGTTTGGGATGCTGACGCCCTTCGACAACCTGCTGAACAGCAATGGGCGACCGATTGGTCCGGAAGACTGGAGCACTTTTGCGGATGCTGCCTTTTTTTATATTCCCGATGCCTCGGCCGTTCCCGCCGTGGTAAAAGGCATGATGGCCTGGCAACCCGTACAAAACAAGGCCAGGGAGGACTGGAAGGTCGGAGGCGTCCGATTGGTTGGCATGAGGCAGGCCGCCTCCTTGTCGAATATCATCGGCGACAACTATCTCTACCCCCGGCCCGATGATGCCGCCGCCTATGCGGGGTTTACGCTGGCCTTTCTCATCTTCCTTTCCTGTTGCCTGAACTTCTCCAATACGACAGTGTCGCATGCCGGGATACGATTGAAAGAGATCGGGATGCGAAAAGTAATGGGCAGCACCTATCGGCAATTGATGATCCAACTGCTCGCGGAATGCAGTCTGATCGTCCTCGCTGCCATCCTGCTCTCGGTGCTCTTAAACAGCTGGTGGCTGCCTGCCTTTAACAGCATGTTCCCGGGTGTACAGGTGGAGGCGCACTACCTGCATGACCGCACCCTCTTGCTCTTCGTCTTCGCGATCTGGCTGGGGTCCACCTTACTGGCCGGTTTCTATCCCGCTTTTTATCTCAGCCGTTTCAATCCTACGTCGATCTTCCGGGGCACGGTAAAGTTCGGCGGCAGCACCCTCTTCTCCCGGCTGATGTTGGGTTTGCAACTGTCCGTCGCTATCATCACGGTGACGGCGGCCATCGCGTTTACCCGGAATTCGGCCTTCCAGCGGGACTTCGACTATGGATACAACATCGAAAGCAATATGGCGCTTATCCTCCCCGATAGCACGTCCTATATCGCCATGAAGAACAAGTTAGCGACCCTACAGGGGATAACGGGTCTGGCCGGCTCCCGCAACCACCTCGTTTTCGACTACAAGCAATCGGCGGCGGAATCCGAGGGTTTTAAAAAAGAGGTCGATTTCCTGGAAGTGGGGCGGGACTATCCGGACGTCATGGGCCTGAAACTGACGGCCGGCCGCGGTTTCGATAATGGGATGGACGCAGATTACGATAACGCCCTGCTCATCACGGAAAAGACAGCGGCCCTTTACGGTTGGAGCGCTTCCACGGCCCTCGGCAAACCAATTCGGATTGATAGCGCCCAACTCACCGTCACCGGCGTATTGAAGGACTTCCACGCCGCCACCCTCTTCGAACCTACCCCGCCCATCGCCATCCGCTTGGGCAGGGAAAGCCGGTTTCATTACCTGGTGATCAGCGCCCGGCCAAAGGACCTGGCAGCCGTACATGAAAAGGTACGTTCGGCCTGGAAGTCCTTATTTCCACTAAAGCCCTTCAACGCCTTTTATCAAAACCAGGTGAAAGAACAGGCCTATGTGATCAACGCAAGCACTGCTACCGTTTTCGGGTGGTTTGGCATCGTGAGCATCCTGCTCACCGCCACCGGGCTGTTTGCGCTGATCTCGCTCACCACGATGAAGAAGATGAAGGAGATCGCCTTACGGAGAGTAGTGGGGGCCAGTCCGCGGCATATCCTGGTCCTGATCAATAAAAGCTATGTTCTCATACTCGCCGTTTCCGCCCTGCTGGGTAGCCTCGCCGGGCTGGCGCTGACCCGAACACTGATCAATATGATCTTCAAGATCAACTCGGGCGTCGGCCTCGACTCCCTGCTATGGGCGGTGATCGTACTGTTCCTCATCGCCGCGGTCACCTCCGGCATCAAAGTCTGGGAAGCCGTGCGCGCCAATCCGGTGAAGTTATTGCGAGCTGAATAAGAAAGGCCGGGACAAGCATAGAGGAGTAATTTTCGTCACCCGGTTCTGGCGGCCAGGTATTCGGTGGGGGACTGGCCAAACCGCCGCTGGAAGCATTTGGCAAAATAGGAAGGACTGCTAAAGCCGGCCTCATAGGCGATTTGGGAGACATTGCCTGCCCCCTTATTCAGCAGGGCCAACGCGCCGTTGAGCCGGTATTCCTTGATAAAGGTGATTGGGGACTTTCCCGTCAGCAGGAGCATCTTGCGATACAATTGGGGTTTGCTGCAACCGACAGGCTTGTTGAGATCATCCACTTTTAACGAGACCTCGCTCCAGGTCTTTTCGGCGTGATCCATCAGGCGGGTGATGAACTGCTCGTCGGCGCGCGTAAGACAGCTTACCCCCTTTTTCCGGGCCAATGCGGCGGGGTTCTCGCTGTCGTATAATTCGCGGACTTCCGCCGAAACGACAATCTCGTCTTTGCCACACAGCGCCATCCTTTCCGCCAGGCGGATCGCTTCCTCGAAGAGGTGGTTCTTCTCCGTGACGGGCACGCCGGTGCTTAATCCAATGGTAAAAAGCAGCCGGTCCCTGGGGATCCCACTCCTGCAATCCGCAAACGCCTTCTGCAGCCGGAAGGCCGCATGGACGGCGTTGGAGACGCTGCGGAACGAGACCAAAAAATGCTGGTTGGACTGCTTTACGACATTGCCGTCAAACTCCTCCAAAACCTTCGGAACGATCACCGAAAACAGCTGCATTCCGGCGCTGAAACGGGTAAGATCGTCCTTCTTCAAGGCCAGCAGCCGGATGTCGATGACCATAATGGCCCGGAAGGCCGCGTCTTTTATGATGTTCAACTGGGTATCTTCCGCTTTTTCCGGGTCCACGATCCGCCCGAGGAAGGACTCGACGATACCGGCATCCACTTCTATCACCCGGTGCGGGACCTGGCCGTGCGCGAAGTCGTGCATCTCCCGGATAGCCCCGGCATGCGGCGCTTCGATGAGGCAAAAAGCGGTCTTTCGCTTGTCATCGAACCAGTAGGTCATTCCCTTACAGCCAAAGCGATCCTGGATCTTAAGATCCTGCTGATGCAGTTGCGCCATATTCTCCGCGGTTTCCGACTCGGACACATCGTGGCGATCCATGTAGATGGGCATATCAAGTTAGTTAGCCCTATAAATATAATTAAATTATTATATTTCCGGAAAGCCTTTTTACCCGCCGTTACCGCCCAAAAACAAAGTAGAAGGTCATTCGATACACCAGGTCATAGTCCGCCATCGCCCCCGTCGCGAGTTGCGAAGCGTAGTGATTGTACCAGATATTCGGCATAAAGTGGACGCCCTTCATCGGCGTGAAATCGAGTCCGACCGTGATGAACCGCTCTTTTGCCGTGATATCGGTGGTGGCGGTGGCGGCCGTCGGCGTGCCGGTGCCGGGGTTATAGGTGAGATGATACCCGGGCGTATTGTACCCATTGGGGGAAGCGATCCCCGCATAACCGGAGTACGTGCCGTTGTCGAGTTGATGATTCGGGTTATACCAATCATACCGGACGAAGAAGCGTAGGGTATTGGGGATGATGTCCCCATGCACATACAAGGAAATGCCCTGTGCCGCGGTGTTGATGGTATCGGCCCCGCCGGCGATGCGGGTAGCTTTTGTATCCTTGCGGATGGTATTGACAAACCCTTCCACGCCCACGGTCAGACCCGGCGTAGTATAGGCGATATAGCCCTTGGTCATCTGGCGATCATGATGCCAGCCCGGCTGCCAGTTGAGGCGTTGATAGTCGGCATACAGATCGATGACAAGCTTCTTATCCATAAAATACGCATAGATATCGCCGTAAAACCATTTGAAGCTGTTGGCCGCCGGCTTGTCGCTTGTCCCGTTGGCCACCAGGAGATCGTAGCCGAAATTACCGGTAGCGGGGTCGAATTTCCCTTGCAGCCCGACCCCAAGGTCATAGGAGTTGGTCCGGCGGATATCGGCAATCGTCCGTTCGATGCTTCGGTAGTTCCAGAGTCTTTCGGAGATCAGCGGGAAGGCGGGCGTGGGCTGCTCTCCCACGATAAGATCGGTACCCTTCCAGACATTCTTCCAGCGGATGTTGGCATACTTGATAAAGAAGGTTTCCTTGTTATTGATGAGGGCATCCCCGCTGGCCGCGGTCGAATTGGGCGGGTTGAATGCCGGAAAGTTGTCTTCCGCCGCCAGGAGGATCTCCGCGGAGAACTTCTTCGAGAGATTGTAGTCATACCCCAGGTAGATACGGCGAAAGGCGAAGGCATTCCGGTTCTTGGGGATGCCGGTATATTGGTTATTGCCGCCCCGGTTCAGCGAATCACTATGCGCCTTGACATAAAAGTCCCCAAAAAGAAGCCCCCAAAGGCGGCCGGAACCCGCGGCGCCGGCCTTGTACGCGGTGTCGTTATTCCAGAGATATTGTGCCCGGGCGGAAAGCGAAATGGAACATACGGATACCAGCAGCAGGATCTGGTGAATGAAATTGCGTTTCATACAAAGGTTTGATTGATTAAAAAGACTGGTTTGATAATGGCGGGAAGTAGGGGGTGCTCGTAGCGGGCACAAATATGAACGGAAAGAAAGGATGCGCGTAAAAATTTACACGACCCAATGAAATTGGTTGATGAAATTGGATTCGCGCCTGCCACCTGTTGATGCGGCGCCGGGTGATTAGGGATCGCGTTAGCCGTTTTGGACGCGCTCTTTTTCTTCGGTAGCCCCGTCGGCGTGCCGGGTGACCTTATAGCTTCGGCCAAAGCGATACGTAAAAGCCAACGTAAGGACCCGGCTGTCCCTTTTCAGCTTGAAGTATTCGGTGGCATCCGGGAAGGAGGTCAGTCCTTCCATGGCGCCGGTATAAAAGATATCGCGATAACTGAGTTTTAGCGTTCCCTTCTTCTTGAGCACCGACTTGCTCATGCCCACAGCGGCCTGTCCCGCCGGGTACAACAATTCCTGGATGTCATTGCGCGCCCGGGTGGTATAAAAACCCGAGAGTTCCGCGGAATAGCCCCTGCCAAGGGTCAACTGATTATTCATATTGACATTCAACTGGCTGATGATCGAGACATAACTGTTCCCGTTGAAGCCTTTTAGTTGTTTGTGGTTGAAGACGGCCGTCAGATCCAGCGACCACCATTTTGTCGGGGAGATGTTGACACTCGCCGAGAGGCCAAGGTTATAGACCTGGCCCACATTGCCTTGCGTATAATAGAGGATGGTCTTCGAGGTATCGGAGAGGAAGATCTGGGAAAAATAGTTCGAGATGCGGCTATAGGAGATCGTGGTGGTGAGCCAATCGCGGTATTGGTTGCTGAGGTCGAGGTTCCAACTGTATTGCGGAAGGAGGTAGGGATTGCCCGTCTCGTAGGTGTATTTATTGATGATATAGAGGAAGGGGTTCAGGTTCTGGAATACCGGTCGATCGGTCCTTCGCCCGACGGTGAGCGTCCAATTATTCTGCGAGTCTGCCTTATAAGAGATCGATCCGCTGGGGAAGAAGCTGCCGTAATTCCGCGACACGGTGGAGTCGGGTTGCAGGCTGTTCCCCGATTGGTGTGCCGTATAGGCCGTATATTCATACCGTACGCCGGCCTGGTAAGTCCCACGGCGGTATTTCCCTTCCACCGAGGCGTAAGCCGCCTGGATATTCTCCTGGTAGACGAAATGGTTGCTCCGGGTATCGTCCTTTACCCATTGTTGATTGTCCCAATTCTGGTAGGTGGCGGCATTGTCTGTGTGGCTGGACGAGGTTTTACCGCCGGTCTGCAGGGTAGTGCCTCCGCCGAGACCGATGGATGCGTCGAGCTTGCCCGAGAAGATGTCGATGGTGGTCGGGATGCTGTTGCGGTAGATCTCGTCATAGCCGCCGGGGGTAAGGAGTTGGTTGTCGAATTGCTGGGTACCTTTCATCTGATAATGCAGGTAGTCCAGGTCGGCGCTGATCTCTGCGTTGGCGGAGAGGGTTTGCCGGCCATTGAGGTTGACCGATCCGTTGCGGAAGCGGTTCTCCGGCCGGCTTTTGGTAAGGATGGAGGAGTCGAGGGTGCCGTCCGATGCCAGCCAATCGGCGCGACCCATATTGTTGCCGGTGCGATGGATGTCGGTTCCCGTCAGCGCCAGGCCGATCGTCGTCGCGGGTGAGGGTGAAAAGTCGATCCCGGTTTTTGCCGTTTGGTTCACAACGGTTCCGGTGAACCAGGAGGGTTGTTGAAGGATGGCCGTGACGTCCTTGTTATTGTCATAGTACTTTCGGTAGGCGTAGAGGCTGTTGAGGTATTTGACGACGTTGGCGCTGTAGTTGACAAAGGTATTGACCTTCCCTTTTTTGAAATTGAGGAGCAGATTGTTATTGGTCTTGGGGTAGATGCCCTGGCCGTAGGAGGTGGTGAGGGTGCCGTTGAATCCGTCGCTTTTGTTCTTTTTCGTCTTGATATTGATGATCCCTGCGCTGCCGGCAGCGTCGTACTGCGCCGTGGGGTTGGCGATCAATTCGATCCGCGCGACTTCCGAGGACGACATGCTGCTCAGGAGATTGTTGAGGTCGTCGCCGGAGAGGTAGGTCGGTTTGTCGTCGATCATTACGAGCACGCCTTGCTTTCCGTTCAAGGTCACCCCGCCGTTTCGATCCACAGTCACGCCAGGTGAGCGTTCCAGCACTTCCAGCACCGTGGAGCCCGTATTCGTCACCGAGGCCTCGACATTTACGATGGTCTTCCCCCGTTTTCTTGTCACCACCGGCGGCCGGGCGGTGATCGTCACTGCCTGAAGCGTGCGATTCCGGGGCTTCGCCGTATCGACGTTGGCGACCTGGCAAAAGGCCCAACCGGGGAGGAGCGACAATAAGATAAGAATAGTTAGCTTCATGGTTAGGGCAAAGATCAACCCAAATGCGGGGAAAACGGAGCCGCTAAACCTTCCCCGCCGCCGCCGATCACTTCACATTTTGTAGTTTTGTCCCCATGTTCAGCAAGGCACTAACAACCGCAATCCAGCACCTGACGGATCTTTCTGATGCGAACAAGGCATTATTTAACGCGGTGCTGAGCTCAAGGCGCCTCAAAAAAGGGGAGATCGTCCTACAGGAGGGTGCGGTATGCCGCGCCATCTATTTTGTGGAACAGGGTTACCTGCGCACCTATCATAATAAGGAAGACGGCAGTACCATTAACCTCAACTTTACTTTCGAGGGAGAGTTCACCTGCGATTCAAAAAGCGCCATGAAATGTGAGCCGTCTAAAATGTCTATTCAGGCCGGAGAAGATACCCTCCTTTGGATCTTCGACCTCGATAAAGTCACCCCCGAAATAAAATCCCATCCCACGGTCGGCCAGTTCATTCGCCGCACGGCCATGCAAATGTTGCTTGCTTCCGAAGTCCGCGGCAATCTCCTGAAGATCTATACCCCCGCCGAACGTTACCACTACATCGAACAGAATATGCCGCATGTCCTGCAGCGGGTTTCGCTTTCCCATCTGGCCTCCTTTCTCGGCGTAAGCCGCGAAACATTGAGCCGCATCCGGGCAAAAAAAGGTTGAACCCTTGTCGATTGTGACTTTTGACGCAGGCTCATCCGGCCGTTTATCCTCATCTTTGCGCATCAATTTTCAATCTATGGAATGGTATCGGTACGTCGCCTGTTTTTTTGCAGGCTTATTTTTAGCCAACGTTGTGCCGCATTTTGTCGCTGGGGTCTCCGGTAATAAATTCCCCACGCCGTTTGCGAAACCGCCTGGCCGGGGTTTGTCCCCTGCGACCACAAATGTGATTTGGTCGTTGGTCAATCTCGTTATCGGTTTCCTTTTGTTTCGGGCCGGCCATTTGGCAGCGGGCGAGACGCTTCCCCTGCTGCTGTTCTTTGCAGGCATCGCGGTTATTAGTATTTTCGCAAGCAAACGTTTCAGCCATAAACACCAGGAATAAAACAATCAAATCACCTGCCGCCCAAACGGCGCCAGCGACAGCTCCGCCAGTTTGAGGTGCTGGCGGGCAAAGGGGATGCCGATGATGGTGATCGCCAGCAAGAGGGCAAAGACGACGTGGACCAGGGCCGTATAGAGGCCGCCGCAGATCAGCCAGATGCAATTACAAAGGATCGCGAGAAAACTCATGCTGTTACTGGAAGGTACAACCGTTCTGCCAAAGGGCGCGAGCACCAGGCCGGCCAGCTTAAAGCATTGCAGGCCAAACGGGATGCCCACGAGGGTCACGCACAAGACTAACCCACCCACGAGATAGCCGAGGGCCGCGAACAGCCCGCCGCAGACCAGCCAGATAATATTGCCGAGGAAGTTCATATCCACAATATAGCGCATCGGGGTGAGGAGGGCAAATTCCCCTCTTCCGGGTATTGCCCATCCCCAAAAAAAGCCCGACCTTCTGGGTCTCAACCAACCCATATGCCGGCAAACACCGCAAAAGAGGCAACCAACTGGGACTACCAGGAAGGATTACTGGAACTGCTGGAATCCGGCGCCGGGCAAAAGGATATAGAACATAAGTTACAGGAAGGCGCGCTGCAGGTCCCGGGTCGTACCCGCGCAGGCCTCACGGCCACAAAGATCGACCAACTGATCAAGTGGCTCCAGGGCTTTCGAAAGGACAAGACCATCTATGCAAACGAAAAGGTCTACCTGCCCGTTATCGATCTCTGGGCCCCGCCCGGCGGCAAGGCCGATCTGAAATACACGGTCGCAACCGAAGACAGCCTGTCTTCCGAGATCGGCCTCTTTGGGTTTGCCGGCTTTGGCGGCAGCAGCAAGCGGAAGATCACCGACAGCTTTGGCATGAACGCCGGACCGCAAGGCACGAATTTCTCCATCGGCGTCCTGCTGACCGTCACCCACTACGTTCATAAGGACGGTAACGCAAAATCCTTCGACCGCATCGACATCAAGGGGATCGAAGACGGCTTCGATCACCGACAGACCAGCCTCCCGCCCACTGACTTCTTCCTCCCCGGGCAAACCATAAAAGAAAGCGATCTCACCCCCGACAACTACAGTAAGATAAGCTACCTCCGGCTCAAAGGCCTCACGACCGAAGGCAACACCACGCACTCCCATGAAGCCGAGGAATCCTGTGAATGGAGTTTCGATCTGAGTCTTCCGTTGTTACAAGACAAGGTTAAACTCGGAGCGAAGACGAATCGGAGCCGCGGATTTGAAGTCAGTTTCGAATGCCCCAACGGGCATGACTATGCTTTTTTCAGCCGGTTTGGCGAAAACCGGGCTGTACCCTATTGCGCGAGAGTCATCATCTAAAACAGTGCATATGGAACAGCTATCGCCCGAAGGGCGGGTTTGGCTTGACAAGTACTTCCAGGAACTTGGCGCATTCAGTGCGTCCGGGCTCACCGACTTCGGCGCCCTCGGGAACGCCGCCCAGGCATTGGAATTCCTGCTGCAACGCAGTCCGGGGGCGGGGGCCTTTGTCCAGCGTTTGTCGACCCAGGCCGCGATGATCAGTCGCAATGGGCGGCCGGACATCATGATCCGTTTTGCCGACAACGGACTTGCCGCGAGCGTTACGTATTACTCGGACAATCCGACGGCCGTAGGGCGCGTCAACGCCCTCCTTTTGTTGCTGATCGCCGAGGCCCGGCTAAACGCCGACGAACGGACAAAGGGCATCCAGGCGCTGAACAAAATAAAGAACACCGCGCTCGGCAATGACCCGATAGACGACTATCTCCGCGGCATCGAAGGGTACTTCTCCGCCCGATTTGAGGAAGAGATCCAGGAGAAGCACAAGGCCGTCGAAGCCTATACTCAGGCGATCGCGCTGCTAGGGCCCCTACTACAAGATAAGACCCGCCAGGCCGCCTTTCTCGCCGATTGGGCGGAACTCGTCTATGGTCCCGAGATGCAGGGCGGAACGCCCGAACAGCAGCAAGCCGTCCCAATGCTCGAGTTAAAAAGCAAGCTCACACAAAGCGGCTTCGGGCTCGTCCGCTGCCAGGACGTCCTCACCGACGCAACACTACAGCACACGAACGCCCTGCAAGCCCTCGACCTCCTCGAACAAACCGGCCTCACCATCAGCGTCGATCCTTTTTCGCTCATCTCCGTGTTGAGCTGGCTCCCCGAGGCCGAAGGGCGGCAACAGGAAGCGCGGCTACTCGCGCTCGTTGGCGATAACAAACCGGATTGGCATGTCGCGATACAGACCGGTATCGCAGCTGGCCTCCATCGGGTAGGAAATTTCAAAGAAGCCGCGAGTCTCGCCTTCGAGGCGCAGCAACTCGCGAATAAGGACACGAGTTCCATCGCCTCCGTCTTTACGTCCGGACTGCTCACCGTCATCACGCATGTCCATAAGGCAAAGAATGCGCGGCCCTATGCCGATTATTTTCAAAAGGCGCTGGCCCTGGCTGTCTTTAAGAATCCGGCGGTTTGGCGGGACCCGTATTATCGAAGCCTCTTCGAGCAGCCGTTGCTGGCGGTGATCGAGAATATGCTCCGCGACTTTCCAACGGCAACGGATAACCTTCAAAGTATCCAGCTCTCGATCCTGCTCGACGCCACGAAGACCGGTGAGACGCCTGACTTCCAGATCTTCATGGAAGCCTATGCCGGGATGCGCGGGAAGAGCGGTAAGGCGGTGGAGGGCATCCAACTCGCCGATGACAGTCTGGGCCGGGTACAGGTCGCGTTGCCGGTCGGGGCGCTGGCGATGCTGGTCCAACCCCTTGCCGAAGGGACGGGCTTCCTGCTGCTGAGTGCTTCGTGGCAGCGGCCGGTCTGGGTCACTGCGGGGCGCGAGTGGGCGGGTTCCGTGACGTTGTTACAGGAGACCGTCGGGGAATCGCTGGAAGACTTGCAGCTCCTGGGAAACGCCGACCCCGGGCCACTCGCCGAAGCCGGTGAAGCCTTGTTTGCCGCGTTGCCGCCGGAGGTGCAGGCCGCTATCGGCCAGCATGAGACGCTGTTGCTGATCCCCGACTACAGCGCCGATGGCGGGGTGTTGCCTTTTGAGTTGTTACCAATCGACGGGAAGTTTCTCGGTGCCGAGAAGGTCCTGGCAAGATATATCTCCCTGCGGCATTTGGCTCGAAGCCTTGATGCCGGTCGCCGTCCCCCTCACCAGGGCAGGGCGCTGATCACACCGATCATGGATGCGACTTCGTTGGAAGCCGATCGCTTGTTGTCTGCCGGTCCCGAATGTGCCGCCATTGCGGAGTTGCTCGGTGCCGCGAAATACGAGATCCCCGTGGTCGATCCCGCGCAGTTGACGCCCGGCTATTATACTGATCGATTGTCCTTTTTGGATGTCTTGCATATTGCCGCGCATGGCGAGTCTCAGGAGGGCGATGAGTGGTTGTTGTTGCCCGGGGAGGCGCGGTTTGTCGTCGATGATTTGGATGTGCGCAAGCAGCGGTCCTTGCCTTTTGTGTATTTGAACACCTGTCACCTCGGCTTTACCCGGTATCTGGGGGCCGGTGTCCGCCGCGGGTTTGCTTTTAATCTGATCGAGGCTGGGGCGCCGGCGGTCATTGCGAATACGATCGAGACCCTCGACGAGGAGACCGCGCGGTTGTCAATTGGGTTTTATCGCCAGGCGCTGACGATGCCGGTGGGTGAGGCGTTGCGGGAGACCCGGCGCGATCTGTTGGGTAAGGGTGTCTCGCCGATCATCTGGGGGTCTGCGCTGCTCTTCGGAGATCCGTTTTACGCTCTGCCCGTGCCGTCGGTGGGTGCGCAACCTGGCGATGTCCCTATTTCTGTGAACCCGTTTTCCCCGCGCGTGAGCTTATTCCAGCCCGGGCTTGCCTACCGGTTGCTGGATGTCTTTGCCGGGTTTGGAGTGGAGGACAAGGAAGCGGTTTGGACGCAGGTAATTGAGGTTTTGGATTACGTTTATAATCCATTGCTCGAGGCTTCGATGTCGCTGTTGCAGGCCGGGGAGGAATGGGGTGAGCTGCCCGAAGACCAGAAGGCCGCGATGTCCGTGCAGCTGATCCGGTTGGCCGACAAGCTCGATCATATGCCCGCGATGGCGTCGTTCCGGCTGACCGAGTTTCAGCGGTTGCAGGACGTCGGGGCATATCGCGAGGCCCATGTCGCGGCCGAGGAGTTGATCTTGTATCTCGATGCCCTCGCCATCGGCGATGAGAAGTGGGGGCAGGTGCTGACGCAGATCCGCGCGCAGAAGAAGCGGCTCGAGCTCGCCTTCGAGGGGCGTAGTCCCAGCTTTCATGGTCCCCGTACGGCCGAGTCCGATGCCGTGCTCACCGCGGCGGTGGATACGATTTATTCCGCCCAGGAGAAAAGTGCGTTGTACGCCCAGGTCGCCCTCCGTGAAGAGCACTCGGCCGCCGATATGGTCTGGAATGCGATCGTGCTCGGGCATGGCGGGCGATTCGAGGACGCGCGCGAGACGATGGAGTTTGTGCGGGAGTTGTCTAGGAAACTGGTTGCCGCGGGGGCGCTTCCAACCACTATGCCCTCCCATGCCCCGCGCCTGCTGGCCGGCATGCTCAAATATTGCTGGTCCGTGCAAAACCTCTCCTATCTCGCGCCCGAAATCGCGACCGGCCAGGCCGGAACGGTCATGGCGCTGCTGGCCGATATCAATGCCCACTGGGACGAAGTCCTGCAGTCCCCCGCCGGCGCAAAGCTGGCCGCCTTCGAGGCCGAGCTGGACAAACAGCTTGTTTTCCTTGACGAACTGGCCTGGGAGGAGATCTATACCCATCTTGATGTCGCGTTCGACGGGCTCGCCGCCGCAGCGAAGCAAGTGCTCGCGGAGATTCAAAAGGAGTACCCCGTCGGCCATCCGTTGTGCAGCGCCTACCTGTCCGGGCTGATCATTGACAAGAATGTCTTCTCTTATCTCGGCGGGTCCGTGCCCGAGGACATGCAGAAGAAGATGGATGATCTCTATTGGGCCATCAGCGCCGACCAGGAGCGCGATTTCTGGGCCTACCTCGTCAAAGGCTACGAAGGCGAGCGAAACAAAGCGCTAAGCGACGTCGAGCGGTGGTGGATGGGGGGTGGGGAGATGGAGGAGTAGGCCGAGGCGCCTCAGAAATTGGGTGGGGCCAGCATTGGGTCCGCCGATTGGGCGGTTGTGGCGACGCTCCGTTCAACTGGGCGGGCTCGATTGGGCGTATTCATAAATATCAAAAACAATTGCTAGACATTGCATATTTTTATCAACTAACTAGACATATTAGTTCTGTAAAGACTATGCAAGAAAACTTAACATTTGGACAAAGATTAAATGGAGAACCCTTACATAAGGCAATTCAGCTAAAAGACATAGACACTGAATTAAGAACGGCGCTTTGGAATGTTATTTACTCAAATCTATTCCAAAGATTCCAGATAGCTAATCACCGAAATGCCTTTTCTGACCGGGCCCAAAAATGGTACAGGGATATATGGGTATTTGTTCTTAATCGGCCACTAGATGAATATCCTAATGACTGGCAGGTAGCCGAAGCCTTAAAAGACATCATGCTGCAAGGACTTTGGACCGAACCCTATCAACTAATAGAAGATCTATATGCGAAAGATATACCCCGGTTGGTAGAGTTAGAAACGCATACCGTTGACTCCTTTGAAAAACAAGTAAATTTCGCATTACGGAGATATAATTCTGGTTATACCCTAATCGACGGTTTATTTGTACCTATTACTAACCAACAAGAGTTAAACGAATTGGAGACATTAACCGTCAACACTAAGGTATTTAATCTTCAAAATATCCATACACATATTCATTCTGCCTTTGAATTGTTATCCCAACGCCCTAACCCAGAATACAGAAAAGTAATGCACGAATCTATCTGTATGGTAGAAGGCATTTGTAGGCTAATAGAACCCAGCGCACAAACATTGGGAGAGGCATTAAACAAAATCAAGAATTCCAATTTTAATCTACCCAAGACATTAAATCAAGCGTTTGAAAAAATATACGGGTATACAAGCAGTACGGATGGCATTCGGCACAACCTTAAACTAGACGACAAAAATGAACTCGATATTGAAGATGCTCGCTTTTTCCTGATTATGTGTTCTGCTTTCACAAATTACTTGATTGTAAAAGCTCACAAAGCTGAAATAATTTAGGAAGATAAGAAAGAAATGCTGTCAACTCAAGCCCGGATTTTCATTTTAAAGAGCCAGTAGTATTCAATTTTCGCAATCATTCATGCATCCAGATCCGGTGAGCAGTTAAGTTTCCCGCGGGCGGAGATTCCCAACCTCCCTGGCGATCTTATCTGGTAAAAGAATATTTTATATTTACCTTTATTTTCTAATTGTATTGAATGTAAAAACATGACAGATATAGAATTACATAGACTTATTGACCGGCTAACCAAATTACCGAAGGAATGTGAATGGGTGGAGTTCAAGCTGAATTTAAAGACCAATGAAGAAATCGGCGAATACATTTCCGCGTTGTCGAACGGAGCCTGTTTGCAGAATGAGCCGTTTGGGTATCTGGTCTTTGGTGTAAAAGACGGTGTTCATACCATCGAAGGAACCGATTTTAGCCCGAAAATGTATAAAGTAGGGAAAGAAGAATTCGAACACTGGCTTCTGCAACGGCTGGCACCCAGGATAGATATCGAAATTTTCGAGTGCCTATATAAGGAGAAACTCATTTCCATTTTTAAAATTCCGGCAGCGCATCATCAACCGATTTATTTTCAAAATCACCATTTTGTAAGAGTCGGCAGTATAAAAAGATCAATGAAGGACTTTCCCGAAAAAGAAAGAAAGATATGGGCGAAAAGTTCCAGACATCATTTCGAGAAGGAACTGGCGTTGGAATGCATTTCTGAGGATGATGTAGTTGCTTTGTTGGATACGCAGACTTATTTCGAATTAATGAATATACCTTATCCAAAAGCTATTGCTGGGGTTATTGAAAGGTTCCTGTCCGATCGGTTAATCAGTAAAAACAGTAAAGGATTACATATTACTAATTTGGGTGCCTTACTGTTTGCCAAAAACCTGAACGCCTTTGATTCTGTTAAGAGAAAATATTTCAGGGTCATTCAATACAGCGGCAAAAGTAAAATCAAAACCGTCAAAGATCAGATAGGAAAAAAAGGGTATGCCGCAGGATTTGACGGATTGATTACCTATATAAATAATCTCTTGCCGAGCAATGAAGAAATCGGGAAAGCCTTCAGGGATACGGTGGTAATGTATCCGCAAATAGCAATTAGAGAGCTGGTAGCCAATGCCATTATTCACCAAGACTTGACCGAGACAGGAAGTTCTCCGCTGATTGAAATTTATGAAGACCGGATAGAAATATCTAATCCGGGGTTGCCACTTATTTCTTCAGAGAGATTCATAGATGAATATCAATCCAGGAACGAAGAACTGGCAGCATTGATGCGGAGAATGGGAATTTGTGAAGAAAAGGGCAGCGGTATCGATAAAGTCATTAACAGCATTGAAATGTTCCAGCTACCGGCACTGGACATTCAGCTGCAGGAGAAGCATACAAAGGTGGTTTTATATGCTTACCAAGCGTTCAACAACATGGACAAAAAGGACCGGATCAGGGCCTGTTATCAACATGCCTGTCTTAAGTATGTGACGAATGAGAAGATGACAAATCATTCGTTACGGCAGCGGTTTAAAATAGCGGATGAAAATGCCGCCATTGTATCCAGAATTATAAAAGATACGGTAGAATCCGGACTGGTTAAAGAGGATGATCCTGAAAATAAGTCCCGAAAATATGTCCGCTATATTCCTGGCTGGGCATAATCTTATTTGATAAAATACCCCTGAAAATCCTAAAAATTAATGCATGTATTTGGTTATCAACATATTGCTTATTTGACGGCCATTTGACAAAGTCAATAAGTTATCCACATTGGCTGTTTTATTCCCTCCTGGAAATCCAAACCAAAGAAATTTCCACGCGTCCGTTTGGCTAACACTGACCTTCCTTTGATACTTTCAAAGTTTAAGTCCTCTTTGGCGTTGCTCTGATCAATTGCTATTATACCCAAAGGCACTCCTGCTAAGCAATGCTTCTTTCCAGAAGGATTCGCGATTAATGATTACACTATCATCTATGCGCATAGACCGATATTCCAACAAGGTGAACCGGAAGTTTTGGCGGGCGTAGTTGATGCCAGTCGCCGCAATTAGCTTTGTCAATTCGTCGTTAAACCCGTGCCCAGTGCCGACATATACCCCCCACCTCGCCCATATTCCCGAGTCGCCGTACGCTGCTCCGACATATTTTTTCCCGTTTGACTTGTCCATGATCATATAGACCCCTTTAACATTCTCAAGGGCGGTCTTCCAGTCCGTCTTCTGATATTTAAACACGGTCTCTAAGTCTGGGAAATCAATGCAAATATTCTCGTATCCTGGAAAATGGATACCATCAAACTGCCTTTTTAGGATTTCGGAAACTATAAATTCCTTGTAATATCCTTCTAGCAAAAAGGCTCTCCCTCGCATGCCCGGATATCTGTAGAACTCAACCACAAGTCGTCCAACTAGTTCCTGATGTAGATCGGCCAGTTCCAACTTATACCCGACTTCTGTTTCCTCGTAATCATCCAGCCGTTCAACAACCTTGAAAATTCCACCAAAAAGCCATTTATTTGGTTCATGGTAAAATTGGATCAGGCTAAATATAAACGGTCGGTTGAAATCATTCTTATTGCCCCTCCATTCATTCCAGCCGAGCCAATGTTCCCAACCTTTCAAATAATCATTCAATGGCTGCCTAGTGCCGTTCCAGCCAGCTAGGTGGAGTTTGTATTGGATCAACTCATCGTTTGATAGCTTAAGAATGTTTGCTAATTTGAGTGTCATTTTATATTGTTTACCTCATCAGTACCATGAGTGCCATAATTATCGCTACAATTGCGACTATCAACTTAATCAAAGCAAATAGTCCCGTTACTGTTTGCCCGCTTTTATAAACATCTCGGTTTGCAACATCTGCGGTCATGATTATTTTTCCGCTGAGCACGGCATCGATCCGGGTTAATAGATTCTGCACCAAAGTAACGGCCTCTGCTTCGGTTATTTTCCCGAAGATCTTCCCGGCTTTTACGCTAATTTGCACGCCATCGTCTAGCTTAAAATACTGAAGATCATAAAAGATTCCTCCAGCCTCAGTAGAAAAGACTTTATATATGCTGCCGGGATAAATCTTTTTATCAAGCCTATATTCATTGAATATTCTAATAGTATTTTGGACCGCATCGTGAAGGTGTTGGGTTGGCAACCCTGTGAAGTTTTTTGTCATTAGTTATGAGGTTCGCAATCAAGGTAAGATTTTGGAAGTAGCCACACAACCGTTTTTTAACGGTAATACACAGACCCCTCATCTTGCAGGACAAGTCGGAATATAATGTACTTGCCACCCGAACGAGCAAAGTCTGCGCCACCACCAAGGAACAGTCCGTTATATACCCAACAAATCCTGGTTTGTCCATTAATAAGATCCCATTGATAATTCTAAAGGGCGAACCTGTCAGAAAATCCGGTTTCCCGTAATTCGAAACAACATTTTGGTACTACCTTTCTTTTTAAAGTCAGACGGTATCGTCCAGTAATGACTATTATCAAATCATTTAACCCCTAACCGCCTTGCAAACCCATCGCGCCCTATTTTTTCCGCTGCTGATAAGAAGCTGTCTGCTTTTCCTGAGAAAGTTGGCTGTGGCTATATTCAAAGCTGTTTTCCTGATGGTTACGGGATTCCGGAAATTAAAGGTAGAAAGTGTTTTCGTTAACAATGCCTTTCTCCTTTCCAACGGCCTTCTCATTATTCATTGGCAGGTAAAAAACGCTCTTTTGATCAGCGTCCAGGGGAAATGGATCGGCAGTAAAGACATTCAAATGATGGTCTATGCTGTGGATTCGGTGACAACGGTATCCATCCGCATCCAGGGGCTTTTCAGCAGCTACAAGAAGAGATTTGTCATTCACCCCCTCGCTGCCCTGGTGGTTCCGGAACCGCCATCACCTCATGTAGCAATTCCGCCTTTGTTCTATAAGTTCTATCTCGTCCATTTACCAAACTTGCACTTGTTCAATCCTGTTGTGAGTCAAGATTTCATCACCGATATCCCCGTTACGGAAGTCATAATACCCCCATTTCAAACCGAGAACCATGCTAATAAGAGATTATTACAAAACCCCTAAATCGACCTATGTAATGCGGCTACTATGGAAGGCCGCTGGCGGCGACCGGTATATCCTCGAGCGCGCCACTTTCGCCGACCAGATGAAATACATGTGCCTGGGTGGGGTCGTGAGCGCCACTGGCATCATGGCAGCGCTGGCCGGAGGATTTGCCTTTTATACCATTTTCGAGCCTAAGGGGTCTGCTATCGACCAGGGGTTCAGCGCCGGGACAAGTATTCTAGCCTGTTTCTTCGGCTTCTTTTGGGGGCTTATGATCTTCAATATTGACCGGTTTATCGTTACCAGCACCGGCAAAGGCGATGGTACCGAGGCTATCACCTGGGAAGAGTTCAAAGGCGCAATCCCAAGAATTCTTATGGGCACAATTATCGCTATGACGATTTCTAAACCCGTTGAGATCCGAATGTTCAAAACGGAGATAGATGCCCGGCTTTATGAGGAACAGTTAAAAGTACAAAAGGATTTTGAGAAGCGGACAGCTGCCAATTTTGAGGATCGGCTTAAGACTGTAGACGATGCTCTCGGAAAAGTTGGCGCGGCCAGGCAAGAACTGATGGATCGAATCAAGGCAGCGGAGATAGAATACCTCAAGCAGCTGAATGGAACAGCAGGCAACGGCCTACGAGGAGATGGTCCCTTAGCGAAGGCCCTGAAGGCAACGCTTGACAATCTCGAACAGCAAATGAACCAATTTGATCAGGCCCATGCCGCCGAACTGAATGATGCCCAATCCAAGCGTCAATCTATCCTGAAAGACAAGGACAAAGCACTTTCCGAGAACGTTGCCGTGGCTCATGGCCTCGACGGCCTCCTTGAACGGATTAAACTCGCTGATGAGATCGCCGGCTGGGGCATTTCGCTCTTCGTTACTCTTTTATTCCTCGCCATCGAACTCACTCCCATCTTTTTCAAGCTCATGCTCGTTAAGACACCTTACGACTACCTGGAAGAAAATATCAAAGAGCTTATCAAGGCCGAAAACGGCGTCGAGGTGAAATATGACTATTACAAGGACAAGAAGGGGCAAGAGCGGCATCTCGTCATCCATCACCAGGCAGAAAGACTGATCCACGAAAAAGCTAAAGCAACCGAAGCGCAGAAAGAGTTGATCGATTACGCCATAAAGAAGTATATCGAACAGCAGAAAGGTAGAATGGACGAAAATCCCGATGCGTTCATCAAACAGTTGGGCGATGCCTGAACAACGACTTATCTGGCCTATTCGACTGCTCTGTAAGCTTTCGGGAGAGGATCCGGAGATTATTTTTGACTGCCGAACAGATACGGATGTTGCCGGCAAATTTGCCAGCATTGGTATATTAGTTCTGGCAATTTTCGTCCTATCCTTTTACAGCAGTGTCCATTTTTTAATCAACCTACTCAATGGCAGCCACCTCATCGCCCTAACGATCGGTTTATTTTGGGGCGCTATGATCGCCAACATTTACTATCTCCTACTATTCACTATAACACCGCCCATATTAAGAGGTCGGGAGCATGCCACACATGGCGTCCCGAGGGAGATAACTACGGAAAATAAAGTCTTGTCGAGAGTTTCGCTTTCGTTTCGACTCCTTTTCGTCGTCCTTCTCGCCATTATCATAGCCCAGCCGTGGCTCGTCACCCTCTTCGACACCTCGCGATGGATCGATCAGTCCCGGGAGCAGTATCGGAAGGAATTCATTCGTTTGGCAGATAGCGCCACGCTTTCCGGAGATTCTTTGGGTATTACTCGTCAACAGTCCATCAACCGTCATCGGATTGATAGGATTCTCTCGGTCAATAATTTTTACACCCGAAAGGTGCAACTTATCAATAGTCATTACCCTTTATCCTGGTTCGTAACGTTTGTCGTGGTACTATTTTTTATTATCCCTATCGGCCTAAAATATCAGATCCGCAGTAAATCCAATTTCTACGAAATAAAAAAGGCACTCGAAGAGCATACCGTGCGGGATGAATATGAGAATTTTAAAGAACAATACATTACAATCTTCGCCGACAGATTTGGGATCTCCACTGCGTGGTACGAGTCTTGTATCGATCCGCCATTCAATGCTACAAAAAAGGACGACAAACGGCTACATACGGACCAGCAGGAGCTACTAACCAAAATATACGATAACGAAGAAGATTCCGAAATCAACAAATATACCGTGCGCGAAACGATCTCTTAATGGCCATCGCTCTGTTCATATTCTTGCTTATATACCTCTTTTACCGCATCTTCCGGAAAAAGAAAGGTGTGCCGCCTGCTTCTTTATTGGTTCAAACGGGACGCCCCCTGACCGAACCTCAGTCGATCCAGCCTGAACCAACTTCCGATTGGGCCATCCGGAACCATGTCCGGCTTCGACAGCGGAAAACCTATATCAAAGGTACAATGGTAGCCAAGTTCCATGGAGAACTTGACTATATAAAAGATCTCCAGCAATTCGTTCGCGAACGATATTTCGATATCACTTTGTATGACGCCCGGATAGACGATGCTCAATTCAGGAAGAATAATGAGGGACCATTTCCCGAGTATGTGGAAGACGAGACCTTTCCCGGACCTATCGAACCGACCCCTTTGCCTTGCTCTATTACCTATCAGGGGATTACAGGAAACTACGCTATCTTCTTGCACGATGTGAAACTGTCGAATATCGATTGGAGCAAATATCGCATCTTACACATGGAAGAGGATGACCTGGTCTTCGGTACCATAGAGGCTATGATCACCGGGCATCTACTCGAGGATTTTAGGGAAGAATATCAAGTGAAAATTCCCAAACCTGAACTTGAACGGGAACTGGCAGAGCCTATCCTTGCCGAAATGGCCGATCCGGTTCTGGCGTCAAAGCCTTTAACCCAATTTACGGGTAAGACAAAGACAGAGAATGGGTACCGTTGGCAGGAGTTCCGAACCGACAGCCGAGATTCCACCTTGTGGAGTAATCCTGTTTACATACGTAGGAAGCGGGAGGGCTGTGGAGGGATCTTCGGGCTCATTTTCCTGGTCTTCTTAGCCTTCGCCTTCCTAGCCGCGATCGGTCCAAAAGGAATTTACGTCCTTCTTGTTCTTGTGGCTATTAGCCTTTTGATCGGTTTCTTTTCCAGCCTGTTCCGGCCAATGCTTTGGCTGCTGGCGGCGATTATGTTGATTTTGGGGGTGGTTTCCTTTACCAGGATGGTCGTTCACGGCGCTGACACACTCGCTATCCCTTTTTCGCATGACCAATCCAACGAGACCAGCTTCGAAGTACAGGAAAGAACAGTAAGCAAGGATTCTCCAACTCGGGGGAAGTTCGATACACTCATTGTACACCATCGCGTTTGGAAAGATTATTCCGACAGTTCCTATGAAGGTGATATCTGGGTTCGCACCAACGACCTCGCGAAAAGCGGCGAATACAAAGATCACCTCATGCTTCCCCGAGACCCGATTGTTGGGTATGACCGGATGCTTAATGCCCTCCAGACCAACGACCGCTCGCTTCTTCCAGGAGTATATAGGCTCCTGGACTCGGTCCGCATACTGCATCGACTTGACTCGATCGCGTTTGCGAAAGTGGTCGTCTCCTTCGTACAGGATATTCCCTATGCCCTGATCCTCGATCGCGACTGCAACCCGGATCTGTATAGTGATCCGTTCACCCGCTCCTATCTCCGAAGGGAAGATGCTATTTGCTCGGGTTTTCAACGATTCGGCATCAATACCCCTGTCGAATTCATGGGCACCCTGAAAGGGGATTGCGACACCCGCACCCTGCTTTTGTATACGCTGCTCGATCATTATGGTTATGATGTCGCTATCCTGAGCAGCGAGGTATATTCCCATTCATTGCTTGGAATTGTCTTGCCGATGTCAGGGACAGCCTATCCTTTTCACGACAAAAGTTATGTTTTATGGGAGACCACGGCGCCGCAAATGCCGCCGGGTATTATTGCTCCATCGTTTAACAACCTCTCTAACTGGAGAATTTCATTAACGTCAAAAAATTAAGTATGCTGGTCCTTAAATATATCTTTCTTTTCTGCTGGTCGCTTATCCTTCTTTCAATAGTAATCTTCATCATTCGGAGTCACCCTTTTATCCGTAGAAAAAAGAACGAAAACCTGAACCTAAGCGAAGCGATCTATGCTCTATCGTTGCTGATCAGTGCAACCTTGGTCCTTGTCCCTCTGCTGCAAGCGCTGGCGACCGATTTCGACATCACGCAGAAATTTTACCCGGATAAGGTTGTAACCACGTTGGTCAACAGTGGAAGCCTTATTTCGATAGCCGGGATCTTTGTATTTATCCTATTCTTTGTCACGGCACGTGGTTTGTCGACGCTATTCTCCTTTAAGAGGCAACCGCTGATCGAGTTCAACGCCGATAATGTTCCCTATTCGCTGTTGCGGGCTGGACTTCTTCTTTCCCTAAGCCTTTTGCTCTCTCCTTTTTGCAATACGCTTTTTCAATATCTTTTACCGGCCATTACTTCACCATTTTATCGGTGAGGAAAGACAACTAGGCGCATTAATTCAATAGTTTATTTTCTGACATCGTCCTCTACCTGCTCACCGTGAATGTACTTTCTTATCATATAATCGGTTATCGGCTTCAATCGTAGCTGCGGATCGATAGGATGAAACCCGCTGGAAGTATAAAATTCCAGCTTCCCCCTGTATTTGACATACCAGACGGACCCTTTGGCGTTTAGGGTGATAGTGTCCGGTCGGGTTATTTTATGAAAGTGACGGAGCATTTCGGAGTCTAATGCAATAACCTGGACATTTTCGAGCTTCTGGGCGCACGAGATAGGCTGATAGTGGTCGTCCTCCCAATACATGCAGGCTTCGTGGCCTGTAAGTACTGGTGCAAAAGGCTTATTGACTCGCAACCTATAAATACCATAGCTTACGAATATCAAGATCGTTACTGCTATAATTGCCATTCTGATTTTTCCACTTCGACCGGGCTGTGTCTTTGAGACTACCGGTTTTTTTTCAACTCCTACCTTTGGAAGTTCTTCTCCCCTTTTTGGCCCCACTGGGCTACCTACATCATATTTTTCCCCCAATTTGAAAGGTCTGTTTTTAAAATCGATCAGCCAGGCCAAAAGCTCAATGTTTTTGACGTCCGTGGTGCTGGTCGATTTCTTTAAAAAGTTTACCAATGGCCTGAATTTGTCTACGTCGCAGCGATCTATCGCCTGCATACAGGCCCCTTTATCATTACCCTGCCCAAAAAATTCCTTTAGCGTTCTTTCATCCCTCCTGTCATACCGCTCATCGCACACTGCCAGACAAACTTCTCTAAGCCTGGCGGGAGTCGGCTGAATAAGAGCCAGCGGAAGGACATTCCCGGTTTTTTTCTCCTGATAGTCCTGAACAATCGATGTCGTATAATCGGCAAACATTACAACAAGTATAAGCAAACTCTTCGATTTTTTGGAATCCTTCCGTCCTTTCCGGAATCCCATCGGAATTGTCGGAATTATCGGAATCCTTTGCCAGTCAGGCTTTTAGACGACCCTATCTTCGTTTCCGAAATCGATCGAAACCTCATCAGCTACGAGGTGTCCTGTACAGGATCGATTTCCGTGAGCGGCGAAAGCGGCGGCAGATAATTGGTTCGGGAAGCATTTACCAGCTTCCGCGATCAATGCTCACACCACTTCCCGAGGTGTAAGAAGCGCTTCTTACCCGATTTCAACCCCGCCGGTCCGGAAGCACCGCGACCGGGCCGGCAATTAATAATCTCAAAAATTTAAACAAATGTTAGAGCTTTTTATAGCCCTCTTTCTGGCAATGTCATGTCCCGGCCACTCACATACCACTGGGACACATGGTAACGGTAATCAGGTAACTACCCTGGACGACACTGGCGGGGAAACCGGCGATATTCCGCCGACGCCCGGGAACCATTAGTATTCTATAAGTAAGGCAAGAGAAATCTTGCCTTACTTTTTCTATCTTTAGGCAAAAGCCAGTTCTTTTGAAAGTTTTTCATCTTTCCTTGTCGCTATCGATTGTTGCTATCTTTGGATGTAGGGAACAGCACAAAGCAATTCCTGTGAACCTATCGCGTGATTATGAAAAAGGCGTGTCCTTCATGAATCGACGAAACGATTCCGCCTATTACTATTTGAATAAAGCCGCCACAGGTTCGAAGGATAGCCTGCAAATTGCACAGGCGTATAACCGAATGGCCGTAGTCCAAAACGGTGAAGGAGATTATTATGGCGGCCAGGAAAGCCTGTTGATATCCTTGAGGTATTTAAATGAACAGCGGGAAAATGATCAATCTTGCCTTGTTTCAAATTACAATGCCCTCGGAAGTAATAGTTTGAATTTAAAAAACTACGACGCGGCGATTGCTTATTATGACCAGGCCTTAAAATTCGCAAAGACCGATAGAGTTAAAGCAATAGCTTTGAATAATAAGGCCGTAGCTTACCAGAAAAAGGGACAATATAAGCGATCCATCGCTATCTACGAATCGATAATACATCGGAGTAAAGACCAAAAGAAGGAATTTGCAAGGGTTTTATCCAATCTGGCCAGGGTTAGGTGGCTGCTGGATTCCAACTATAAGGCGGCTCCCGAGCTTTTAACGGCGTTAAAAATCCGTAAAGAGGAAAATGATAACTGGGGATTGAATGCAAGTTATTCTCATCTGGCTGACTACTACACGCACACCCGACCGGACTCCGCTTTGATCTTTGCACAAGATATGTACGCCGTAGCGAGTCAACTCGAAAGCCCTGACGATGAATTGGAAGCGTTGCAGAAACTGATCATGCTGGGGCCAATCAAAGACCTAAAGCGATACTTTGCGCAATATCAACATCTGAAAGACAGTTTGGAAACAGCCCGTAACAGCGCAAAGAATCAGTTTGCACTGATCCGATATGATGCAGAGAAAAGCAAGACTGACAATTTGAGGTTGCAGCAAGAAAATGCGGAGAAAATAGTCGAGATCATACAACAGCGCGAGATTAGCTATGGGGCAATATTAGTTTTCGCCATCTTCATTTGGTGGGGTATCGTGTGGTACCGTAGGCGAAAGCAGAAAATGGAGCAAGATGCGATTAATACGATTAGAGAAGACCGACTTAAGACGTCCCAGAAAGTGCATGATGTGGTTGCCAATGGGTTATATCGTACAATGACGGAAATTGAACATGGTGAAGACATCGACAAGGAGCAATTACTGGATAAAATAGAGGCTTTATACGAGAAGTCCAGAAATCTTTCCTACGAACAACCCAGCAGTTTCGTCGATGATTTTCACGCAACAGTAGGCGGATTATTGAAGCCTTTTGGGGAATCTGGCACCAAGGTGCTAATTATTGGTAATGAGAAAGCGCTGTGGTCTGATGTTCAGGCGAAGGCAAAAAAGGAATTGGAACTGACCCTTCTGGAATTGATGATCAACATGAAAAAGCATAGTTCGGCTCGAAATGTCATTTTCAGGTTTGAGCGGGAAGGAGACGAGCTAAAAGTCCAGTACACGGACGATGGCGTCGGGTTTCCGCCGGACTTTCGGTATGGAAACGGATTGACGAATACGGAAAACCGTATTGCGGCTATTGGCGGTCGGATTACTTTTGAGAAGAACACCCCAACTGGGCTAAGAGCCCGGATATATCTTCCAAACGTCTGATCCGACATGATTAAAAAAGTATTGATAGCCGAAGATCACGAAAGCGCCAATATTTCCGTCCAGAAAACGCTGGAAGAAATGGGGATTGCGGATGCCGATTATGTTTACTATTGTGATGATGCTCTCGTGAGGGTTCAAAAGGCAAAGCAGGATGGTCACCCCTATGATCTGCTCATCACCGATCTCTATTTCGACGAGGACCATCGCACCCAGAAAATCGCCGGTGGGGCGGCACTGATTGCCTCTGCGCGAGAGATTCAACCTGATCTTGTGATATTGGTCTTTTCCGCCGAAGGAAAGGCTGCGGTTATCGAAATGCTCTTTGACGCCCAGAATATCGACGGTTATGTACGAAAAGGCAGAAATGATGCCAAAGAGCTTAAAATGGCTATAGACCATATCGGGAGAAACCAGCGTTATTTTCCCCGGCATCTTATAGAACTTGTCAAGCAAAAGAACGCCCATGAGTTCACGAAGTTCGATGTCATAATCTTATCTCTGTTGGCACAGGGAATACGGCAAAAAGATATCCCGGCTTATTTGCAGCAGAACAACATTCGACCCTCTGGCTTAAGCAGTGTAGAGAAGCGGCTCAATCATATGAAGGAAGTGCTTGAATTCTCCAACAATGAACAACTGATAGCCTATTGCAAGGATATGGGAATCGTTTGATTGTCATTAGATTCAAAGCGAAAGCTAGACCACTTCTTTGTAAAAAAGATCGCTTTACGGCTTCCCGTAAAAAATACCCTATTCCAAGTTCTACATTTGAGCCATAGAGGAATTCCATGAAGCCAAACGGCGCTGTATCCAACCCAATGGTTGTAACCTTGTTTCGCTCGTAATTATAAACAACAATATGTTGTAACCCCTAAACCCATTTTTAGATGAAAGCCCTTTTGATCACCTTCCTGCTTTTCAACAGCGTCAGATGCACCACGACAACCGTGTATATCTGTGATAGTCCTAATGCCATCAGATACCATTACAAGGCGAATTGCCGTGATCTTAGTAACTGTAGTCACCGGATTATCCAAATATCCCTGGAAGAGGCGAAGAAAAGTAATAAAACACTCTGTCACTGGGAGCGGTAAGGGGGATTTTCTAATCTGTTATAATATGAAAATTGAAGCAATGACCACCGCGCCAAGGCAACTAGTGACGACGATTTTTACAGCTCAGATTGAATTTTTTCTTGTCATTTCCATCCTCTATCAAACCCTATTCCATGAAACTACTCCACACAGCTGACTGGCATATTGGCCAGTTATTTCATGAATATGACCGTACTTGGGAACACCAGCAATTTCTAGACTGGCTGGTTGGCGTACTTCACTCCGAAGCGATCGATGTGCTCCTCGTGAGCGGTGACGTGTTTGATCTGTCCAATCCTTCAGCCGCATCGATCCATTTGTTTTATTCCTTTCTTAACCGGGCGACGACCGTTAATCCCGGCTTGCAGATCGTTATTACAGCCGGTAATCATGATTCAGCAGCAAGATTGGAATCGCCAAAGCCGCTTCTGGAATCTACGAATATCCATATTGTCGGAGTAGTGGAGAAGTCGGAGGACGGAAATATCGATTACGAAAAGCTATGCATTCCGCTAAAAGATAATAATGGGCCAGTTGGGGCTTGGTGTCTAGCGATCCCGTTCCTGCGGATGGCGGATTACCCGGTTGTTCCGGACAGTGGGCATCCGTATGCGGATGGGGTGGCGAGGGTGTATTCAGAGGCGTATCTGTTTGTCTTGCAAAAGAAACAGCCGGGACAAGGGGTCATTGCGCTGGGTCATCTGCATGCGCAGCAGGCGGAGACCAGCGATCTGGATAAGCCGGAGCGAGCGATCATGGGTGGGGTAGAATGCGTTGGGGTCTCGGCTTTTCACGAAGACATCGGCTATGTTGCATTGGGGCATATCCATAAGGCGCAACGGATTGGGGGTAGGGAGCATGTCCGGTATAGCGGGAGTCCGTTGCCGATGTCCTTCTCAGAAATTCATTACCGTCATCAGGTAGTGGTGTTTGAATTGAATGGAGAGACGTTTTCCAACCTAAAGATCGTCGAGATCCCGGTGGCGGTGGAGCTACTGCGGGTTCCGGCAACTCATAGCAGGATTCCGGAAGTGCTGCGCGCTTTGGCGGGGTTGCCGGTAATGGGGGGCAGCAGCGAGCACTTGCCCTACCTGGAAGTCCGGGTTCAGGCGGATGGTCCCGAGCCTGGCCTGAGGTATAGAATTGAGCTGGCTCTGGCGGGCAAGGCGGTCCGGCTGGCGAAAATTGACGTCCGATATCCGGACGCCGCTGTTTTGCCGGAAGATCCGGATGATCTGCGGTCGGATGAATTGACGGAGCTGAGTCCTTTGGACGTGTTTTCAAGGGTCTGGCAGGCAAAGTACGCCGGCCTGGCACCTGAGGATATGATCAAATTGTTTAACGAGATCGCTGCCGAGGCGGATGAAACGGAATAATGTATGAGAATTTTAGCCATCAGAATCAGAAATCTGGCCTCGCTGGAAGGGGATACTTCGATCGATTTCACCACGGAACCTTTATCCTCCGCGGGGATATTCGCGATCACTGGTCCGACCGGTTCGGGGAAATCGACTATCCTGGATGCCCTCTGTCTTGCCTTATATGGAAGGACGCCGAGGTATCGGCAGGCAGAGACAGGTATCGAGGTGAAAGACGTACAGGGGAGTTTTATCAGTCAGGGGGATGTCCGGGGAATATTGCGCGACGGTAAGGCAGAAGGGTTTGCGGAAGTTGATTTTGTAGGGGTGGATCAGCAGCAATACCGGGCGAGATGGAGTGTCGGAAGGGCTTACAATAAGGTGGATGGTAATTTGCAGCAACAGAAAATTACAGTAAAGAATCTAAGCACGAATACGGAAATCCCTGGAAGAAAGACGGAGCTGCAGCCGGAGATCGAACGGCTGGTAGGATTGAATTTCGAACAGTTCACCCGGTCGGTGTTGCTGGCCCAGGGGGATTTTACCGCCTTCCTGAAGGCGAATAAGGACGAAAAAGCGTCACTGCTGGAGAAACTCACCGGTACACAGGTTTATTCGGAGATCTCGAAGCGAATCTTCGAACGACATCGCGAGGAGAGCCAGGAGTTACGGGACCTGAATGTGCAGCGGGAAGGAATTCCTACGCTGACGACCGAGGAGTTGAAAGAATTGAACACGCAAAGGACCGAAGGCGAAACCCGGATTCGCGGACTGGAACAGTCCATAAACACGCTGACGGCCGAGATTTCCTGGTATGAGCTATTGACGGTGTTGCAGACTAACCTGGATGCGGCCTTTGCTGAACAGGAACAGACGATTGCGGAGCAACGGGCCGCCTCTCCCCGGGTGGAACTACAGCAACGGGTCGACCGGGTTCAGGCGATCCGGCCGGCGATGGAGGGTCAGCAAAAGATCCGGCAGCAGTTGGAGGAGAGGAATGCGTTGCTCGGCCAGCAGTGGGAGGTTCTTGAACGGCTGGAGCGGGATCAGGAAGCACTTATTCGCCAGTTACAGGAAGGGCAAGAGGAGCTTACTAAAAAGTCGGCGGAACAGGAACAGGCCATATCCGGCTTGGATCGGGCGAAGGCACTGGATGTGGAGTTGACAGAAAAAAGCAGACAAATAGTGGAAGTCGAGGGAGAATTGCAGACGGTGGAAGGACGGGAAAACGCGTTAAAGCAGACGCTGGTGCTTCGTCGAAAGGAGGCCGAAGCGGCTGTCGCGGAAATCACCCGGTTGAGCGGGTGGAAGACGCAAAATGCGAGCCGGCAGTCGATTGCCGAAAACGAGAATCTTATTTTATCCAGGCTGAAGGATGCTGGCACCCTGCTGGAGAAACAGCGGAGTATCGGCAGCACGTTGAGGCAAACCGGTGAGGAAATGGGCCGATTGAGTGAGGAACGGGATGGTTTGCTGGTTCAGGAGGCCGAAATGACAGTGACACAGCAAAAGATGCGCGAGGAGTATGACCAACAGAATGCCGCATTTGTCGCCTTGTCCTTGGAATCATTGGAGCCGGAAAAGGAGTTGGTGGATGGATCCCTGGTCCAGTTGAGTGAGGCGTTAGCCCGATGGGAGCTGTTTTGGTCGGCAACACAGGAACAGGAAAGCCTGAAAACAAAACTAGTGGCCCGGGAAATGGAAATGGGGACCCGACAGGAGGAACTCGTAACAACAATGCGGGAATCAGACAAGGCAGGTTTGCAAAAGGATTTTTCGCGGCGGGCGTTGGAAACGGTTCAATTGGCGGCATCGCAAAACGTGGAGGAAATGCGTGCGGGCCTCACGACGGACGAGCCCTGTCCGGTATGTGGCAGCAGGGACCATCCGTATGCGGCAGAAAACCCGCAATTCGACAAGGCGCTGGCGAACCTGAAAGCGATGGCCGCGGAGCATGAGGAAACGCATCTTCGATCGTTGCGAATTCAGGCAGGGTTGCAGCAATTGGTCGCCGGGTTGACGAAAGAAATCGCTTCCTTAAAAAAAGACCAGGCCGACCGGGAGGCAAGGCTGCAGAAATTGGCGGAGGCCTGGGCAGTCAGCCCTTTGTATGCGGAGGTGATGCGGGAGCCGGCGGCGCAGCGGACGGGATGGCTGCAGGGAAGGCGACAACAGGAGCAAGAAAAACAAGGCCGGCTCCAGAGGCAGCTGTTGGCAGCTCATCAATTACAAAAACAAGTAGAGACGCTGCGTGACAATCGGGACCGGCTGGATAGAGAGCTGGCTCAGATCAGGGAACGGGTGCAGGACAGCGGGCGGGATTTGGAGCTATTGGCCGGTAAGCAGGAGCAGCAGAACCGGGAACTGCAGGAGGCTGGGACAGGATTGGCCGGAATCGAGCAAGAGGTGAGTGGATATTACCCGGCGGCTGGGTGGTTTGCCCGTTGGAAAGCCAACGGCAAAGCGGAGGAGCAGGGCATTCGCGGGCTGGTCGTTGAATGGAAATCCAATTTGCAGGAGCTGGAAAAACAGCTTTCGGACGAAAAGACGCTTGGAGTTACCATAAAGGGAGATGAAGGTCAACTTGGCGGTATCGCCACCGATCGGGAGAGACAGGAGCAGCGCGTTGGCGGATTAAAAAAGGAAGCCGACGAGCGGCGCAGACAGCGGGCACAGCTGTTTGGTGGCCAGCCAGTGGCCACCGTTGAGCGGGAGCTGAAGATGGCAGTGGATGGGGCCAGGCAGGCGGTTGATCGGTGTCATGAGGAGCGGGCAGCGCTGGGAAAGCGGGTAACGAGAATCGCCACTGAAAAAGAGCAGAATGAAGAGGGGATCGGGCAGTCGCAGGAGGAGCTGACAAAGTTCGATCAGCAGATCCGGGAATGGCTATCGGGCTATAACCGGGAGCAGGAGGAAGAGCTGGCGATTTATGACCTGATTGAGTTGCTCGAATATACGGGGGAATGGATGGAGGGGGAGCGAAAAGCGCTGCTGGCGCTGGACAATGCGGCCCGGCAGGCGCAAACGGTACTCACGGAACGGGAGTCGGTCCTTGCCCGGCACCTGCAGCAACGCCGGCCGGAGCGACCCGCGGAGGAACTGCAGGGGGTTTTGGCTGAGGCCCGGTTGGAATTGCAGGAAAGGACCCGGGAATTCAATGAGATCGAATTCCGGCTAAAAGAAGACGCGGAGCATAAACAAAAGATAGGGGATTTGTTGCTGGAGATCGAGCGTAAAATGGTGGTGGTGGAAAACTGGGCGAAGCTGAATGAGGTGATCGGCTCGGCGGATGGCAAGAAGTTCCGGCAAGTGGCGCAGGAATACACCCTGGATATTTTACTGCAATTCTCGAATATTCATATGCAGCGGCTTAGTTCGAGGTATGTCTTGCGGCGCATCCCGAATTCGCTTGGACTATCGGTGGTGGATCAGGATATGGGGGATGAGGTGCGTTCGGTGTACTCTATTTCGGGCGGGGAGTCTTTTCTGGTGTCGCTCTCGCTGGCGTTGGGATTGGCGTCGCTGACGTCGAGCCGGATGCGGGTGGAATCGCTGTTTATCGACGAGGGGTTTGGCTCGCTGGATCCGAATACGCTGAATATTGCCATGGACGCGCTGGAGCGGCTGCACCAGCAGGGGAGAAAGGTGGGGGTGATCTCGCATGTGCAGGAGATGACGGAGCGGATCGCGGTTCAGATCAAGGTGAGTAAGGAAAGGAGTGGGCGGAGTAGGGTGGAGGTTATTGGAATATAAGGCCACAGAAAGCGCCGTTTGGCGCGTATAAACCTAAAAGCTATAAAAGTAGGAGACCTAAGTTAGTATGTTTTTTCTATCTTTCTAACCCCTTTGCTATGAACCAGGACGGCGGATACATTGCCCTTCGCGGATTTCGATATCAGTTTGATAAGACCATTCTTACAATTTTTAGTCAGTCAGCTGATGTTAAGCTAGAACAGCTGCAGGACCTCGGCTATGATGACTACCTTGTACAGGTCAAATACCATGACACGAACTACAATGCTGGTCAACAAAAGGTAAGAAAGAAGGACCCAATCCTGCAATTGATTGGCGAGTATCAAAAGGATCGAACAAAAAAATATGTTTTATTCATATATCTAAAAGGAGTGACGGCGTTAAAACAAACGCTTGATGTAGCCGCGTTGGACGATATTTTAGGCTCGGCAGCCGCTGCCATCGATCGAAAGGATCGGGAAGGATTTTGCAAACAATTTGAGCTGGTCTATTCGGTCGATTTCCAGCAGCAGTATCAAGAGGTGATCGACGCAATTTCGGGTTGGTTTAAAGTCAAAAGGGAAGTGGCCGAAATTTATTACACGATGATCTCCAGCCACCTTTTACAACTTGTCGTTGATCATCCCGCTCCGAATATACACAACCGGGTGACCAATCAAGCCCTGCTCAATGACCTGATAGCAAAGAATCAGCGGGTTATTTTTCGTTCCCAGTATGCGCAGGAACTAAGTAGAGTAAAGTATTGCCAGTGGATCAAAAAGACGTATTTTAAATCCGGGATGAATCGGGAGGCATATGAAAGATTTTTCATTATTGAAGTTGATCATACTGCCACAATCCACGAATTGAAAACGGTGCTGTTGCACATAAAAGCGAGATGGAGTCACAACAGCAGGGGGTCTATCCCAGATAAAGAACGTTTCGCCCCCTACATCTTCTTTCGCAATGTCAAGGACAACGATCTGATCGCTCTGAAAAGACAACTTTCGGAGGAGGGGTTCAGAATAAAAGACGGCCACGACTACAAAGGTGCGGATTTCAACGTGGATAGCATGATGGAAATGCCGAATTATCACAACAAGATTTTGTTTAAAATAGTTAACGACGAATCTGCTTTAAATGATGTTATTATTGCTCCATCGAGGACAAAGGAACTGTATCAGTTTTATCTGACCAACCCGACGAATCTGAATTATCCTGCACTAAAACATATTCAAATTGAAGTTGAAAATATCGCTGAAATCATAAATATTACATAAGCCATATGGAAAAGGAACTATTAATTAATGCAGAAGTTATCGCTGTACTGCCGAATAAGGTCAAGGTCAAAGTAAGAGACCTGGAATCCTTTAAGGGCGCAGAGCGGCTGAAAGTGGGGGCATATTTACAGGTGTCTGATAATGAGAGCTCCGATGTGAAACTGATCGCTATTATTGAGAGTTTTCTAATAGAAGTCGATGATAAAGGTAATCGTGGCTATATAATAGAAGCCAACCCACTTGGTACGATCGAAGAGGGTAAATTTCGTAGAGGAGGCGATTCTATTGCGCTTCCTCCTAAGGAAGTTTACCCGGCAACGATCGCAGATATCAAGGCGATCTATTTGAGTGGCAGTGATAAAGACGGTTACCAGCGGTTTTGTTTTGCTTCGTTGTCATCCGATATGAAGGAACGGATCGATGTTCCAGTGGACGGGAACAGATTTTTCAACAAGCATTTTGCTATTGTGGGTTCGACAGGTTCAGGAAAATCACACACTACTGCAAAGGTTCTTCAGAATGCCATCAAAGAGAAGGAAGGTTTGTTTTCCGGCCTAAATAATTCGCATATCGTTATTTTCGATATACATTCTGAATATGCTTCTGCATTTCCGAAAGCAAATCAGATCAATATTGAAAATTTGGCAATGCCCTATTGGTTGCTGAATGGCGAAGAGTTGGAGGAACTATTTCTGGAGTCCGGAGACATGAATAATCACAATCAGGCGGCTTTGTTGAGAACAGTTATCACAGAAAATAAAATTTCTAACAATCCAGGTCTGGCGAAAGTCTATTTCGACAGCCCGATAAAATTTGATATCGACGAAGTTCTCAATTGCTTCCAGAACCTGAAAAGAGAAACGGTTCATTCGGAAGAGGAACTGAACATCCAGTTATCGACTGGTCCAAAAGTGTTCTCTTCCGAGGCAGAGAAGTTTTTGCATTATTTCAAGGCTGAGTACGTTTTTGCAAATACCCGAAGGCAGAGTAAAGATGCGGGACATGGCATCACGAATGGCGTGCATGCAGACGGAAAAATGGATAAATTTATTTCCCGGCTGACGGCCAAGGTAAATAACCCACGGCTCCGGCAGTTCCTTTTTGGGAAAAAAAGCAAGGAAATCAGTTTTGAAGACACGTTAAGGCAATTCCTGGGCTATGGCTATAATGAGGGTGATATAAAGGATGGCAAGCGGCCGCACGCAACATCCAATATAACGATTCTCGATCTGAGCGGGGTTCCGTTTGAAGTCCTCAGCATTACGGTATCCCTGATTTCCAGATTACTATTTGATTATTGCTACTATTACAAGAAGCAACAGGGCGATAATGATATGCCTTTGCTGCTGGTCTATGAGGAAGCACATAAATATGTTCCGAAGACAGATAGTGCCAGATTTAAGGCATCCCGGTTTGCGATCGAGAGAATTGCCAAGGAGGGCAGGAAATATGGCATTTCGCTTGGCATCGTGAGCCAGCGTCCATCGGAATTGTCGGAGACCATTTTTTCGCAATGCAACAATTTTATAGCGATGCGGTTAACGAACCCGGATGACCAGAGCTATGTCAGGAAACTGCTGCCTGACAGTCTGGGTTCTGTTACGGATATATTGCCCGCGCTTCAGTCAGGTGAAGCGCTATTATTGGGGGAAGCAGTCGTGATGCCTTCAATTGTCAAAATTGATCGTTGCGAGGACAAACCATCATCCAATGATATTCCCTACCTGGAAAAGTGGAAGAAGGAATGGTATGGGAAAGTGGACTTTGTGGGTATCACAAAGAGATGGCTTTCATGAGCAACTGGCTTAGTGGAATTGAGAACTGGGCGGAGCCGTCTTAGTTTCAGCTTTGCAGGTTTACTACTACGAAGGAAATAAATTTAGCAAAAACGGAATCAACGGCCACCGGTAAAAAAAATATGTTATAATTGCCATAGATAGCAATGGATTGGTCTTGCCCAGAAAAATTAACTGACTTTTGGGGTACAAGTCAGGGTAGTTCTCTATGTTATTTCATTGGTTGGAAATATCTTTTTTCTCTTTGGTATCTTTTCACTAAAGTAAATAAAAACACAACATTATGATACCGTTATTAGAATCGGATCCAGAAAGTAAGCTTAATGAAATGATCGAGAGCCTTTCTTTGATCGAACCTTTTCATAGATTTACAGTTTTCAGAACTGATCGTGGCTGGGATGAGGATGTTATCAATTATTTCACAACTGAAACAGATCGATTTTTGTGCATTTACTATATTGGATATGATCCTGCTCCGGTATTGAAGCTGGCTCAAGAAAAAGGATTCAAAATCGGTAGTGAGTACGTTCAAGATCCTCAAACATTGTATACGTCTTTAAAAACAATCGGAGTGATCTGTCATCGAGGCGCCGGAAAAAACGAGGGTAACCTTGATGATAGGAAATAAAAAGAGCCCTTTCTAAAAGTTCAATTGAGGCTTCATACCCGTTACTTTGTTTCAAACTTAGAAATTACCAGCGGTTTATTGGGGTATGGCACAATAAAGCGACATACTGGGAGTAATATCAGTTTCAAGGTAGCGTCGTTGGCCTAGGTAAGCGTTTGCATCATATGCAGATAACGGTGAAAATCTAGATAATGAGGAGACCTTTGTTTCTGAGGTGATCTTAAAACCGAATCACAGCATTAGCATCAGGATATTCCCGCCGAACCACACCCCGCCCCCAGCCATCCACTCCCCCTTCCCAAACACTCCAAAATCCGGATATCCCCCCAACACCGTAAACCGATCAAACACAAAAGGCAACCCCTCAGCCCCCAGCGGCGAGTCGGAGTCCGCCACATGCAGATGCAAATGCGGGCCGGTGGTCTGACCAGTAAAACCCAGGCGGGCAATTAGCTGGCCTCTTTTTACCTTCTGCCCCGGCCGGGTCCGGATACTGCCGGGCTGCAGATGCTCATAGAACACAAACCGCCCTTCGCCAATCTTCAAACAAATAAAATTGCCGGTAGCCTGTTCGGCGGGATATTTGGGGTGCGCCGAGAGTGTAGGACTCTCCACGAAGTCATCCCTCGTCTTTACGACCACTCCATCGGCAACGGCCAGCACCTCCGCAGCATACCCGTACCAGTTACGGATGGAGTCCTCGTCCCCCCTGGCATATTTACCAGCAGAATCCAACAGGATGAAGTCCACGGCGAATCGACCAGGAATGCGGCTGTGCCCATCGACAGTGAAGATTACCCTTCGATGACCCCGCTCCCATGATGGCTCACGAACGGCAGCCCAGGGCCCGCCGCGGAGGGGCGGAGACAGAACGATGGGCGCCGTATGTCTCACGGGTATGGCCACGCGGATGGTCTCACCTTGTATAGTGACGTAATGGATCAGCGAATCGGGGGCCGGGCCATCCAGGGCAACCTCCATATAGACTACACTAGTATCGCCCGGCTTTGTGCGGCCGGCAATCTCCTTTTGGTCGAGGATGGTTCCGGCAACTTCGATCCTCGTGGGAACACCATGGATAACATAAAGTTCGTAATAGAGGACAACGCGGCCGTTGATGGTGACGGGAGTGGGCGGACAAAGAACGCTGATCACGGGCTGGGCGCGAACCGCGAGAAAAGGCAGCAGGCAAAAAAGCACTATCATCGGGTAAAAGTAAGGACTGCAGGCGCCAGGAATGGATGTTTTTCAATGAAATGGGCGGGATCTTAAACAGTTGCCCCCCGACGCCGAAATCCAAAAAATCTTCTTCCAACCTGTCCAATCCAGGCCTCCCCATTTTATATAGCAATATAAACATCAAGCGATCAAAAACCGATCATCATGAAAGAAATAATACCTCCAACCGAAACAGCCGTCCGGAAAGGACGCTGGAAACGCAGACTGATCCGATCGGTCGCCATCACAGTCCCCCTTCTGATCATATTATTTGCCGCCGGACTTTGGTTCTCCAGTAACCAACTCCTCTTCCCCGTCTGGAGAGGCGTAAGCAAAGACCTTTCCGTCTGCAATCCGGAAACAGAGAAGAACTGGGGAAAAGGTTGCGGCAACCTGCGCATTACCCATGAATTCAAATTCCAGGAACTGCAGATCCCTGCACTCAGCGGCTATCAGCTACCGGGATGGCTGATCCGGACGGCCGACAACGGAAAAGGGCCGGCTAAAGGTGCGATACTCCTGGTTCATGGCGGCGGCGGTGACAGGAGAGAAGAGACAAGATTTATCGGGTACTACCTGGATCGCCAACTGGACGTCCTGACCTTCGATCTGGGAGGTCATGGCGAGGCGCCCGGACCGGTAGCGGGCATGACCTATGGAGACCGGGAATCCCGGGATGTCCTTTCCGTCTACCTCTACCTCACAGGTCAATATGACAAGGTCTATGCCATGGGCACCTCGGTAGGCGCGGCGTCGATCCTCATCGCCCTGCCGGAGATGCCGAAATTGGCCGGGGTGATCGCGGAAAATCCTTCGCCCGGATTCCAACGGCTGATCAAAGAATCACCGGTGTCGAAATCCATCCCCGGCTGGTTCTCGACCCTGCTGATCAGGCTAACGATGCTGCGTGGCCATTTTGATGGACAACTCAGCCCGGAGAATTCCCTGCGACTGGTCAAAACCACTCCCATCTTCTTCATCCATAGCCGGACGGATAAGCTGCTCCCCTATCGGACCACCGAGGAAATGGCCAATGCCTATGCAGGGCCGAAGACCTGCTGGTTTCCTGAGAAAGGAGATCATGCGGCGATATGGGAGGTGGATCCTGCCGATTATGAGAAAAGGGTAACGGACTTCCTGAATTATAGCTCCCTTCCGGCGACTGCAACCCCTGCGCTGGCTATACAGCGGTGAGTAACCCCGACCTATTACTGGGAACGAGCCTGCAAATTGTCAATTCCGCTGAAAACCACTATTTTGGTACCATTCGCAGGTTGGGGAGAGCTTGGGCGGAGACAAAAACAGGCCGCAATCGAAGAGGGCGCCAATCTGAGCCGGTAACCGATAGTAAAATCAATAAATTATCTAAAAATTGATCAGAGCAGTAACCATCGCATTTTTTTTAATCACAGGGCAGTTGTCATTTTCACAGCAGCGAGTGATCGGTTTGGACGCAGCCTTTAAGTTCGTAGATTCTGTATTTACATCGCCTACTGTTGCTTTTGAAATAAATGAATTGCGTGCATCTGATAGCCTTGAGGATATAATGATAAGACTCAATAATGCGATGGCCGAAAATAAAGAATGGTTTGCTGACTATATGAATAAAAACTACAAGCCTGGAGAAGGAACACCCTATACTGAAAAAATGGGGATCACGAAGGAAGAATATAATAAAATTAAAAATTCTGATAAATCGTCCTATAAACTTCATAAAGTGAGGACAGAACTACTGCGCGTAACGAAATCTGATTTGTCTATTACTTTCAAAGGCAATGACAGTTTTAGAATTTTAAATTATCTAATGTTTCGAAGGGAAGCTAAGACAGTGACCTTTGTGACAGACACGGTTTTATTTGCAGGGGAAATAAATACCCCTACTGCAACTCCTTTCGGTACGTGGCATGGATATCGATGGAATTACGAAAAATCAAACCAAAAAAGTGACGCCGACATCGATATCCACAAATTGTCAGCCACAATCATCGAAGTTGATATTGGTAGAACTATCCCCGGTAACAAGTTCTTTTTGCGGCTGGAATACAAACAGACAGAACAGGGTGAGACAAATGCTAATATGGACCTAATGGGCTTTATCAATTGAACAACAACTCATTATCTATGGGATTATTTGGCTCCTTCAAAAACAACCTGACCCAAAACCAATAGCTGCAACTTTACCGGACGGTCCTTACAAAGACAGCGCGACCAATTTAATTTACCAACTGCTTTTTTGCGACAATCTTGAACTATACAAAGCCAATACCCAACCACCCTATTCCTGTCCATTCGACATTCCTGATCTGGGAAAACACATCCGACACCAAATCGAATGAACTGACAACCGATCTATTCGTAAAGAGCCAACAGATCGTAGATCGAATCGGCCATGGGAAAACCCCAGAAAGCCGAGCGCAACAAAAGGCAACACAAGGATCACCTTTCTTGTCTCGGATGGCCTTTATTTTGCTGAAGCGCCGACGGGCGTTTTGTTTAGTGACCCATTAGCCAGTCCGGCATTGATGAGCGCAGCACAACTAATGCAATATTTGACAGAAACGTCCTTGCAGGCGCAGAAGTAAAAAGTCGACTCCCCATGGCCCGGCCTGGATAGCCGCGTTTTCGGCGGGCAATCGGGTAAACGATGTGCTGCCAATTATCTCCGATTTGCAAAAAATACATTAAATCATCGATTTAAAACGAAATTTTAATACTAATTTTTCGTTTTAATACGCATTTTTAGCTATTTTTGCCATATGATCAAGAGATCTCTACAAGCAGTTGTCGAAAAAAAACTGGGGCAACGAAAAGCTATCCTTTTACTTGGCCCGAGGCAAGTAGGCAAAACTACGCTTGTAAAACAATTGACCGCCGCCAGGGATCAAAAAATATTGTGGTTTAATGGCGATGAGGCTGACACGCGCCAACTATTATACAATACCACTTCTACGCGTCTCAAGGCTTTGATTGGTAGTTATTCCATAGTAGTCATAGATGAGGCTCAACGTATCCCCGATATAGGGATCACACTCAAATTGATAGTGGATAATCTGCCGGAAATTCAGGTTATTGCAACAGGGTCTTCTGCATTGGAACTGGCAGGCCAACTGAAAGAACCATTGACGGGCCGAAAATTTGAATACCATCTTTATCCTCTGAGCTTTGCAGAACTAGTGCAACATACCAGCCTTTTGGAGGAAAAAAGATTACTTGAGCATCGCCTTATTTACGGCTATTATCCTGAAGTGGTAAACACTCCGGGTGAAGAAAGAGAAACACTTCAATTGCTTACCGACAGCTATCTGTATAAGGACTTGTTCACTCTGGAGCAATTAAAGAAACCGCTGTTACTGGAAAAACTTGTACAAGCGCTTGCACTTCAATTAGGCAATGAAGTACATTATCACGAATTGGGCCAGATCGTCGGGGCAGATAAGGAAACAGTAGAACGGTACATCGATCTACTGGAAAAAGCTTTTGTCGTGTTCCGCCTTCCCTCACTTAGTCGCAACCTGCGCAACGAGATCAAAAAGGGGCGAAAAATCTATTTCTGGGACAATGGGATCCGCAATGCCATCATTAAAAATTTTAACCAGTTGGTGCAGCGGCAAGACACGGGAGCCCTTTGGGAAAATTTTATAGTCGCTGAACGCCAAAAGCTCAATCAATATACTGGGGCCTACGTGAACAAATATTTCTGGCGAACTCATGCCCAACAGGAGGTGGATTACATCGAAGAGCATAGCGGCAGGTTGACTGCTTGGGAATTCAAATGGAATCCGAAAGCAAAGGGGAAGATCCCGAAAACGTTTCTCGAAGCCTATCCGGGCACCGCAACGAGCATTATCACGCCCCAGAATATGGAGGGTTTTGTTCTCCCGGGCTAAATGCAGATAATAGTTTATCGCTGGCATGATAAAACCTAGGGTAGCTTGACGGAATTTTCCATCATCGTAAAGGATTCCTTTAAAGCCATTATCTTCAAGCCTTCTATATGCGGCGCTGGCCCATAAATTTTTGATTGTCAGCGAAAAGCCGTTTTAAGGCAAACATTCCTGCCAGAAACCCTTAGAGAATCTCAATTCCCGTAAATATTTTCGGTAAAACTGTGATATTTTCTATGCCCCTGCGAATAATGTAAACGCAAACATATACTAGGGCCAATCAGGATAATGGTGGACAAAATTTTATTCACTGAACTTATAACGGAAAATAAGGGAATTATTTTCAAGATCTGCAATGCATACTGCCCCAGTAAGGAGGATCGCGACGATCTGGCGCAGGAGATTATCTATAACTTATGGAAGTCCTTCGCTGGTTATAAGGCTGAATATAAATTTTCCACGTGGATGTATCGTATTGCACTCAACGTCGCCATCTCCTTTTACCGGAAGGAGCAAAACAAGCGGCGAAGGATCACCTACTCTGAAAACCTACTGGTGTTCGAGGAGGATAGTTCCCCAAACACCGAAGAAGAGAAGGATCTACGACTGCTGTTGAAATTTATCGGCGAACTCAAAGAGATCGACAAGTCTATCATCCTGCTGTATCTGGGCAATAAAAGCTATAAGGAGATCGCTGAGATCACAGGCATTACGGAGTCTAATGTCGCAACGAAGCTTAATCGGATCAAGGAGAAATTAAAAACAAATTTTTTAACCAATCAAAACAATTAATATGGAACTAAATGAAGTTATGCCCCTCTGGGAAATGTATGACAAAAAATTGGCGGAGGCAGTAAAACTAAACCAACGTTTTATTCAGCTGATCGAGGCCGAGAAGGTGAAATCAAGCCTTGCGCCGCTATTCTGGCGGCGAATCGCCGAAGGAATTCTCCAGGCAGGTTGGATGGTGCTGTTGGTTGTGTTCTTAGTAAAGAATTTCTTTCAGCCCGCCTATGCTGTCTCCGCTTTAGTGTTGATCGCGTTCTTTATAGTCGCCTTTATCAACAGCATAAAGCAACTTTTGATCATCAAACGCATGGATTATAGCAGCGATATCGTGACCATACAGGGCAGCCTGGCAATGCTGCAGGCCAATAACCTGAAATACGCGCGAATGGTCATTTTATTTATCCCGGCATGCCTGGCCTTTCCAGTTGTCTTTTTTAGGGCGATGAACGATTTTCATATCAGGGCTTTTGAGAACATAGACTTTATAACGCTCACCGGCGGCCATTGGTGGACGGCGCAACTGGCTGCCACCCTTTCTTTAATTCCCCTTGGGATCTGGTGTTATACCCAATTGTCTTATAAAAATATCCAAAAGAAATGGGTGAAGGATTTCATAGAGCGGTCTTCGGGCAGGCGGGTACGGAAAGCGCTTGAATTTATGAAGGAGCTGCATTCGCTGAAATTTGAGAGCATTTGAATGATTGGATTGCCTTAGGCGACGAAGTTGCCTAAGGCAATCCAGGTTTGGGAGTGGGCTAGATGTTCCACGGGAAGGCCCGAAGACCAAAAATCGCAGAAATGAACGGGTCGATCGGCAAAGTGGGGGGCAGACGTCAGAGTGCGTTGTATTTCAATGAAATGGGTGGGATTTTAAACAATTAGTCTGCCGTGGAGAAAGTGCCAGTACCGGATGATTGGAGTTGCTCGGGAAGGGGAGCGAGGATAAGTGGCGGCCCCGGAATTATAAAAATATAAACAATTGAATGTTAATATATTATATAGTATTTGAAGATATATTTCCAATACTGCCTAACTTATTGTGATTGGAGGTAGCATTTCCAGAATACGTGAATTCAATGTAAATTTGAAGAGATCAAAATAAGCAACATGGACAGAATTGTTTTGGAAGTAGATGACAGTACAGGAAAAATTTACCGGAATTTTCCTCCGGAAAGCAAACAGCAATTTAATCAGGTGGTGAGTCTAATGCTAAAAAAAGCTGTTAATGATATGTCCTTGCCCGACTATAAGAAACACCTGGATGAAATAGGATTCAAGGCTGTTGCGGCTGGTCTTACTCCAGAGATCCTGGATGAACTATTAAGATCGGATGCCTAAGACCTTTGTTTTTGACACCAATAGCCTGATAAGTGCTCACCTTTTGCCCTTTTCGGTCGCACGTAAAGCATTTGATGTAGCCCTGGAAAATGGTATCCTTGTCCATTCCAGGGAAACATTTAGTGAATTAGTCGAAGTTTTTACCCGGCCTAAATTTGATAAATACATTTCACTCCAGGATCGTTTATCTGCTATAAGCTTACTGGAGCTTAAATCCCAATTAATAGAAGTGAGTGTTCCTGTTATCGCTTGTCGGGACCCAAAAGATGACAAGTTCCTGGCATTAGCTTTGGCCATCAAAGCAGATTGCATCATAACAGGAGACAAAGACCTGCTTGTGTTACATCCATTCAGGGAAATTCCCATTCTGACCCCGGCTGATTTTTTGAATAATCTCGGATAAACAGAGTTAATGAGACCTCCAATGGCCTTTAGCAAATCTGGTTTAGGTTCCAGCGGATTTGCGGCGATCAACGCCACTACTCTTTAACCTTCTTTCTAAACATTGCGATGAATATCACGCGAATAATTTGTAACGCTGGTCTAAAAATCATTAGGAGTCCAGGCTTGTACACCTTATCATTAGGATTAAGGTTCAGGGAGTTTATGAATTTTGCTTGCGCCGGGGTTAAAAAGGCTAATTCCGTATCGCTGGAAGAGTCATTCATCAAATAAAACCTTTCCTTTATTTTGCTCCTCCTCAATTCGCGGTTAAGGAATTTCAGATATTTAACGGTAACCAATCCCCATAAAAGGAAAGGGATCAGCGGCACTCTTGATAAATTACTCGAACGGTTATTGAGTATAAAGGTATAGATCGGTCGCTTCGATCCGGCGTTATCCTCAAATACCTGTTCAACCTTATAAACTTTCAAACCGGCTTTTTCCAGGCTCGGTCGTACCTCATTAAATAGATCCAGGGCGCCACCCTCCGTCAGGGATTCTGAATCAATACTGAATAGGCGTCCATCAATATTTTGACGTTCCTTACCCCAGGGTACCAAAAAAGCCTGCTTATTAATAATATTATCAATGAGTTCATTTTCAACGGTCTCAAAATACTGAGGATCCGTATATCGGAAAAAATCAAGTTGTTCCAGGTCGCGTCGGAGAGATGTCTTATCCATTTTTATTTTTGAGGCATATTTAAGTCGGGCCTATGAGTAAAATCAGCTGTTGTAAAATAATGTTTTTGTCCCGAATATAAATTAAAACACTCGACATGGATTTTCCACACCAAACTGAACCACCTGGCCTATTCGTCGTGTTTCTGCTTTAAAATAAAGGTCAATATTGAATACAGAAGAATGGCGTTCCAATCGACGCCATAGTCGAACGCGTGATAATTTGAAGGCTCTGACTTGTCATAGATGGCAAAGTAGGTGGAGTAAGCTTTTAACCCAATTGAATTCCAGGAAAGAGCACCTATTTTAGGGTCCACGATGCCTTCTGGGGTAAGGGTAACACCTGCAAGCATAAAGGGAAGGCGATCATTTACTAACCTTACATAGTGCAAGCCCAGGTCATTGAAGTAAGCGTTGTGAAGAGCTCCATAGATCTTGTTGTACTTCGTTCCCAACTTTTTCTTGCGGATCCCATATATTGAACGTAGCCTGATCTTAATGGTATTTCCTTCATGATCACGGACCTCGATCCTATATGTCCGGCCAATAATGAAGTACAGCCCCCTGATCCAGTCAACACCAAATCGGAAGCTTTCAATATTTTCCCTTTCAATAGTGGATGGTTCAGCAGATACTAAATCCTTATTGTCGAAAGCTAAATAGTCCGGATTAACAGTCAATAGTCGCTCCCGGTCAAATAGCGTTGATCTGATCAGAAAGGTGGTTTGGGGTGGCATGAAATACAGGGTCTAAAATGCATGGCGTTATGGTCATAAAGATAATAAAATTGTCTTACCGTCGCCCGGGCTTTCCTACCTAGGCGAGGTCTGACCTCCGACATCGTCTTTGCCCTTGACAGCCACCGATTTTATTTGTACTTTGGAGAAGACCCAAAACCGCAGAAATGACGATTATTCTTCCCGGAGCTATGTTCGCAGCTGGTATTTCCCTATATCTTTTCCATGAGTACAATCGCGTTAAGCAAGCAAAACAGGATGAAAGACGCGAAAGTTTGAATGACACGCGTCAGCAATACCTCAATCAGCTTATTGAAGCGAAGAAAAAGGAACAGAGGACGGCAGAAGATCAGCCGATAACCGGACCGCACGGAGGAGAGGGTGATGATGGGGTCTCCAATAGCCCTTAGCAAATCTGGTTTAGGTTCCAGTGGATTTGCGGCGATTAACGCCGCAAAATTGACGATCCTTAAACCAATACTTCCAATCCTGACAAAAAAGATGCGGAGGCTATCCTTGGCTTCCTTGTTAAAAGAATTGATTAATTTTGAAATATGCCGGTTACGAAAAAGCATACTGCGACCAGCGCGAAACGCAAAAAGAGGATTCCACCCGTTGTAGTGGTTACCAATTCTTTTGTCCCTGCAGCGGAAAATCCTTTTCCGGAAAAATTGAAAAAGGCAAAGGAAATTTTAAGCAAGACGAAATTTCTTGACCGCTGAACTTTCTATTTTACAAAGGGATATTTCTTGCCCCTTTTTTTCATGTAGATCCTGAAGCTTTCAAGTCAGGCCAAAAAAAAGCCCCATCTTTCGATGAGGCCTAAAAGAACCTTTACATTCGCACCCTGACACTACAGATCCTCCCCCCTTCATTTTTATCTACAACAACTACTAACGTCAACCGATCGATACACGCCCGCAATACCAACTCGCTCAATTTCCGTTCACGCGACTTGAATACCCGCCGTTCGGAACAACAGGCTTCCAGGATAAACCCTTCAAAATCGCCAAAGCAATCATAGATGACTTCACAAACCTTGCCGGTGTAGGAGGTCTCCTCACCCGCAACGATGACCTTTACGGGAGCGCCCGTGACCGAAGGCGGGATCGAGTTGGGGTCGCCACCGAGTCCGGCAACCCTGTCCGAGATGTAGCCGATATACCGCTGAAGCACGGGGTACCAGCGATTGGCCGGCGGCATCTGTTGCAGCCGCCACTTCATGATGGCCAATGTATTTTCCTCCGACGGCAGGATCTTGTCGCCGGTGGTCACGGGGATCTTCACCGTGAACGAACCGACATTGTAACGCCAGCTATAGGCGCCGTCGGGACCCTGGAAGGACTGCCCACCTTGCGCCGGGCGTTGCCGCGCTCCGGCCAGCTTCTTTATCGCTTTTTCTTCCCTGGGCTCCTCGCCAGGTTGGGGCGGCAAGGAGTGCGTCACCACCGGTGTCTTGATCGGCGGTGGCGGCGTATAACTCTTCGAGGAGAGCCGGCGCACGAGGATCTCAAACGTTTGTCCCGTAACCACCTTACCCGGTGGAAGGTCAACGGTGAAGAGCCCGGCGAAATTCTCCCCGGCGCCACCGGGGATCGGGATATAGCTGAGACCACTGGATACGGTCAACGCGAGGGTGTGGCTGTCGGAAGCCGTCAGCGGATTGGTAGGATAGAACTGGTTGGCCAGTTTTATGACATCCGCCGAATTCACCTTTGGCCAGTAGATGGAGGCCACGGACCCCTGGGGGATCTCTCCCCAGTCGATCACGAGTTCATCGGGAAGCACCGCTTCCTTGCTCCCACCCGGCGGCACGATGAGACCGCTGGGGCGACAGTCGAAAGTTTGGGGGATCCGGTGGGTCTCTGCCGGGCCGGGGTTATCGGATAAGGTCACCTGCAGATTCCGCTGCGCGAGCTGGTCCCAGGATAAAGGCGAGGCGCCCTGGGGGATCGGCGCATCGTCAAAGGCGATCTGCGCGACCAGGCAATTATGCGTCCCCGTTAGCAAGGCCTGTACGGGCTGTCCATTGATGATATTGCCGGAGTCATAGACATTCAGGAAGCAGCCATAGTAATGGTAAACGCCCTCCTGGTGGTCGGGGATGATGATGGAGAACTTGTTTGGGCCGCCGTCATTATAATCGGTCTGGCCGGGAAGATTGGCCGTAGCAAAGAAGGGGATCGTGGTGTTGCCGTTGCCCACCAGCGGTGATCCGGGTTTACCCGCGGCGTCGGCTTTCGACGGGTAGGTCGAGTTGATATCGTAATCGGTGTCGCTTGTCTGCGAAGCAAAAAGCCGGAAGAATACGCGGGTGTCCTTGGCTTCGCCGGACGTTCCCGACGAACCCTGTAATCGCACGCGGGCTACCGCGAAATTATAGTTGTTGTCAAACTGGAAGGGGAACTTGCTGAAGTCAACAGTAATGGGCGTGACATTGGTGTCCGTCTGGTTGGCCCCATATTGGTCGGGAAACACCGTCGTAAACGGATCGGTGGCATTTGGAGTAGTGAAACTCGTATTCGAGTTGAGATAGTTGAGCAAGTCCTGGATATACTGATAGGCGCCGCCGACACTATCGCTCAGGCTGGGACCGCCGGGGATGGGGGTGGCGTTCAGGGCCGGGGTAGCCGTAAAGACGCGGAGGTCCTGGCTGAGGTAAGGATAATTATTCTGGTGCACATCCTGGTTCTGGAAGAAGGGGTTCGCACCCGCAAGGATCTCAAACTGCATGGAGTTTGTCCCTCCGCTTACATTCTTTACGGTCGGCGTGGATGGGTTGGTGAAATTGTCGGTAAAGGTCAGGGTGCCGGTGAGGGTGTAGGTACCCGGCGATTGTGTAAGGAATTTGCTGCCAAGCGTAAGGTCGAAGGGGATCATGATCGTTTGCGGCGCAAAATCGCTTACCCCTGCCTGAAACTGCGGGCCTTCGGGGTTGGGTGAGATGGTGACCCCCGGGAGAGAAAAGAAGCTGCCCGAAAAATTACCCTTGGCGGTAACCTTGAGGGCATTGAAGGATTGCTTGCTAAAGCCTGTCACTTCGATCCAGAGGCCGCCGGTAACGAGCCCGCCCTGGTTGTTGACGATGTCCTTGGCTTCGTCAAGGCCAAAAGTATTCTTGCCGCCGAGGGACACAAAGGCGATGGGAAACGGGTCATCGGTTACAGGGCTGGGTATCGAGGCGGTGGAAGAGGAGGGATAGACGCTCGAGATAAGGTTTAGGAAAAAAGGGAACGGATCGCCCCCATCACCGGTGACGGCTTTGTAAATGGATGCGAGGTTGGAGTTGTAGTTGGAAATGATTGAGTTGATGGAGATGCCCAACTGGATATTCAAATAATAAAGAAAGGCCAGTGCGCAAGCAAAGCTGATGGTATCGCCGTCGCCATGAATGTTGTCGCCGGATGAAAGGGTCTCACCGGTGAAAGTTGTATTGACCCAGTCCGACCGGCCGGCATTGGGCGAGGTGACCCACTTTTGATTATTCGACGACCAGGCCTGACCCGTGCCGTTGAGCCACCCATTGACCCACGAACCGTAATAGGCATAATGCCCGGTCTGAAAACGGAGGATGCTGGTAAACTGGGAGAGCCCTTCGCCGCTGCTGTCGCCTGCATTCCAGTTGCCGGCGATGGACATGAGGACTTCGGACCATTCGGCCATGAAGAGATTTTCGGTCTCTCCGGCCGTGTTGGAATCGCCGGTGACGTCCCGGGAATCCAGGTTTATGGCGCTGCCATAGCCGCTGTTGTTGGCGCCGGTCCCTGCGGCCTGGTTGAGATTCACCTGTTGCCGGTTGCCGGTGCCGAATTTGCCGCCGGGCGTGTTGAACCACCCCGTGGTGACATTGAATTCGGTTTCGACTGCCGCAAGCAATGCGTTGGCATTTGCTTTTACAATGCTTTGATTGGGAAGCGTGTCTTCGTAAAACACGCTGAAATTGGTGGTGTTTCCTGAGCCGTTGAGCCCGGTTTGCGAGAGTGCCATACCCGTTTGATTTTTATGTTAACAGATTTTGGGTAGTGCAGGTGGTCGGCAGGTGAGATGAGAATTGACTGGAAAGGTAGGAAGGGTTGTTGGAAAGGGATAGCGTGTTTCTACTGGAAATGCAGGGGTGTTTATACCCAATTTGTGAGAAAGCACCGGAAATAATCCTGTTCATCTGCCATCAATAATAGGTATAGGTGGTGCTGACCGGGAATTTTTTCCCGGCATCCGGCCCATCGGTATAGATCAGATTGCCGGTCTTCGTCGAGGGAGTGTTGTCACGATTATAAGTATAGCCGTAATCGACCGTATAGGCAGGTTGGCCGGCCGCCTGTGTAAAGATCTCTCGCCCGGGATTGTTCTTTTGTAACCGGAACCCCTGAAAGAGGAAGAGGTGATCGTGTATTCCGTCATGAACAAGGTCGAAATCATCTACATTGATCTTGTTGTCATATTGCTCAAACTGCCAGGTAGCATTCGTCTCCGAACCGTCATCGGCCCGACGAAGTTCGGCAACGGTTTTTACGTTCCCATCGGGATCGTAAGTGAGTTTCAATTCCCGGTCGATCTGGAATCCGACATCGCCCACTTTGTGATCCCAATCTATTTGTTTTACCTGATCGCCGTTGTACATAAAGCTCACATGCCGGTAAAGGACGTTCGACTGGTTTATAAATGTGATCATAAACACTTTACCCTGGTTGTCATACA